>Ga0126338_10001064_pt1 | contig 16987 bp, 8 predicted proteins | sample OrbCmetagenome_2_FD_92529 | JGI IMG/M metagenome (GOLD analysis project Ga0126338, IMG submission 92529) | Coral microbial communities from Petempiche,Puerto Morelos, Mexico - Orbicella C C metagenome | ecosystem: Host-associated > Invertebrates > Cnidaria > Coral | place: Petempiche,Puerto... | reverse complement strand
GCGACTGTTTCCTGGAAACAAAAACTTAATTGATTTTGCTGTTGTGTGATTTTAGCATTGTAGCATAAATCAAGGATTCTGGTCTCCCTTAAGGAGTTCATGACGAAACGCCACTATTTTTAGCTGTCAAAGTATCTTTAGGGTTTCACTCGAAGAAATAATAATACAAAACGCCCTTAATTCCTTTTTTTTTTTGGCTCGATTTCAGCCGGTCTTTCGAGTCCTGTCCACTAGCCCGGGCTCCTTTCCTGAACAGCGACCGGTAATCGAGCCTATTCCGTTTTGAGTGGTATCTTTTAGGGGTCAAATAAAGTTCGAGCCACGCCCACATTGTTTTCCTTTAAGGGTGTTTTTCCCACAAGCACTCCTGGCCTTTTCATGTAGATGTGCCCCCGGGGGTGGAGAGACAAAAAGGAAACTGGTATAGATAAGGATGAGTACAATTGAAGCCAATGGATCACGAACGGCTAACAAAGTTACTAAATTTGTGCGAGATGCGAAGATAAGCCGTATGAGGCTATGATTATATACGGAAGGCGATTGCTGACGAGCGGTTGGCCAATTGATAGTAAAAAAATTTCGAGACGTAGCCTACAGCCATTTAGGAGGCTTAATCTATGTTCAAACGCATCTGTAAACCCCAACACGTTTCATTTAAGAACTCTTTTACATTGTAGAGATTCGAAGAGACTTCAGTGTGTCAAGGTCAAATTTCCAAGTTATTCGACTGGTAGGGTCCGGATGAACTGCGAGCAAACTGCGAATCAGCTGCGGGCAAACTTTGTCGTCATAACAGGGCTGTACAGCACCAAGTTAACCATTTGGCGCCCGTGTTAGAATCATATGTAAATTGGGGGACTTACCGGAGGTTACAATCAATACAAAATTTCAAACCATCGGCTCTATGGGTAGTCTCGGTCGTCCTTTAGGGGTTCCTACCATAGCGATTTTACAAGCAAAACTTTTGTTTCTTTATTGATCGCTGCTTATATTACGGAAGATGGTAGCTCACGAGGTGTTCGCACTGGGCTGTTGGACTGTCGTAAATACATACAAGAAGTTATGAAAGCCGCTAATTTGTTAAACATGTAAACTTTGCAGGTGGTTTCGCACAGAAAATTATTTTTGATTAATCTTGCGGCTTTGTCCACAAAGCATTGCAGAAACTTAGAGTTTATAATGCCACTAGGACTCGAGGATTAGGCTCATAAAATACTGCTTAATTATATCATGGACAAATATATGAGCAAAAGAAAATGTCACCAGATATGTTATCACTCTGATCGCGTAATATTTACACCATGAAAAAGGGGCTGGAAAATTTGTCAAAAAACCGTCAAAATGATTAGCTATTCCTTGACAGGATCACTTAGACACTCAAAATTAAATCTTTTGATAGGTTTTAATAGAGTTTCGTACCTTAATTGAATTGAATTTCACCGGCAATATTTACAATTAGTAGTAGTAGTGGTTTTCCAGTGTTCTCTTAGTTATTGCGCCATCTTACGCAATACTCGGGTTTATTCCTTCCTTATCAAGGCGTCTCTTTTCTTTTCTATGTTACTACCTAAATTAAATTATGCGTTAACACACAGAACACTTCATCTAACCTTCCTCTCCCTTTATTGTGACATGAGAAATCATCAGGGAAGATGGCGCTTTCTTGGCCGGTACAGCGGTACACAATTCTTCACTGAAACATTGCACACCGTAACAGTTTTTCCCAGACATGAGGGCGACATCGCAACCCTTCTCTTCACAACAGAGCCGAATACAAAGCTGCATAGCGACAAACTGAGCCAACTTCTTGAACGATCCCGCGTTGATTCCTCCTCGGAGCGTTACGTTTTGCTGTATCGGGCTCTCCGCGCAGGATTCGATGGGTCCAGAAGTACTCTGGGTGCTATTCGATGAAGCTACAGAATTGAGAACAGCGGGAGATTACCAAAAATTATGACCGCTATTCGAAGCGAAAATCCACCCAAGAAAATAAAAGAAATTTGATGTACCCTTTCCTGAAGAGATCAGTGAAACCAATATTACTAGAACACAAATGGCGGAGATTGCATGCCAACTATATTGCTTCCTCATGATACCATGGCGGAAGATTTTGCAGGGAAAAGCTGCCTTTACCGATAGCCCATCCTCTTCCGTATCCTTGGTTCACCTCATGTTGAATTTCGGGGGAAAACTATGCATTTTACCAAGCAAAACTGCCCAGAAAACCACTTTGTCCTTACTCGACGTCTGCCGCTCAAGGAATCAGTGAATAATTTATTATTTTGTCATCAGCTAATCTGACCTAACTTGGGTTGTATTGTTCGCCGGAGCTTGCAACGGGTTGTTTATGCTCGGAGCATCAGCCCACCGAATTCACTTCAAGACAAAGGTTTTTAATTGAACGGTCAAAGGTTACAAGTAAACAGATTCCAATCGCGAGTGATTGTTTTGTGAGGGTTAATAACTGGGGGCCATCACCTTTGTGACAGCCGGTGAATGAATTAGTCATTTGCCAAGAATCGCTTATTTGACGGACCTAATCACGCAAACCATCCGTGACCGTGTGCGAACTTCCATCTTGAAAGCACGTGCGTTGACGAGTGGTTTGCTTTGGTTTGAGCCAAACCGTATCATGCACTGTCACGGTCATGAAGGATGAAGACCTCTGGATAGCTTTCTGTACGGTACCAAATCTCCCCGACACTTAACTCTGCAAAACTATCTAAAGAGGCTAAAACCCTTAATCAAGATTTAAGCCTGCTAAAAGGAGAACTAGCTGAGAGTGGAATGAAGGAGAAGCGCTAGAGGTTTTTTTCCAACTCTCAGAGAGATGGAGCTAAACGAGACCACTCTCGGAGTCTCCACAGAAAAACTTTAGCAGATTAAAACTCGATAGGAATAAGAGAATCGCCAAGAATCATAGAGAGTACAGGAGAGGTTCAGGCCAAACTAATGGCAGATTTGGAACTCTTGGCCCCGTTCTTTTTGCTTGACTGGCATTCATTTTTCTAATTTGTAATTTCTTCTTTTTTCGGACTCCTTCCTTTTTTTTTCGTAGCTTTGTTATGTCTATGCATGTATTTTCCCAGTAACTCTCTCAGCCAATGAGTATAATGAGTACTCTTTAACTGTTTGGACAACCTGAAATTTAGGGCGGTGTCTTCCATGGAATGGAGAGGAACCCTAACTACAGGAGTCTCTATTTTCCCGCGGGAAGTTGAAAGAGGACGAGAGAAGCGTGAGTGTGGCTCGAGGCGCAGCCGAGGGCTACTCTACCTTCTTGTCAGTGAATCTAATAATTACAGCTTTGTTACGTCTTGTGCCTGTATTTTCCGAGTACCTCTCTCGACTCACGAGTATAAATGAGTTATCTTTAACTGTTAAGACAATCTGACATTTTGGGCGGTGTCCTCCTTGGGGTTGCGAAGAGACCCAAACAGAAGAATCACTATTTTCCCACGGCAGGTTTTAAGAAGACGAAAGAAGCGTGAAAGTAGCTAGAGACGTAGCCAGAGGCTACGCTAGCTTTTATCAGCGACTCTAGCAACTACAGTTTCTCCCTCTGTACATGTAGCTTCTTCCACATAGTATTCTTAAAACTATACTACACTTCGATTCTATGGGTTTCTCTTTAGTGCAGACACCACAGGACCTGAGTTAAGTGACCGTATAACGGAGGTGTCTCCTACTGCGGGAGTCGCTCTTTACGAGGAAAGGCTCGACGAGTACTGTAGCTCAGGTCAGAGTCTCGTTGTCAGAAAGACTTTGCTTCCAACAACAAAGGGTTAAGATTAGAACAATAGGGCCGATCAAGATTATGCAGCGTTTCCATGTTGGTGCTCTGAATAACAGGACGTTTTTACATAACAAAAATATGCGTTTGTTAAGCATTTTATTGGGCAGCCATCACTTCTTGTGAAAACTCCATAATCTTTGGAATCCGAACTACAGTAGACAATTCAAGACTAGAAAACAATTCGAAGGACATAATGAGAAATGTACGTTAATCTGGTTTTGGTATTACGTTGGGCTTTAAATTCACCAGAGAGAGTATGCTGGTCCAAGTTCGAAGTTGATCTTGCGTTTAATTTAACCAGGGGCAAAAAAGGGTCAATACCCCGTACCATTGTTTTTTTTTGCGCCAACCCGGCCGTCTCGTGAGGAGTAAATTCATACTTGATTAGTGCCTTTACTTCGAGTCACTTCGTGCCACAAAGAAATGGATGAAACTGACGCTGGGGGAAAGGTTATTAGGACTCGTACAAATAACTGAGAGAAAAACTATTTTAAAATATATTTATTAAATTGCTATTCTACGATTGCAAGTAAGTAATAACTAAATACACTTTATCACCTATTCAAAAAAATAAAACACTATAAAATATTTTGAGGAACTGACACAGAACAATTTGTTGCCAAAGGAAAACTAAACAGCATGTTGTCTTAAAACACAGTCAAATTTCCCGTAAGCAGATATATACCAGAGTTTTAAATTGTGGAAGTTGTTTTCGTGACGTCTTGCTTGTCGCCTTGAAAAGGCACAGTATTCCTTTGCAAGAGAAATCTAAAAGCGGAGCCTCTCTTTGCATTTTGTGCTGACTTTGTCCAATAAATCATTCTCACTAGAACAATATTTCACCTCCGATAAATACGACGTCTTCTGGTCCCTGCTATAGTCGTTTTAAGATTATATTTGTTGGTTTAAAGGCAAAAAAATACATTCTTGCGGTGATCGAGATCCGTATCAAGCCAAACTGTACATCTTTTGTTAAAAAAAGCTTGTAGTTTTAGGCACAGATTATGGATAAACGAAAATGATCCCTGGATGCAAGTTTAGTAACACGTCAAAATAGTTGAATTTAATAGCAAAGAACCATCCATGAAGTAAAATATATAGAAGTGAGTACAAAATATGTTTGTGCTAACCAGTACTAAAATACGCCGCTTGTGTTTAATTAACCATGAATTCTTGACGTCGATAATTACTAAATAATCTCGGTTCATCCTCTGTTTCCAATACGGTACATAGTTTTAAACGTATAGGTTAAAGGAGAAGGTCACTCTAAAAAACGTATATTTTTTGTCAACGCTAATAAAACCTTGCTCTAAGTTTAGCAACTCGCCGACGTTTCAGGCTCTAAAGTGCAGGTTTTCCTTAGAAAATTTGCCTCCAAAGAAGCCCAAATTTGAACAACGCTGCCGCCATTTTGAACAGTACTCAGCAGACAGGCCGCGTTTTCGTGACGTCATTCCGTCCGAGAGATTTTGCCTAAATGGCTTCCGAAGAGCCTTTTTAATTACCACTCTGGGTTATGGCTGCTCTTTAACCACATTATTTTGAGCCAAATATGCCCCAAACTCCGAAATGATAGCATTGAAGATAGTGAAGTGGATGATCGCTTGGAAAAAAAAATTTGCTGACCTTGTGAACGATGCCAGGTCATTTGCAGGTTTTAATCCTTCCCAACAATTTTGAGTCGGACAGAATGAGTCACATGAACACGGCCTGGCTGTCAAGACAGTTTCAAAATGGCAGCCCCTTCTTTCGAGACGAATTTCTACAGGATAGCGGGCACTTCAGAGGCTGAGACTTCGGTGAGTGGAAAAGCTGAATGTTTACTTTCCATAGGCAAAGACAAAAAGAGTAAGCTTTTTGAAGTGACCTCCTTTAAAATAATTATTAAAAGAATGACGAGTTTTACCACCCAGTATTGTCATGGATGTGGCCGGGTAAACAGTTGAGTGGAATTTGCGTGTTTTGGTCGAGCTCAATGGGCTCTGTCACAGCTGGTAACTATAACTTAAAATTAATAAGTCAAAGTTTTCTTAGTACGCGATTGCAAGCCGCGCTGTACTCACAAGTCTTTTATCAAACTCGCAATAGATATACATTAACTATTTGTTGAGTATAAATTCTTGCTCTTAGTCACCAAGTAAAGCAGCTTTAAGATAAAAGAAATATAATCTAAAAAATGATAGCTTGACCACCTAAGCTTTCCTTTACAAAAGTCTTCTTTCGAAGCGTCCATCAGTCTCGTTCCAAAAACATACTTTCCTCGTGGCCAGCGGTCATGCAACAGAGCATGCACAGTGAGGGACGTGTGTTTGGATCTGAGGTCAAAGACCGACCTATTTCGATTTTTTTTCAGGTTGTTGTTGTTCTCGTGAGCTTCGGAGGCTGACTGGTATCGTTTGCATCTTCACTACTGTTGTCCTTTTTGGCCTCACTTGGTTCTATTTCTCACTCACTCACGTTCCGAAGATTACGGAAACTCCCGATTAAAACAAGTTAAAAGTTAGAGGTGTTACAAGTCCCTGATGGTGATGATGTCCAAGTGCCCTAATGGTCAAGAGGGCATGCAGCTCACGTATTGTCTCGGTTATGAAGTTTTCATCGTCAGTATCTTGGCATCGGTGTTCTGTATCGAGTCGGAGTAGCTGATGAAAAGAAAAGCAAAAACAGAAAAAAAAAAAAAAAAAAGGAATGTCATAATAGGTTTCTTTCTTATTTTAGAAGATGTATTATTATATGGCTGTGTCTCACTAGGACTGGGAATCACCAAACCCACGAATTTGATTGGCTGAAATCAATATTGACCGTGGCCTAGATTTTCCCCTCTAGACCGGCATCCTGACCGGTCACATTTTTCGGAAAAAGTTGCAAACTAAAATACAAAAATATCGAATAAGTGCCAAAAAGCCTGATGAGAAAAAAAAAATAAAGTCACTGCGTTCGATCTGTACTCACAACCTCAGTCAAGATTCTCCCAGACCTCCTGCGAGGTTAATTATTGACTTCTAGAACGATTAATTTCTTCACTTATCATAACGGGAATATCAGACTTACGTTTGGGTAGCATTTCGTCGTCTTCTTCATCATCCAACATTCTTCTTTGTTTGCGAAGTTTTTGTCTGCAATGAGTCACAAAGTCAGCTGTAAAAATGGTTCAGACATTTTTTCCATATAAAGTGCTCTTAGATTCGCACAAGCTGTGCGAAATGGACGTTTAGTTTCTATTTCATCATTTTAAGCCTTACTGGCAAACATAACGTGAAAGTAATATGACAAATATGACATTTTCTTCTCACCTTTTTGTGCAAATACACACCGCCCATATTACTCCACCAATTCCTGCCACGAACGCAAGTGAAGCGACGATAATGTACACAATCATCCAATCTGCAGAAAAGGAGGATAAAAATATTTATAAAGGGCGTGAAGCGCTGTACAGTGAATCAGATTGTCACCAATGTTATAAGGTCTTAGATTCCAGTGACATAGGAGAGAGGTACGATCTTACCACCCTAAACAACCAACTTACCACCCAGAGATCTTGTCACCCCAACCTCACACTCACCTTTTTCCTTCTGTCCAGATGCTCCCCTGTTCATATAAGCCAACTTGACGTTTGCCCCTGGCGATGCAGGTTCTGCGCTGGTCTGGCACAAGACCCCATCAAGGCACTGAACCGCGAAACATTTGTCATTCAGTAAATAAGCGATATCACATGAAGGCCGAGCGCAGCAGCGTCCGATACATCTGTGGATATCTTCTGCTTTACCCATATCTGTGAAGTTACTGGCTGTACTTTCTGCCCGGAGTTTGATATCGTTCGAGATCCTACTGTCCAGCCTGCAATTTCCTACTTGGGATGCAAAATCTGTAGTTGTGGAATCTTCTGGCGGAGAGGCAATCGCGGACAAGTCTGTGAAGGTAATCAAAGAGTTTGGAAGTAACCCTTTTCCCCTCTACTGTAAATCCTAGTATCCCAATGTATCTCTTATTCGGTGAACCCGTCATGCCTTTTGCTTTAATTCCTCTCTTCTCTAAACCCTCGAGCAACAAGTATTTCCATAACGCGTGTAACAATTGAACCCATTTTCTTGGACGAAACGTTTGTTTATTCACTTGTTAATTTATACATACGACACTTGACTAAAATAAAGTCATTTACATTTATTTTATTTGCTTTAATACACGAATCAATACCCATAAATGAATTAGTTAACCAAAGTTTACAGGAACCCGAGCGAGTGAAATAGGGTCAACTGCTATGATAACTCATTGCTTTAGCGACAGCTTAAGACACTGCGAGGTCCTCCAGATAGCTGGATATGTGGTTTATTCAAGAATTGTGACATCTTTTTTTCTGCAAAAATTAGGAATACATCGCGTTCAAGATTACCAGCACTGAATAAGGTACTGTATCCAAAACTATTACCTGTCTCTTCCTTAGGTTCAACTTTCATCACCATGGCCGAAATAAGAGGTGTCTTCTTGGACGCCTTCACCGATACAGGACGGCAATCCTCTTTGCTGGAACACGACACAGAATAACACTTCCTCTCCACCATGTACGCCAAGTCACAGTCCTTGCTGTCGCAACATTTTTCCATGCACTTGGCCATGGAATTAGCGTCTTTGACGATTGTGAAGTTGTTTTTATGGACTCCGTTCGGCAGGTCCTTGTCATTTGTGATGTTGCTGTGTTTGCATTTGAGGTCCTTTGGCTCTGGAGGGATGGTAGGAGCTTTACTGGACTCTGAATTGTAAATACGAACGTTATTAATCAGGGGAAGGGTAGAGAAAGTGAAAGCCAACAGGGGAGCTAATCAGGTCGCGTTTTCAGCGGTACATTTTCATAAGTTTTCTTCACAAATCAACTCACCTTTTCTGCTAGAGGTTTCCATTGGCCTCACATACGAAAGCTGTGGATTAAAGTCCGTTGGTGGAGCTTTGGTGTGTTCACAGAGCTCTTCATTCTTGCAAGTAACGGAGTAACATGTCTTGCCGAGCATAAAGGCCACGTGACACTTGTCATCCTTGCAGCAGATATCCTGGCATTCTTCCATTCCTTTGACATCACCGTGGTTATTAAACTTTCCAGCTTTCTTTCCACCTTTGAGAGTAACATTGTTAAGCACCTTCGCTTTTTCGCATTCCTTCTTTCCCGAGTCGCTCTTCTTATCTCCTTTCGACTCGGAAGTTTGAGAACTTTCCGAAGTTTTCTCGGAAGAATCTTCGGACTTATTCGATCCTCCGACGGGTGTTAATTGAATCTTTCCGTTTACGATATTCATCGTCATGGCCTGCCCAGCTGCAGCTGACTTTATCTGGCTTTTAAGACTTTGGTCGTTTTGAGCAGCCGGAATTTCTGTTTTCTTTGTCTCAAGCTGACTGGCAATAGGCTGATTTCCGCCCGAAGTCACCGGTGCGACGGGTGTTACTTGTTCTGCAGGTGCCGAGGGAGGCATTGGAAATTGCATAGCTGTGTAAAAAGTCGCCAAAATTCCGTTAGTATTCATCTTACAGCATAAATGCGCTTTAATGAAAAATGATTAAATCAAGTTAATCTAAACTGATGATATTTGAATCAGCAGAACATCAGAATAAATTGCCATGTGTCGTTTAAAAGGTTATTCCTAACATTCAAACGTCGCTCTTTGATGTTACTGTTATATTATACTGTTGATTAAGCATTTTAACTTTAATGTATGTGATTTTAAAATTAACGTAGTTGACTTGAGATTAAGCATAATTTCATTCCACCGTCTGTTCTAAATTCTGGTATCCGTTAACTGCTCTCCATGAACTTGAGCTCTGATATTTACATACCCGAGGTTTTATGGTCCCTTTTAAAATAAGAATTACAAACGGTAGCGTTGTCTTGCTGTCACTTTGAAATCACCATTGATTTATTAAATTTAAAAAGCAATAATTAAACGGCTTCAATTATAAATCTGCAGCAAGTTTTGTTTCGTTTCTATATGTAACGAACCTGCGCCGTTGTCACTGACTGAGAGTCCCGGCATTGGTATCATAGGTTTCTGCCCCAATTGCGAGCCAAAAGGTGACGGAGGTAGTGGGGGTGGCACGAGTGGTGAAGGCTGCTGCTGCTGTGGCTGCCCTAGCAACGGTGTCTGTCCTTGTAATTGTGTCTGCGAAAACTGAGCTGTCTGCGTTGCGTCTGCAGTTGGAGCGTTTAGTCCAGGAATTTGAGGTGTCTGTCCTGGCATTGAAGGTTGTGTCAGAGGTGTCTGCGCCAAGCCAGGGATAGTTTCTTTCGTCTGCTGCTCGGCGGGCTTTGGAAGTCCTGAGATTATTGATAAACAAATCGATTTAACTTAAGACCATCTAGACTGTCCAATTGTCGTTTAGTGCCGACACAACCGTCTCGCGTCCACAAAATCTGAGACAGGACTGCGACGTTCCACACTTACGGGGTTACTCAGCTTGGAGTCAATAGTTCAAACATAGTTTATTCGCTGCTCACAGAACTGACTTCTTAGCCGCGACTGACCTGCGATCTTTCAACCAGGATCTTACGGTAGCACAATGAATTACTATATTATCTAACAACAATACACAACTTTTTACAAAAACTGTGATAAAACTAAATCTTACCTAGTAGCTGATTAGTGTCAAAATTCCTCACGTACGATATCTTCGGACTGTATCTTGATGGATTAGCCGGCTGCGTCTTGCAGGCGCTGGCGCTCTTGCACGCCACTGAAAAGCAATTGGAAGAGAGCATGAAGGCGAGATGACAGTGCGGCATCTCGCAACAAATTCGGCGGCATTTCTGCATGTCTTTGACTTTGCCGTGGTCGCGAAAGTACCCAGATGTGATTCCGCCAACGAGGGTGACGCTTTCCTGAACCTTTCCAGCTGGACAAACCACTTGTGCTTTCAGTATTTGATTCTTCGGTGAATCTGACGAGAAATTAAAATAAGTATTTCAAAGAGTTATGTTGTTGCAATGAAACATACTTTCAAGCCACTGTCCCTATAATGTGAGTATATATTTTTCTACATTGTAAAAAGCGTGAAAGTTATTGATCTGTTATTAATCAGTTATAATACCGTTCATGTAAGGTGGTTGTAACTTTTACGTCTGTGTTTGAAACCCTAGTGTTTGGCCATTCCAGTGAAAGCTATTGAGCAGCACTTTCATCTGGTACTGTTTATTACGATGTACAAAGTGGTTCTAACTTTCAAGTTTGTAGACAACACCCCAGTCTGGCGTTCTCTAGCTGTTGTTTATTGGGGAACTCAACACAAATTCGATGTTTGTTTTCTAAATATGATCTGAATTTTATTTTCTTAGGAGTAGTTATATATTATTCTTTAACTCTCAGGAGTAACTTAATTACGCTATTTACTTGTGCAAAATCTCTTTGAGGACAAAAAAATTGCTCACTCACCATTTTTCATTTCATTCCTATTCCAAACGTACGCAATTTGTGGATTGAAAATGGAAGGCTGCGCTGGAATGGTGCTGCACAAGTCTTTATTGTAACACTTGACTGAAAAACAGTTTTGACCCAGCATAAAGGCCAGGTTACACGTGCTTTGTTGACAACATGTCTCGTAACATTCCTTAATGCTTCCGACTTTGCCGGTGTCTGTAAAATCACCAGCTTTAAGTCCTCCTTTGAGTGTGACCTTGGTTAAGGGCTTCACTGCCGGGCAGGTGAATTTGGTTTCAGCTGAATCGCTCAGAAAAACTAAAAAAAAAAACAAAAAAACACACACACAAAAAAAAAAAACAGAAGAAACACGCATCAAACCTCTCGAAGGTATTACATGTATAAACACATGACACTTTTTTTATAATGAAATCCTCTCGAACCTGTGCCTCTTTTTGCAGTCCCTCTCGGAAAAGAACGCACTTTCCGTATTCCTGAATCCCGCGTACACTAAACTTCGTCCATCTTTGCTACTATGTATTTTCGAGGTTCATCTATCTTAAGAAATGTTTACTCTATGCAGTTAACGTGAACACATCACAACGATTTGCATGTTGATAATAGAGATATCTAACAATTCTCAAATTAGGTATTTGTCAATTTATAACTGAGGAAGCAATCGATACGTTCCGATACTAAAAATGGCATAGTTGAAGACAAAACGCATTCCCCAAAGTTACAATCCTACAGTCATGCTACTATGATTACAACTCGGTACAGCTATTTCGAGACAGTTCCTACAAAAGTGTAACAGCGTAAGCGATAATGGGTAATGAATGGTGGTTTACGTTTGCTTGACTGAAGCTTCAGGTGTTTCAACATGGTATAAGAAAACAGAAATAACACGTGTATTCAAGCTTTCTCCTTCCTTTTTGAGCCACCGTGAACCTCAACCAGTAACACCAAACTAGTATTACCCATGATACCAATCGGCATTGTCGCGTACGCTTTAACACCTCGTTGGACAGCGAGCGGCATTCTGAGCCTGAAGAAAGCTCATGTTTGCAAAAACATATCTGAATAATAAACCCAGTAAACTGCTTCTTAATTACCTGAATGTTTGACACCTTCCTTGTTCCATCGCTCAATGTAAGTCACAGAAGGATGATAGGGGGAAGGCTTTGCTTTTTGTATTTGACAGTTCTTGCCTTCCGAACATCCAACAAGATAACATCTACTAGAAAGCATAAATGCTAAATCACACGCCGCAAACTCGCAACATTTACTTGAACATTCCTCCATGCTTTTCACAGAGCCAACATCCTTGTATGTGCCGGCGTTGATGCCGCCTTTTAAAGTCACTTCTTTGAATACTTTCCCCGGCTGACATTGTCCAGCCATTGAGGGGTTTACATTGTTTAATGATTTTTGTCCCTGGGCTATGAGGCCCTTTGGGGTGTTGGTAGATAGCCCCTGATTTGGGCCCAGAAATCCGTTCGGATGCGGTTTCACGTTCGATGTGAAATTCGGAGTGATGAAAGCAAGCGAGGTATTATCTGCAATGGAAATGAGAGATAAAACAGCTTTTATGGCATGATTGTATCATAAAACAATTCTAATTTACTACGAGAAGAACGCCAGAAATAACCTTTTTCGACTGCCGCAAAAATATAAAGTCTTGCGTGCTTCGAAATTTTGGACCCATTTAGTATCGTTAAGCCAAGGTCAAACGTCGATCTTCACGCGAGACGAACTAAATTGCCATTTGAGTCGACCCAAATGGATAAAGCTCGACCGTTGGATCAAACGTCGATCTTAATTCGAATACAGATCGACCAACACGTTCCATCTGTCTGAAGCTGACAGATTGAACGTGCTGTTAGATCTAAATTCAGTTGGACGAGCTGAGTTAAGTCAAACGTCGAACTTATCATGAACTTACTAGATTCAGTTTCGTTCGACTCATGTAAAGTTCGCCGTTTGATTAGAGCCTAAGATTTAAAAGTCAGGAAAAGAAAGTACCGAAATGAGCTTTAACTTCGGTCAAGCTATCCTTTCCCCTTCTGAAAACATGTATAGTACTGAAGAAAGATCATCCTGTGTTTTTTTTAACTTGAAAGTCCCCTTGATTTCTCTCCTCCTTACTAAGCAAAAGATAACCTGACCGAAGATTAATATTTTTCGTCATATTAAGTATCAGATAGTAAGAACAGTCTGTTCGGCATCGCCACCCAATCATCCGAGTTTCCTTAGACACTGTTCCAGAACGAGGAGGTCTGGTGCACAATGCAGTTTATACGAAAAACAGTTTGATATTGCGTTGAAATAAGGACCTCTGATTAAATTTGCCATAGCAAAAAATAACTAGGTTTCATATTAATACCATGGAATTAATTAAACTGCAAGTATTGCCAAGAGCCGGTTTGAAAGTTACTAAAACGAGCTATAAGTTTTTAGTTATCCGGTTGTGTGTGCTTGAAGAACTTAATTTTTGATAAAAATATATATATATAAATTTAAATATGACTTTGGCGTTAAGTCGCTGACAGTCCCTCTCAAAAGCGTCTCGAAACAGCTCGTTGTCCCAGCTTGTAATCGTGAATCGCCTTGTAACCTCGTATAACGAAGCTTTTGAGTTTTTGATGTCAAGACTTTTTTAAATGAGGCAAACACTTTCCACATCCAAAAATGACAGTAGTTAAAAATAAAAAGTGTTAAGTGAACTTCCGAAAATATCATCGTCAAAACGCCATTTTTAACGGAAAGCTGGAGAACGTCGCTTAACAACCTGCCTTGCCATTTTTTCTTCTCCGGGTGGTTAGCTACCTTTCAGGCTTTCAAATCTGAACGCGATCAAAGATTAATGAGCTTAATCGCCGTAGAAATTATCTTTCGCTCCACTGAAATTTATCCCAAGCGCAAAATCAGTCCTCGCATGCACCATAAAGCACAAGAGCCGAATGTAAAAGTAAAGTAGTATAAAGCTAACAAGAGAACATTGCCGATAAGAGCTTTCTTTTTGTGAAAAAAAAAAAAAAAATTCAATGCCACGTCAGACTTAAATAATCCATTTCCGCCTTTGAATAACGCCTCGCTTTTCTCTTCAAAAGCAGGATAACGGACTACCGTAAAAGGCCCGGCTTGACAGCGACATAAGCCAAGTTTGCACGTAAAGCCTCAAAGCTGCTTATTTACTTCCACCGTATTAACTGCCCATGCACTAACCTTTTTTATGGCCCGTTCGCACGTGTGCTATGAGGACCTTAATATCTGATGTGTCAGTCGCTGTAGCCTTGCACTCCTCATCACTCACGCATTCAACTCCATAGCATTTAGCCGCCGAGAGGAACGCGACATCACAAGTCGACGTTTTGCAACAAAGTTCTATACAAGACTCCATGCTTGTCACTTTACCAAGCTTTCGAAATGTCCCGGCTCCTATACCACCCTTTAACGTGACATTCTCCTCGATTTTCGTGTTCTTACAGTTTTCGAGGTAGTTGGAGGAGCACTTGACTAGATTCACACACGAATAAATATTAGTCAAACAGTATTTTAGCACACACAACTGGATAACCAAAGAAATCGATCTGCGCGAATTTACTTACCTTTACAAAGGACACAGAGGCATATCAGCAATACTCGAATGTACATGTTCCTTTGACTTGTCAAGGTTCTCCTTCTCAGCCGCATTGTAGCATTATTCTAAATTTTAAAAGAATTCCTAAATGAAATATTTTCAAGAGATAAATTTAAAAAAGAGAAAAAAATGGTTATTTCTAACTTTTTGCCATAGTAAAATTATATTCCTTTGTTTTGAAGGTTCGGGGCAGTTAGCAGTCCCGCCGAACAATGGAATACAATTACATCATCACTGGTTCGCCCACTGTCCAATCACAAACACAGTCATGTTCACGTGACGCAGAAGTGTAAAATCTTTAGAGGTATTCTTTATGTCATTAAAAGCACTAGCATACCGTCATATATGAAGAATTTCTGTGGACGAACACTGGGAAGCGATAACTGGTACCTCAAAATACCTGTTTTTGTTTGACACAGACAATGGAAAAACACAAGCCGATGTTATGATTGTCTCTATTTATCTAGATTTCTCCCACAAAACAGGATAGAACCAAATTATCCAAAACAGAATAGAACCAAATTATTATTTAAGCAATTGTTGAAAGGAAGACTGGTTCCGTCGTTTAGAGGGCCATTTCGCTGGAGCAACCTCTGTTAAAGTCTATTTTAACGACACTGACAAAGCACCTCAGTAATATCAGGGGCGAACACATTAGTTTTAAATACAATTTCATCGAGGTTAAACTTCAGATATATTTCAACTAAGAATTTATATATATATATTTTTTCTCCCCATGTGAGTATCCCAAAATGTAGCTGAGTTCAAAATGGACAGAGATGATCATGACTTAATTTAAATCGCTTTTCACCAAGGGAATCCCCTGACTGTCAGATGTCACTGGCCTTGTACTTTATGATAGTATCTCTCGAGTGGAACTTTTTCATAGATTCAGAAACGAACATATACTTTACTAAAAAGAATAATGAAATTTATCGCATCACAAACGCAGGTAATTAATGATGTTCTTATTGGAAAAATCTCAATTCATTAACTCTGACACTATTCAACCCCGGCAGCTATCTCAACGAGTAGGAGTTTTTTTCAAAATCTTTCGACGATGGCAGTTGCAGTTTTGCGGTTTGGTATAGTCCTGGAAGTCTGGTGTAAGTCCGCTGTCCCGTTTGTTCGTAGCGGTATTCTCAGCATTGTCAGATAGCTTTATCGTTCTCCACAAGCGTGAAAATCTAGTGTTTTAACAACGCTTCGCCTGTTAAGCGGACCAGGGCTCCTTCAAAACGCCCTGAAGCATTTGCCTTGAGTCACTTGAATCTCAATCCCACAATCCCACTTGACTGCACACGACTGACGAGGGAAGGAAAATCATTGATTTTTCAGGAACCTTCATGACCTTATAACAAGATAATATCATCGCCCTCAAAGTGGAGCCTACGGTCCATTGCTGATCCATGAAGTAATGTACAGGAGCGTCTCCTAAATCCAGTGAGGCGGATAAACATGTAGCTCGCTTGATTGATCAGGTTACTCGAGTGGAAAAGCTTTGGCACGGCTTGGTGATTTTTGTGAATATCTCGATGAGCACGAAAAATGACTTTGCATGGTTGGAATCACCAGGCGGACACATGGCAACCATGATCACAAGGACGACACATGGCACTCCACATGTGAATATCTTTTCACGTCCATGTTTGTTCTCCATTGTTTTGGATGCCACTAAGGCAACCTCATCTCACAAAGGACAAAATTCGAATGGCCATTTAGTTTCCAAGCAGAAACGCGATCATAAGGCTTAGGAGTATTATGTCATTTTTCTGACACTTACCGAGAAATAAACATTTTGGTAGACCAAAAAATAGAGCTGTTGCTTCATTTGTTGATTTTTGTCAGCTAAGAGTGCAAATTTGTCCAAAGCCCAAAAGTGTATGCGCCCTTATCGCTTCACACTTTCTTTCATATAAATCCTATACTTTTAACTTCTTCTAAGATAGGTATCCTATGTAGCCTCTTGTATGGTATTCCACCTGAGATCGATTAGAATATCTATTTACAAAGTGAAACATATCTTATGCATTTCAATCTATTGCTAGAAAAAAAGAAAAAATAAATAAAAAAAAAAAAAAAAAAAAGTGGTGGAAATTGATGGAAGAAAAAATACAATAAAAAAACAAAATGAAATTTTTTTTACGAAAGGGAAGT
>Ga0126338_10001061_pt1 | contig 16991 bp, 17 predicted proteins | sample OrbCmetagenome_2_FD_92529 | JGI IMG/M metagenome (GOLD analysis project Ga0126338, IMG submission 92529) | Coral microbial communities from Petempiche,Puerto Morelos, Mexico - Orbicella C C metagenome | ecosystem: Host-associated > Invertebrates > Cnidaria > Coral | place: Petempiche,Puerto... | reverse complement strand
GGGGGGGGGGGGGGGGGGGGGTTAAAAACGAAGGGGGGGGAGAAAAAAAAAATATATTAAAAAAAAAGAGGAGAAAAAGAAGAGGGGGGGGGGGTTAGGAGGGGGGGGGGGGGGGGGGGGGGGGGGGGGGAAAAAAAAAAGAACCGGGGGGGGGGGGGGGGGGGGGTATGGATATTTCCTGGAGCAACTTGATACTGCTCGATAGTTTTCACTTGATTGTTTACATGCATGTGTTAGGGTTTTGTCCACAGACTCAAAAGTTAGAACCACCTTGTACAGCATAATAAACAAATGGAATTGTCACAAACTTGGGTTTCACCCCAGACTTACAATGTAATGTGTACTGAACCACCTTGAGCAGAACCACATGAAAGTACAGCATAATGAAAGTAATGCACAATAGCTTTCATTTGAATAGTCACACACTAGGGTTTCATGCACAGACTTAAAAGTTTAAACCACCTTGTACAGCATAATAAACAGTACCACATGAAAGTACTGCTCAATAGCTTTCATTTGAATGGTCACACACTAGGGTTTCATCTACAGACTTACATGTACAACTGGTTGCTCTCGCAGGGTAAACTTCACCGCATCGCAAGAAATTGATCGTTTTCTCGCAAGCTAACTGCTTGTAATTTATTCCAAAGTATATGCTTCACTGGTTCTTGCGAGATGAGACTCACATCTCGCGAGAAACGAGATGAGAAGTGGTAACTTACTTTTGAGCGGTACTGTAGACATTAGCATGTTCATTTGGGGTTCTTTCTTGTGTTATAATAAGCTTTGTTTATCTTGTTAGGTTGGTAAGGATAATGTCAGTCTTGCCCTGTCCCTTGTTGGTTATGATGAAGAAGTCAAAGCAGCCATGGCTTATGTGTTTGGAACTACCTTTGTGTGTGATGGAATGGACAATGCCAAAAAGGTAAAGAAAAGAAAACCTTTTTTGTGGAAAAACAAAACAAAAGAAAACAAAACAAAACAAAAACAAAAACAAAAACAAAATTACAATGCCAAAAAGTTAAGAAAAAGGAACCTTTTGGTGAAGGGACAAAAACACTTCAAGAGAATTAAAAGAAAGGAAACAAACCTGACAATTCAAAAAGTAAAAATTAAAATAGATAGCTGTACGTGTTTCAACTCTATAATATTAATGTGACTTTATTGCAGGTCACGTATGACCCTAAAGTGCAGGCTAGGACAGTAACGTTAGGTGGAGACTTGTTTGATCCTCAGGGAACAGCTACAGGAGGTATGTGATAACACAGAGAATATAAAGAAAATAAAATAATAAGCATTTTGACGTAAACTACCTGTCGTTTTAGAAATAGAGGTCAAAGGTAATTGCTGACTTCACAATATTAGTGTTAAAATGTCAAAAAAGAGATTTGACGTTGTTCAAAATGTTTTGAGCAAAATTCGCCATCTGTATGAAATTCACTTATCACACTCATGTTTGGTTCTAAAATAATTGTCTACTGGTAAACTGAGGGCATCACCATTGTAATGCAGTAAGGGAGTCTGTTCAGCTGTAGTGTACTGTGTGGTTCTTGTGTACTGGTACACAAAGACAGAACCAGCTTCTTTTGTTTTGTATTTTTTGTACACACGATTTGCTTCCATGTAGTTCAGCAAACTCAAAGGTGAACAAACGAAGTAAACGTGGCTGATTGAAAACCAAACCTAATTGAGTATGAAGTCAGATAATTTTGTAAAAGTTTAAACTTTCATTTGCTTGCAATTGCCTGGAAATGTTTCCCGTTGGCAGGGGTATTTCATACAACAACAACAAGACATGGCAAGTTTGACTCAACCCGTTTGTTTGTCTTTTGACATTAGGTGCTCGGTCATCCCATTCTTCGATACTGGTCAAACTACAAGAATTAAACGAAGCACAAGCCACACTGGAAGAAAAGAGCATAGAGTTACAAAGCGTTATCAAGGAGCTGGATGCTTGTAAGAAAGTGGCAGAGAAGTACGTGCATTGTCTGTACAGTCAGTGTAAACTAAGACAAGTTATTTGTATGCATGGTATAATGGTAAACTTTGCTGTTGGAAGAAATTGTCTGGTGACTGTTGAAAAAAATATTGGATATTTTTTCGTCTCCAGATTCCGTCAAATAAAACAGCAGTATGATCTTAAAGTTCATGAAGCAGAGCTTGTCCAGGCCCGTCTGAAGCAAAGCACTCACCATCATCAGCTAGAAGAAGTTGAAGCTTTGCAGAAAACAGTTGGTAAGTTATCTGCACAGTTTTGGGAAGAGCGAATTATCGCTTGAAAATTCGTAGCGAATTTTCGGGAAGAGAGAATTATCGTTTGAAAATTCGCGCGAATAGGCATCACGAAATTGCGGCGAAAAACCAGTGAAATATCGTTTCATACGAAATTGCCACGAAAAGCCAGGAATTTCGTCGAAATTCGCTTGCATTACTTTTGCACAGTGCTGTAGTCTTCATTTGAAATTACACTGTACAGTTGTTATTGCTAATGCATTTGAAATACAGAGGATTCCCTATCTTTCAAACTTCCTGATTACTCGAAGTACATGTAAATTGTTCCTCTCCTGACAAAAAGGCCCATTTTCGTTCCTCTACGTGTAGGAAGTTCGAAAAATTGGGGTACTTTGGTTAATTACTGCAACTGAGGCCGCGTCCTCACTACGCCGGAGAAATTTGAAAACGCAACAACCACCGGTCATTTTGGATTTGTGTTTGAGGAAAACTCGGGCAGGGAAATCACGTGATTATCGTGATGTAATCGTTTTCAAACAGCTCTGTTTTCGAAATGCTCTATGGCCGCACTAAAACGCAAAGCCGGCGTTTTCAAATTCCTCTGGTGTGAAGAGCGTTTTCGAAAAGTTCCGTTTTCGTGCCGGATTAGTGTGGACGGTAGGCCTAACCGTAGAAATAAAGCGGCGTTTTCAAATTCCTCCGGCGTAGTGTGGACAGGGCCTTGCTGATGTACTCTCTGCATGTTATTTTTTCTCTTTAGACGAACAACAAGAATTTATTTCTAAGGCCAAAGACACTATAGCAGCTGCAACCGAGAAATGCAAAGATGTTGAAAACAAAATGAAGGTTTGATCACGTTTATTTGGGTCAATATTCAAAGAATGCGTAAACTTTACGTTAAACAAAGTCACAAATGGAATAATATTTCTTACAAAAGTGTTAACATTCTTTTTCTGTTAAAACTCCTCATGCACAAATTTGAGTTAAACAAGGTCACCGATGCAATGATATTTTTGTTAATCGTGGATAGAGGTCGTACAGGGGTATTTTTGTGTTTTTATCATCTTTCCGTGAAACGTAAAGTTAAGAAGTTATTCTTTGTGATCCGTGACCTGAAAAGTCACTATTCTACGTGATTTTGAGACGCAAGTACTCTGGAAGATTTAATAAGATTTAGTTATGCGATTTGCAATATGGAGCCTTTAGTCTTTCGTGATTTTGCTTTCTTCAAACACTCTTTCTAGCGTAAGAGCAGGTTATTAAAAAGAGTACCTTACTTGCTTATTTTCGTGATTCGGGAATATGAAAGTTTGATATCGTGATCCGTGATTCGCTACTTTTCTGTTTGGGAACCGTACCAGACCCTCTGGATAGTGCCTCAGAAAAAAAAAATACGCCAAAGAAAAAAACTGAGAAAAACTCCAGAGAACACTCTAAAAAGCCTACTTTCTTGATTAATTGCAGGAAGCAAAATCTCATCGTGAGAAGGAGCTGAAGACAGCCGAGGAAGAAGTCAAGAAAAGTAAGAAGAAAGCTGAAAAGTCAACAAAAAACATGAAAGCGAAACAACAGGTATTCAGCTTTGCATTTATAACAGAGATTTTCATTACTGTGGAGATGGTTAGGGAAGCTAGGTTTAATGCGAAACGCTGGGTTACACTAGCGACGGAGAGCGTAGACTGTGTCACAACCGCCCCCTCAAAGAAAAATCGGAGAGACGCGGCTCTCTCCGATTTTCTTTTTTCGGAGAGGGCGGCCGTGACACAGGTTACGGAGAGAGACGACTCAGAGTAATACAATCTAGTGAAAGTCAAACCGACCGAGATTCCGAAGAAGAATACCGATTCCGCTTATGACTCTGTCACTTATCATCTTGTGAAAGCTAGCTTGTCGGAGTCGGGAGTAGAAGGCGAAGAATAAGCCAATCACGATTCCTGAGAACTAGCATTGTGATTGGTTGGTTCTTCCGCTTCTGTTTCCGACTCCGACAAACTAGTTTTCATTGGATCATAAGTAACGGAGTCGTTAGTGGAATCGGAAGAAAATTGGAACGTTCTAATTCTTCCGACTCCGATTTCCGTTAAGCTTATGACTCCGCTTAGGACACCGATTTGCATAAGTCGTAAGCGCTCGTACGTTTTCGACACCGAGCCCGCCTACGCCTCCGACTCCGTCGCTAGTGGAAACCAGCCTTTAGTCAAATCACTATAGTTGGAAAGTCTTGTGAGCGACCATCTCTCGTTAGTGACCGGGACCACTTTTAGAACTAAAAGTTTGAAATTTTCCGGCTTTTGTTTTTAACCCCCCGTAAACGACCACTTGACAAACAATAGAGCGGAAATTAGAAAATAAAGTGTTGTAATATTATCGCATTCCTGGGTAGCGACTTGCATTTTGGGTGGTCACTTACGAGAGGCTCGACTGCACTTAATTTTTTTTGTTTTGTTTTCTGGTGTTAACAGGAAGTGGAGGAGATGAAGTTAGAAATGGAAGAACTGAAGAATGAAGTCTCTAATGTAGACCAACAAGTAAGAAAACTAGTCCGGCGGAACTCCGATCTCAAAAGGACGGAGATGCTCGTCGGAAATTTTGAAAAGAACTACTGCTTTAGTTATGATTGAGTATTATTTAGAGTTTTGCGTTTATTTTTGTCTCAGTTGAAAGCAATGGATGACGCTATCACTAAGGCGGAAGAGCAAGTGGAAAAATTCACAGAGATGGCTAAGGAAACCAAGGTACTGCTTTATGATTTAAAAAATAATTATTTTGTTGTATCACTCGTACCTTTATTGGTGTACTGTTCTTAGTAGTTAGAGTAATTTTAAAAGTATTGTGGGTGCCGGTGTGGTGTGCGTTTTCTCAACCAATCAGAGCTTACATGCTGTTTCATCAGCCAATCAGGAGCAACTGCAACTTGGCGCCCTTGCGCTTTCCCGCGCTTGGCAGGAGTTGCACGATATCCCGCGCTTGCGTTGGTTACATCGGTTTGCTTCAAGTTCTTATTGGCTCATTATGATGTTTACGTTTTTTTTGATTGGCTAGACGTGAATACTTAGGTTTTGATAGTGGTTCAGTTCTGCAACAGCTTTTAGAAATGTACTCTTTGTTAACGATACGTTTTATCCTCTTTCCACTCTAGAAAGCGGTCCATGAGGCAGCTGACGAATTGAATAAACAGAAAGAAGCTCTGAAGGCATGCAACGAGGTATGTATGGTCCTTACATCTTAATAATAAACACCTAATCAAATAATTAATGACTGACCACAAGGGAAACAGTGAGTTTTGTTTTGTTGGGAAACAAAACTAACTGTGTCCCGTTGGGCCGGTCATTGAGTGTTTTATTATATCTCCCAACTCAAACAAAGAAAAAAAAATCGGAAAAATTATTTGCTTCACGCCGGCTGGTACAACAAATTTCAACCTGTTCTCGTGTGAGTAGAAAGTTCAAGTTGTTTCCTTGGGGAGTTAGTGAGTTTTGACTGACTGAAGAAGTTTTCCAAGGTAGCATTCTTTTTTCGATTCTTGTGGCAACCTCCTGGTAGTGCCAAAAAACTGTGAGCTCCGAGTCAGATCACAAGATGACAAAGCCACGACTCAATTATTGTACTGTAACTGTTACAGGCCATCAGCGAAAAAGTCGGCGAGCAAAGAGACTTACAGAAACAAGGTCAGGATATTCAGCTGGAGTTGAAGGAAATGGAGCACAAAGTGAGCAAGTTTCAACGAGACAGTAAAGAGGCTGCTACCAAGGTATGATTTCTTTCTATCGCAAATTTTCGCGGAGTCCTCTGCTTATAAACTGGCAGTGAAAGGAATGAAATCTCTACATAAAGGTTTCAAAATTTTAGAGAAACAATACTAAAATACTACAAACCCAAAAAGCAGAACTGATGGATAAAATAGAACAAGATAAATTTGGATTGCGTTGAGCTAAGCTTGATCGTAGTGACGGCAGCTCCCAGTGATTTCAGTGTGAATTTCCAAGTTTGCCGTTCTTAATCCGCGTCAATCTTCTTCAGTCTTAACCATCCTTGTATCATTTTGCTTTATTACTGCTTCTTTGATACTTTTCTATCTCGGCAAACTATCATGTTTAATAAGTCTCTCTTCAGTTTGACCGAAGTTTGACGTAGCGGCAAAATAACAATGTGTTGTAATACTGCTTGTCAAACACTTGTAACGAAACGACTAGGAGCTTACCTGCGTTGTATGAAGGTTGTTTTTCCAAATCTTGCAGTTTCTATGTTGATAATAATTCAGTTAAAAATAATTCAGTCTATTTACAAGGCTAAAAAAGTTAACTAAAAAAACCGAACGTTTTCTTTAGGGTAAGTGAAAATAACCTAAAAGACAGAAGACCTAGCGTCGAAAACGTTCGGTTTTTTACTTTTAACTTATTTAGCCTTGTAAATAGAAATTATTTTTAAAATCAAAGCGAATATTATGGACAATTCAGTTAAACTTATATGAGTTTTCGTTTTGTTGTACATTAAGACTGATTTGGGAAGATATTTTGCCATGACGCTTGGTCCAGCTTTTAATTCACTGATTCTGTATTCCTTCGTTACATGTAGGTCGAACAAATGCTAGAAAAGTACGACTGGATTTCCAACGAGAAGCAGTTTTTTGGTCAGCCTAACACGGCATACGATTTTGCTGCTAATGACATGAAAGAGGTCGCCAGACGGCTCAGCAAGCTGCAAGAAACGAAGGAGAAACTTGGCAAGAACGTGAACATGAGAGCTATGAACATGCTGGGAAAAGCCGAGGAGAAGGTGAAGTAACAATGACAAGTTATTGGTGATCGTTCGATTGAGAAGATATATCAAACACGAAAGACCGTGTTTGACCATGGTCAAACAGGATCTTTCGTTTTGAGTTATGTTTATGTTTAAGGACACATTTAATTAGCCCTCATTTCTCGCACAGGTCGTCATCGTTATGGCTATTAAATCATTACAACGCTTCCATACTGACGAAAACATCCCGAAACAAACTTCAGTTTTATTTTTATTGATTTATTTATTTACTTGTTTATTTTAATACAGTACAATGATTTAATGAAAAAGAAACGAATTGTCCTGAATGACAAAGATAAGATTGCATCGGTCATCAAAGAACTTGACGAAAAGAAAAATGAAGCATTGAGGAACGCTTGGAAGAAAGTTAACAAGGTAAGCGGCCTGTTTCAACTTACTAAATTCAGTACAATGCATGTTCTTTACTCTTCATTGCAACAATTGGAATAGTCACACCACGCTATTTTACTGAGGTGATTCTGGTACAAGAAAAAGGAGTTAAAACTATAGGAAAACTTTTAATTTGGAAGGTACCTCCAAATAGAGCGGCTTTCATTTGAATTTGGAAAAGTAATTGGTTTTGCATCAACTACGCCACACGATTGGCTTAAAAACTCGCGCCATTTTTTCGTCCAATCAGAAGTAAAACCAGAAACAGTCGTTACTCACGCACATACATTTTCCCGCCCTTTACGCCAGCTACATGTGATTACTTCGAGTTTTGATTCGTTCCCTGTATTGTATGTGTTCTTTGTGACTGGCCAGAGTGATTGCTTTGGTTTTGTTTTTATGACACTCAGTTGAAAACCGCTCTAACGGATGGTTACAAATATGTGCAATACCTGTAAACTAACTTGTGTGCTGCCGCAGCTCTAGACTCTTTGTCTGGGCTGTCTAAACCCACCCTTTAGCTAAGCGCGTCTAATTTTATTCATCTTATCCAAAAATGTTAATAAAAGATAGCAGTGAAGTTCAATGCAGTTCGAATAAAACCGTGCTCTATCATCGTTTTTGTTCGGTAGACCATTTTTGCCTTTGTTCAATTTAGTTCTTGGAAAGAGCTTAGGTCCATGTGTTCAGTTTTAAGTGTTATCCTTTTTCTTTGTCTCTTTTCTGTTTTCATTGCTGTAGGACTTTGGTTCGATCTTTTCTACTCTCCTCCCTGGGACCACAGCCAAGCTGGCGCCTCCTGAAGGACAAACGGAACTCGACGGCCTGGAAGTGAAAGTTGCTTTCGGCAATGTATGGAAAGAGAGTCTAAGCGAACTTAGTGGTGGTCAAAGGTTCGTCAGTGGTCGTAATTTCTAGGTCCTTAGATGAAACCCTAGTGTGTGACCATTCACCCTAGTGTGTGACCATTCAAATGAAAGCTATTGGGCACTTATTTCATGTGGTACTATTTGTTATACTGTGCGAGGTCTTTCTACCTTTCAAGTCTGTGGATAAAACCCTAGTGTGTGACCATTCAAATGAAAGATATCGAGCAGTACTTTTATGTGGTACTGCTTATTATGCTGTACAAGGTGGATCAAACTTCTAAGTCTGGATGGAAAACTAGTCTGTGACCATTCAAATGAAAGCTATTAAGCAGTACTTCCATGTTGTACTGTTATTATGTTTTTCTGTGGGTAAAACCGTAGTGTGTGACCTATTAAGCTATAGTTTCACGCTGTGTGGTTATATTATTCATTTTTTCACTCTTTTCCTCTTGTCAGGTCTCTGGTCGCTTTGTCCCTCATCCTTTCTATGCTGCTGTTTAAACCAGCTCCACTGTATATCCTCGATGAAGTAGACGCCGCTCTGGATCTGTCTCACACCCAAAACATCGGCCAAATGCTCAGAGCCCATTTCAAACACTCCCAGTTCATTGTAGTGTCTCTAAAAGACGGCATGTTTAACAATGCCAACGTGCTCTTCAAAACCAAATTTGTCGACGGAGTCTCCACCGTCACGCGATATGCTCAGTCCCAGCCCACTCGAGACGGAGATGGAGGCGGGGCAATTGGGCGGGGCGGGAAAAGCACTGTAAAGAAAAACCCCAACAAGAGATTGAGGGCTGACGCCCCCTCCCAGCCTCTCACGCCATCGCAAGGTTAAAAAGGGTTGGGCTCTAAAAAGTAGTCATCATGGTATCATGTTCCCAGAGAACGCGTTATCACTTTATCTTATCGTGTACAATATTAAACTCCCAAGGTACAAGGTTATTATAGAAAATCCATACTAGAACAAAATCACGAGGATTCCAATACCTCGTACTCATGTATATATTCAGCAATTGTTGTTCCCCGATGTTTTTGTGTTCCTGTACAATTAAAACCATCTTTGTTCTATCGCAACGCTTTCAAGGTGTTGTAATGTGTCTAAGTACTGTTGAACAATCGAGCCCTTTGCGCTAGTATATGAACACCGAAAATCACTATGTTTGCTCATCTTTAAGAGTATCACAGAAATTAAAAACAGTTAAGAGTTTATATGGTATTGGGAGACGCTGTTTCAAAATTAGCGACGTTTGTCGGCGATTTTGAACCGTGTTTTAAGGCCCAATAGTTGGTCTCTATTCACCCTAAAAGCCTCAAATCTGGTCAAACGTGATCTTTCATGTGGTAGCGTCCGTTTATCGTTTGGTTAAAATTCGAAACTCACCCCAGTTCCCTGCGCAACTGCGATATGGTCAATAATGCACGTCGGCATATAAGGGTAGATAAAAATCTGTTTTGGTTTTCATTATTGTTTATTGTTTACAAACAAACATCAAAGCAATGGTACTCAATATTGTTACCTACGCCACTCTAATTGCGAATGCTGACTCAACATACATTTACTTGCAGTTCAAGTGATAAAGCTACCACTTACATACCTATTCACGTTAATATATAGATTTAGCCAAGCCTAAAAGCGGAGCGCCTCAGCTATTTTTTGGGATGTTCTTAATCAAAATAATCCAACATATATGTGAGGTAAATTTCGGACGATTTTGTAGTTTCTTATTTTTTTCCCCTACCTTCTTCAGAAAGACAAGACATTGTTATTTATCATTATGTCCTTTCTAAGTTAACATAGGGACTCCCACACAAATGAAGTTTGCTCATCTTTTGTTGTGGGGTATGATTGAAATGCTGTCGTTACAATATACTCAGTTCCTAGATCTCGCAAAAATACCAAAATAATACACGTGAAAAGTTTGAAAGATCTGTTTTCTAACTTGATTCCCGAAGATGCAGTTAACAATCTTCACTTTTATATAGTCTCCTGCTGAAAGAGGTTGCACCATGTCAAAGTACATGTATGAGCAAACTCAATCTGGCAAAAACGGTTAAGATAATATTTTGCGTCTGAACATAAATACCTGCGTACGCTTCCAATGATAATTTTATAATTCAGTTTCAATTTGTTCTTTTTTTCCATTGAGATTGTGGACTACAGGAACTGTTACTGGGTGCCATTAATTATTAATTTTGCTATTATTAAATGGTACCAAAAATTAACGAGTAAGCTATAAGTAAGTTATATTATGTGCATGTATTTTGCCTACACTACACAAATGGGCTAAGAGGTTATGAGGCATAGATGCATTTGCCAGCCGGGCCCAAGATATGTTTTAATTGACACATCAATAACTAAAGATAACTTACAGCGAAATGGATAAACAATACATCAATATCCTACATGCACCAACGCTGGAGATGTAAACCCCCAAATCATCTCATTAGGAAAAACAGGGACCATGTACGTAATCCTGGCCAAATGCAGAGGTGCTACCTTTGTGTTTATAAGGTTATCATATAAACAGATTAAAATATAAATTAAATAGTAATTAATTTTTTACGCAACACTAGGGCGCAAATTAACCTTATTGAAAGCTGTCAGTGGCAAGGCTGTCCGTATAATGTCACAAAATTCCCAATTTAAATAAACCATGGTAAATTCTCTCTGAGAAATACTGCTTAATTTTAAGCGGTACTATGATCAAATTTTTAACCCCTTGAATGTTTTAGTTAATCACAGAACTCCACGAGAGATTAAAATGCCGTTTATCTTTTTGTCTGCATTGCTTCCGAAGATATTTAAGTTTGAAAAATGTGTAAAATATGCAAATGAAAGGACTATTGACGTCATACACTCAACCAAGTATTACATCAAGTATATAAATAGAGCTATTTCGATCAATTTGCAGCAGAAACCAGGCTAAATGCAACACCTAAAAAAATTTACGTCCCAGTGGCAACCCACTCTTACAGTTCCCTCCAACCTGATTTCAATATTGTAGTGATTTTCAGCTCGAGAAACATTACACAAGGTCATGAACTCGACCTAACATACATGCTTGCTGGATCATGAAGATGAGGCACCATTGTTAAATATCAATAAAGGACGCAAAATGTGGCCAGAAAATCCTTAAATATTGGGGAGGTCTGCAACCCAGTATGGTGCCATGGTAACAAAAATGTTAGGTTCATATTGTGGAACACCTCCAGCAGAATCATACTGCCAAGAATCAAACATTTCTGATTCAAATTGGCTGCGATATCTTTGTTCATCATATTTGCATTCTACATTGAGAAAAGGGCAAAGTTTTGAAAGGTTTAGAGGGCATGTTTCGACAGAAATGTCTGTTATCGTTAATTACAATTTATGATGTTAAATTTGAATTTGACAGAGTTATGACAGTTGTCAGTCATGCATTACGATAACATGGATAATTAGGTCCCGTCCACTCCCTACACCGGAGAAATTTGAAAACGTAGCTTTATTTCTACGGTTAACGCTACCGTCCACACTCGAAAACAGAGCTTTTCAAAAAGGCTCTATAAATCGGCGAAATTTGAAACGCCGGCTTTAGATTTTCATGTGGACGGAAAACATTTTGAAAACGGAGCTTTTCGAAAACAATGAAGTGACGGTAATTATGCATATGATTTCTCTGCCCGAGTTTTCCTCAAACACAAATCCAAAATGACCGGTGCTTGTTACGTTTTCAAATTTCTCCGGCGTAGCGTGAACTAGGCCTTAGAATTATAATATCGGCTAGCAAGGCTAACAGCAAAGAATAACAGGATCCTTTGAAAATGTTGTGGAAGCGGCAAACGTTTCAGTACATGAAGATATTTTAGACCTTGATAATGTAGGTTGAATTGTAACGTAAACAGCTTTGATAAAATTAATAACAGTACACTTCAGCAGGCAATTGGCCATGGAAAATAAAAAAAACAACAAAAAATAAGAAACCAAAAAAATTTTTTTCGGCGACTAAGACCTAGATTTGAAATGTTTAGAGAGCAGAACAAGTTTGGGCAGTAAAGGATTCATTATGCGGCATAAACAGAACACCATTTTCTTGCCAGAAACAGCGGGTAATACCGAGCGGGCTAGGAAGGTTTATGTTGCCCGCGCGGGTAGCCAAACAAAGCACAGGATTTGGTTCAATTTGCTCGCTTCCGTAGTTGGCCATATACACTTAAAAAACAACGTAACATGGGGTGCTTACCATTTAGCAAAAAAATCCGGAAATTTCGGTTGAAAGTTAAACGGAACAGTAATTTTTCGGAAAATCCGTTCGGAAATTGTAAACTTCCTCCAGAGGTAGTCCTCTTTTTCCGTTCGGAAAGGAACGGCGGAAATTTCCTTACCATTTGGTAAATTTTCCAGTTTCCAGTCTCTCATCAGCCAAAAACAATTACGAGAAATCGAATTGCAAATGTAAGCGCCATGTCGTTCGGTTGGTTTGCTAATTTTGGAAAAACCCTCACCATTATACAACGGTTATCCCAACCGGTTTATTCTGACAAATGGTAAGCACCCATGTTTTACATTCAGGTATTGATAGGTCAAAATCCTAAGATCCCTAAAGTGCTAGCAGCTTTTTCAATTTGAGGTGTAATCATATCTTTACAGACAGCGGATCTGCGACGAGCCAGGTTGTAACTGCGCATGTCTTGGGCGAGGTCTGCATCCATTTCTGTCATAACAGCGCTCTTAACTGCTTCGACCCGACATTTAAATTCCACCTGGCCAAAGGGAAGGACCAAAGGAACCTGATGGAAAACAAAACCAGAATGTATATATATCAAGAACAGGTTGCTTTTGTAGTCCGGTTTGGCGGAGATTGACTTCGCTATGAGTGCATGTTCTTACGAGTGAGATACAAGTTGACCGAAGATTAATCGACAATCGTCGGATTTTCAGACGATTGTCTTCCATTTAAAATATTTTCCGAAGTAAGTGCGAACATTTCCGAACATTTCCGAAGATCCGAGCAAGATCTGAAGATGCTTCGACTTTATACTAAGTCAACAAAGCTTAGTTTATATACCTCTTCAAATGCAAAAAGTTGAGGTACAGGTACGGTTTTTTCAAATTCATTCGGCCAAAATTCTGAAACTCCCGAAACGAGGGCAAATAACGCCGAAATTTTCTGAGGAAATTTTCGGAAAAGCTGAGTTGTGTTGAACCATCGGAATGGGAGCAAACCCAGTTGAAATGGTCCGAAAACTTCCTGTAAGAAATTATCGAAAATTTGGGTACACCTCGCCAGTTTGTCTGCTTGCCCGGAAATTCTCGGAAATGCTGCTACATTCTGCATTTTAATAATAAAATTTTGCGTTGGTGGTGTTACGCATTTTGGTCGAATGTAGAGCAACCTTTCCTCCCCTCGCTCCTAGCTCTCGTGGCTTCAACCCTCGCGTGTGCTCACGCGTGAGGCAGGCGCGACCCAGACGTTAGCATCTGCAAGTTTATAAAATCGAAGCTTGATTAATACTTCTTAATGACCTTTTTAACCCTACCTGCCAATCTCTCATCCATTCTTCAGTGAGCTTATTATCCTCATCACACATGTTTATTGGCTCTGTCCATGCTCTCTTTCTGAGTACGTATACAGCATCAGAATTATTTTCGCCAGTGAAATGGAAGTGATCAGTGCTTGGAAATCGGTTTATGCCTGCCGTTGATGGGTTTCTTTCTTCCAGCATGTTGTCTAGGCTAGAAACTCTGTTTCGTCTATCCTTTATGAATCTTCGACTAAACCTTCGCAACTTTGCTGCCATTTTCTAAAAGAATCCAAACGTGACGTAACAAATTAAAGATGTGACTATTAATTTTTTTTATTCCGATATTTTGAACCAGTGTTTGCGGTTTTCGAAAGCTAGCTTTGAAGATTCAGTTCACTTACTTACTCTAATATCAACAAGACCATCAACAAAAGCCCTTCAACATCGGTCTGAACTAGGAAACTAGTTATAAAACACGTCTGAGACAGGGTATTGATTTAATTATGGTCAGTTCTTTTAATAGGGTATTAAATTTTTGGTTAGATCATTAACAGGGTAGGAAAAATCACAGATTTTGGTCTTAAATAGGGTAAGGGTTTTGGAAAGCGGGCCACACACCCCCACTCATTTTTTCTGGGAGCACTCTCCCCCAGCTCTAATGTAAGTCATACGCCGATTAGATCTAGATGGAGGAAGACAAGAAATGTCCGGGTGTAAGTATATTTTCTGGTAAGTTGGGCATCGTTTTGTTATTTTCAATTTTTTTTTTGGAAAAAAAACATACCGGTGCGAGGTCCGCAGCTTTGTGCCAACTTTGTTGGTCTCAAACATTGCTGTAGAACTGTTGTTTGCACTCTTTCACGTCATTGGTTCCTTTATCGAAAAGGTAACCATCATTTGTTTTCAACGAAAGTTCTGATTGGTTAGCTTAGTTCCAAGTGAGCCGACTCAATAGCGAAGCACGCGAGTGACGTCATAACTCAGACAAACTTAGACAAACAAAACGGAATGGTGGAAAATTTGACGCTTTTTCAAGCACCTAAGCAAGTGTTCCTTAAACAATTTTTAAAACGAAAATTTGGCCTTCAATTTCCTCCTATTTCTCTCAGAACACGCTAATGTTGTCTGACTCTCGCGGGGTTTCAATAATTTGCATTCCTCTTTTAGACTTCGCGCGCTTCGTTATTAGTTGCACTGAAAAGCTTCTGTAGGCGACCTCCTTTGGTAAATGACCGAATCAGCTCTGATTAAATTACATCTGTTATGTTTTGCTATGTTGTTATCACACTAAATGGTGTTGTAAGTCTTGTTTGCCTTGGAATCAGCAACAACAAAAATTAAAACGAAGTAAACGACAGATAGAGTGAATCAGATAGTCACCACGAACAATGAGTCGCTATGCAAGCGTGCGATTCGATTCATGTCGAGTTACAACCCGAGTTTACACCGCTGACAGTCTGTTTTCCTCTCGAAGTAAGTCGAGATCTCGTTTCAGGTTAGAAGGGACTGGGACGAGACATGGGCGCGGCATTCATGAGGAGGTCTCCTCGTAAGTACCGCGCCATGTCTCGTCCCAGTCTCTTCTAGTCTAAAACGTCTCTCCCCGTTCTCCCTGGCTAACTTGAAAGAAAGAAAACACCGCTCTACCTTCAGTCTACCGATGCATGTGCTTAAACGCCAAAGATCACCTTTGAAAGGTGTTTCGAGCGAAGTGTCCTTGATCGAAGAGTATCGAATGGTTTTTGCGAACGTGCGAACAGTGCGTTTATCTTTGCTAGCACGAGGAGTAATCAAATTTGTCTTGCGAGCAGCGAGCACTTGAGAAAATACAGATGGCGAGCAGCGAGCACTTCGTGAATTTTCCGCTAGCTGGAATCTCTCTTTTTTTTCAAAGGGAAACGTTGTTTTGCGCCAAGTTGTCAAAATCTATTTTCACTTGAATCACGTGGTTTATCATTTGCACTCAAATCGTTTAGCTTCTTTTCAATTTCTAAGCTCAGTTAAAATTCCAGAGAGTTATTTTTCTTTAGTTTGGGATGAATTTGACGGAAAACTATAAACAATTCTGCAATCGCCTATGTTAGCGATCAGGTAGCGACAAACATCATTTCAAAAAGTTGTTATTCGAAATATTTTTTATCCAAAACAAAACTAAAACAAAATGCGAATTGATACTTAATTACTACTTAATTAATGTTTCCAGCGTCAATTTTTGTTTCCAAGACGGCAAATTATGCTTCCGCTACACGGCAGAGAATTTTAACGAGCATCCGAGCCGGCGAGCAGTTGAAAAAATTTGCGAGCACGAGTAAGCGAGCCCTGAAAATTTTGCGAGCACTTTCACATTGAATGGGACCATTCGATACTCTTTATATACTTGCGATATGCTATGGGGTTTTTCTTCTCAAGGGACCCCTGCATTAGTGCCGCGATCCTCTCCGGAATGCGAGCCCCGAGGAGAAGGCTGAAATTCAGGAATTTCTACTGAGAGATGTTTGTTACATTCTATTAAAGAAGGGACAAGAAAATTTTCTTCTGAGCTAAAACATCCCTGTAAAAACACTTGCAAGTTTCTTTACAAAATCACTACTAGAGAAAAAAACAACAACAACCACCAAACTTTCAGTTATGACTTACCTATTCCTGAATGCGATTCTGCGGCGAAACCTACCAGGGCGAAAATAATCAGATTTTAACTGTTTAACCACTAAAATAACTGTTTTTTGCAATGAATCGTCAAAGTAGCGAAATATACTGGTTTAGTTAATAAAAAAAAAATATAGCTATATTGTATTGAAATCGGAACGACTGTTCACCTTGACGACCACTAGGTGAGATGTGGACAATTTCAGTGATAATGAGCACAGCAATGCAAGTATCTGGAACTATAGCCGTTAGATTCATTTTCATTGGCTGCGGTACTCATCAGTCAAGGTCAGCTCGGTCGAAAACACGGGCAAAAACAAGGTCGAAACACGAGTTGTAGCGCGTTAGCACGTGTACCTGTGGGCTGATTGTAGTCTGTCTATTTCGTCAAAGCGAGGGGCGAGACGTTTCAGACCCCTCCCCCCCCCCCCCCCCCCCCCACCCCACCCACGGAGCACCCCCGGCGCGGGGCAGGAGAAAAGAGGGGGGGAAAAAAAGGTGGAGAAATAATGTAAAAAAAGAAAAAAAAAACACATCACTTCTCCC
>Ga0126338_10001060_pt1 | contig 16995 bp, 13 predicted proteins | sample OrbCmetagenome_2_FD_92529 | JGI IMG/M metagenome (GOLD analysis project Ga0126338, IMG submission 92529) | Coral microbial communities from Petempiche,Puerto Morelos, Mexico - Orbicella C C metagenome | ecosystem: Host-associated > Invertebrates > Cnidaria > Coral | place: Petempiche,Puerto... | reverse complement strand
CCGTTGCCGTCGTGGGTTGCTTAAGGTCTCTAATTGTTCTGCTCATTAAACCTTTTGTTTGGTGACGTTCTCGTTGCCGTTGCCGTCGTGGTTTTCTTAAACTCCCTAATAGTGCTGAGGAGGAGGAGATTCTTGATGAACAATGCTCTGATGACGAGGAGGATCAGGAAAATTAAGGCATTTCAAATATCAATAGAAATAATCCGTTAAGCTAGATTTCTCAAAGTGGAATATTTCAGGTTTATGACAAAGAATATGTTGGCGAAACTTCTTGTTTATTAGAAACTAGAGTAGAGGAACAACTTTCAGGGAATTCATCAGCTGTTCGTGAACATTGCCAGCTCACGGGACATTTAGTGGATTCTAGCAAAACAAAAGTTCTTGCCGTGGAAAGCTACACGTTCAAACGCCTCGTAAGGGAGGCTATCGAGATCAGATTACAGAAGTCTTTTGAACAGAGACAATGGCTTCGAGTTAGCTAACATCTATGACGATTTTAGCCCCCTTGAAGCCCTAATGAACATGATATAACCCTTTTTAACATTCACATTTTTATTGTGCCTGAGGAAGTTCAGTTGAGCCGAAGGAAATATTCCACTTTCAGAAAGATTTTTATCGCGCTCTGAGTACAGGAAATTTTTTTATATTTTAATCATGATTCTGGAGCAGGAACACTATTTTTTGTTGTAATTATTTAAAGGTTAACGCACTCAGCGAGTGAATTATCGGGATTCACCTGCACGAGTTCACTAACAATGTACGAGAAATTTCAACACCGCACTCGGCAAAGCCTCGTGCAGTATTGAAAATTTCGAGTTCATTGTTAGTGAACGATTACAGGTAAATCCTAATAATTCACGAACAATGTTTGCACTAACATTTTTATTATTCAAATTGAATACACTGCACAAAGAAAACTGCATTGAAACCACTATATTTGAGCCAGCCGACCTGGAAGCCAACAACCTTGATTTAAAGGCCTTTTTTGATGCGGAGGAAATGTCAAAACAAACTATCCCTCCCATATCAGATAGTGTCACCTGAATTTGCGAACCCCAATATCAGTCCGTGATGTCAAATTCCCACCCCCAGGTTGTATCGACTACCGGTAACCAAATTCCTGTGGTATGCTTGGGATGTCAATGTCTCCTTGATCAATACATTAGTGTCAGTAGTGTGTTGGTGGTGTGCCAGCTGATGCAATGACTGACATCTTGACCAACATTATGAGATCAGACTCCTTTCTTTGTCCAGTAAACTAGTGGTCCAAAGTATACAGTATTAATATCTGTTTCTCCTTGTTGCTTTAGCGTGTTGGATCAAAGTTGTTCTTTGATAAGAGAGATGATTCTGAATTTGGTAAGTTGAGAGGTGTTGAAATGAAATGAAAAAATATATACATGTATTTGTGTGAGTTTCCTTTTAAAAGTCAATGTACGCTACAGATTTTATTCTCATTCTAGCTTGTGCAGGGATTATACCTTTTTGGAACAGCTGAAAAAGACTGGAGGCCATGCCTAAGCCATCCTACAAAATGTACTTTTGCATCTAGCAGTTTTATTATTTTTTCACTTTTGGGTGTGCTGTCGATGAAGTCTTTGTTTTCTTAGATTTGCTAACAGTGAGTGAAACTGCCCATGACGTGGTTTTTGATGAAGGAAACGGAATTAATTCCCCCACAAACCTTGGCCTTGAAGCAACATTCATCAATCAAAACTTCTCACAGCAGTGTTTGAAAAGAGGCCCAGACAAAAGGGTGTTTCCCAATCCAAACCCGTTTGTTACTGATGATGATGAAGGTCAAGTAGCATCTGTGGCATACAGGTATGAGGATGCACAAACTAATCTGTCAAAATCATTCGTGTGAACTTCAAGGGTGTTTCAAATATTACACTCACGTTATTTCACAGTTTACAGTACAAATACAATACAATACAAATTTTATTAGCACTCCCCATGGGGGCTTTTCAGTACTAATAGTACTAAATAAGTTACATGAAGGAAATGGAATTAATTCCCCCACAAACCTTGGCCTTGAAGCAATTTTAAACCCTTTTTTTGACTGATGTGACCAAGAATCATATGCTCTATGATAGTGTTACCCGGTCACCTGTGGTGACTGGTCTCCATTTTGGGGGGACAAGTTGTCCATTTACCAACAAATTCTGGAATTTTCTGTCGACATATATTGCAGGTAAGACTATTTTGTCTTGTCCAGCCTAATCATTTCCAACATAAATGGAATGTCCTGAAAGCCGGCTTGTCCAACATTTCCAATGTGTTGTGATGTTTACCATTACTCACCGATTAATTGGCCATTCACCAGGTTCAACCCATACACACAGCTACCCAGCTCAATTTTAGGCGCTCTAAGTAAATTCTAGGAAATGTAGCTCGCCAAATCTCATACAGTATTGAAATCCATTCAGGATTTTTATGGACCATTTGCCCAAGCCATGGCCCAGCTGATTTCCTGTTCTAAATGGTTAACAAACACTTGGTCGCCTAGACTTTCTAAAAGTCCTTTCCAACAATACTTTCCTGGCCTGTTGGTTTCAGCTTCATCGCTCGATCGAGATTTCATACGAGCAACCCCGCCTTTTTTTTATGGGAGTCTGGCTAGGGGTTAATCGAATGGAGGGCTAAACAACTTCAATTGTGGTCTTTTTTCAAGCCTAATAGCATGCATACAGTTGCAATTTACTTTGTTAACTTTGCAAGCAGACTATGTGAGGAAGGATGCCTTTCGTCCCTGTGTCAAGAACAAGGGCTGTAAAACATGTCCTAAGATTTGACTAATGAGAATCGATGCGCGAACAAGAGTAAACACAGTACAAACATGGTGCCAGTAGCTATTTACAGGCTCGTAATATGAGTAACGCGCGTGCTCTGTAAGGCCCAGTTCATACGTCGCATTTCTGCCGTGTCGAATTCAATTCAATTAAGTGCGGCAGAAATGCGACTGTGGATTCATACGTCGCACGTGTGTCGCACTTAATTCAGAATTTATACTGTCGGGTATGTCGGCCAGCGGAAAATGTTTTAAACTTAGAGTATTCAATATGCCGGACGAAAATACCGAGCAACGAAGGACTTTAATTTTGCTAAAAATTGTCCGCCAATGGAAAGAGAAGGAGAAGGCTGACAACGGAGCAGCATGTGTTGCAATATGTTCAGGTTGCATTAGGTCGAGAATGGCCAAGTTTCTTCTTTTTCTTTGGCGGGAAAACATTCACATGTATGCACTAGATTCGACACGGCAGAAATTCGACGTCTGAATCGGTGTCGCATTTCTGTCAGATAATGCGACAAGACCAGTCGAACGTGCGGCGGAAATGCGGCAGCCGATTCAGACGTCGAATTTCTGTTGGATTTAATTCGTTGAATTGAATTCGACACGGCAGAAATGCGACGTATGAACCGGACCTAAGGGACGCTATATTTCCAGCCAGCCTTGTACCCAGAGTCTTCGTTTCCTTTGACCAGCGTCCGGAAACGAGCGACCCTGGAAAGATCCGATTCAAAGTTCAAAAATATCGGACTTCTGGTTGAATTGTGCATGCCTAGCTCGAGCCCGCTGGTGTTTTACTTTCGCTCATTTTCCACTGTTATTTAAACCAGTTAAAATGGAACCCGTAACGGATCCAATATGTTTTATTACTTTGTTTCAGACTCTTGAACATAACGTTCATTTAATTTTGATGAAAAATTCATTCGTCACTAAAAAATTGTCTTTACTTCCTCACTTTTTTCAAAATTTGCGTCTTCAGATGTTCCATGGCTACCTCCATGAGGTTTTTCATATTTCCCGCATCAACACTGCCTTCCTTTTTAACTTGGAAAATATTATTTTTTAAGTTGTCGGAGTGTGTGGAGCGATTTCACTCCATCACTCCATCACTGTGCCACTTCTTGTTAGACGTTTTGTACCGGGGGGTCGGGGATTCTTGTTGGAAAATTTGAATTAAACGCCCAAAGGAGACCAATCTGAGCATGGCTTGAGCTTTATTTGATTCCTAAAAGATAACATTTCAAATGGAACAGGCTCGATTACAAGCCTCTGTTCAGGAAAGGAGCCCGAACTAGTAGACCGGATTCGAGAGACCTTCGGAAATCGAGCGTAAAATTAAAATCGGAAATAAGAGCGTTTTTCAATTATTACTTCTTCGAGTGCACCTGCAAAGATACTTTGACAGCTAAAAATACTGGCATTTCGTCCTCAACATCCTAAGTGAGATCAAAAACTTTGATTTATACCCCTAAGCGAGACAACGAGCATTCTGGACCTTTTCATATGGGAGTCCCCCTGAGTTTGGAGCATTCTGTTGACATAAGCACAGTCGCTTGCACCGTGTCAAGTTGGTTATCTTCAAGAGGTACAAGGTGAAACGATTTTCGATTGTAAGGAAAAGAATTATGATTCTTCCGTGGCGATTTGTTTAGATGGAAAGTCTTCATGGGTATTTTTTTTTTCGTAAACCCACGTGATACTAGTGGCTAGCATATTGTGAGTTCGATGACAATCGAGATCGATTGATTAAAAGCTCCAGACAATTTTTAAACACGGGAAATGGAAAGACAAATGTGGCCTTTCGGTAAATGGCTTCTTGACATAAACGTATGGGTTAAAAAAACCGAAAAAGGAAAGAAAAAAGGATTTTTGCTTCCTCTGAGATTGGAACTTGCTTATTCCCGCTTATGGGGCCGACAACTATCCCACTTTGCCACTTGTACAATCCGTTAGTCAGGTGAAAATGTTAATAATATACGTGAATTGTGTATGCACTGAAATGCTGGGTATTTCGCACAGCAGGCTCAAGTGAGTTCCGAATCAAAGTCAGTATAGCCGTGAATAAAATAGTTTAAGACGAGAAACGGACAGTATTTTTTCTGTACAATAACTGTAAATAAATTTGGAGATGGCAAGATTATATGGACGAATAGTTGACGAAAAAAAGAAAGAGACATTACGCAGGGCTGGGAGTTCTGCATGCAATTCAATGGAAAAGGAGACCGCGTGGAGGTAGCGTTCTCTTCGGGGACTAGCTCGCTGAGTGGGGTACTCCTTGTCAACCACAGACAACAATTCAACGCTTAGATTTTATTAAAAGAAATCTTACTTCTCACTCCTGTCCTTTTCTTCTTCTCTTGCCTTATGCTTCTCTAAGATTATCGTCTCTCTAATATCACATGTTCCTTCTTCTAAATTTCGCTAACCTTGTAAACTTTCTTCTGAATTCTTATTTTTAAAGAATGAATTCTTATTTTTTGATGGCTCATTTATTATTAAGAAAGTAAAACCATATACCAATTCCACTTAAGTTTGTCCTATAAAAATCTGGAGGTGGGACATATCTCTTGTACTGTCACTCCCTGGAGACGTCAAGTCTCCTCTTAGAGCAACCCGGAAACTTGTGTAAAATCGACAAGCCAAATAACCTTGTAAAGAATACTAGACTAATAAGTACAAGGAAAGAACCTTACTCGGGAGATCACAAAATACTTTAGACTAAGCTATTATATAATTGTCATGTATTTTCAAGCATTCCAGTGTCAATTCATAACTCATGCGGGTGTTTATCGTGATTCTAATTGTCAATATAACGTCTTTTCTTAACTCATTTCGGACGAGATGAGGTGCTCTCCTTGTGGTATTGCCGGATTCCATGCTGAACACAGTACTTTATTTCTAAGATCACAGATTTTGAAGGCCACACTTGAAACTGACCGGCCAGAACGTACGATCGTGAATGCTTAGCTGAAGATCAGTTTTAGATCTCATCAAAGACATAAATTATATGCAACTTGAAATCGATGGAGCTCTCAAACTTTATCACAAAGGGCAATGGACGGGCTACGCTAAAGATGAAGAAGCCGTCGGAAAGTAAATGTAAGGGAAGGAAATCACTTACATTGTGTATATGACTAAAAATAGGAAAAAAATGAGAACCCAAAATACAGGGATTTTATTACTTGGTCATGCGTTCAGTAAGCTTAGCTTTGGTGATCGGAGAAGAATCGGTACTTTCCTTGTAGTAACCGTCTCGGACAAGGATTTGCGGTGTCACGTCTCCCGTATTCTCTGACAGTTGTGTTTTGCACTGTTTCTTAACATTGCCAGTATAGGCTGTGACTTCATTTTTTGCCTCTCTAGCTCGATACATATGCCCTATGTGCCACGTGGCACAAAGGGAACAGTTAGTTAGCTCGATAATGATATATGGCCAACGGATTAAAAACTCAGTTTGGTGGCATCACAGTTTCCACTGTTTGCAGACGATCCATTTTCCAAGTTGAGTGGCTCACGGCCACTTTGATTCCTTTTTTGTAATAAGAAATGCAATTAAAATGAGAACTCTTCTAGCTATGCAACCAAGCTGAAAGAATTGGGATTAAGACTTCATTGTATTATACATGTAATAGAGCAATGAAACTCATTATCCCGAGACACCAATATTCAACCCCTTATTCTATTTCAAATGCATCTAGCGATAATTCTCTCATACTCTTTGCATTCCAATTCAGTGTTTTGCAGGTGTTGTGGGGTCAATTTACTTGACAAAATTGTTTTGGCACTGTTCTGACATAAATGGTACACGTGCGTAAAAACGTTGCTTGGCACAGATAAATTGTTGTGTAAACGACTTTTTTGTGAGGCAAGCCAAAATTTCACACGCTTGTTCTTACTGGATAGGTAGTCTAAGCACGGGTGAAATTTTGGCTTGACACCAATAAATTTTAATTATGTTTTTAGGTATTAGGCATTAGGTATTATGTATTATGTATCAGGTATTTTTAGCTGACAATTCTTTTTACCGTGGTTAAGTAAAGATTTTCTATCTAGAAATAAAGATTATCTGTGTATCCATGTACATGTATCTTCGAAATACCGTTAACACAACTTAATTTATTTGTGCCCTTCCTTTTTTGTACGCGTACAATTTTTATCCGAGCCATGCGAAAATGTTTTTGTTGGGTAAATTGGCCTGTGGTCCTCACAGTCTTCGAGTGTAAAAAACCAACAATGTTTTTGGGGCAAGGGCAAAAACGTTTTTAGATTTTTATTGTTAACAGTCTCAAGACTTCTGCCACCCATTGGCGTATTAATCTACTTGTGTTATATAACTGAATTCCCTTGCTCCAGTGATTACAAGAGGTAATTGATGAACTAACTGTCAAGGAACGTTTAGTTGTCTTTGTGTAGTAGTTTATTAAAACTTTTCAGACTGAAGCGTGAAGTTCATTTGCAGGTATCGTAAGTGGAACCTTGGAGATGGAATTGAACTGATTGTGAGATGTGAACATGATGCCATGATGCTTGGCCCTAATGGAGAAGAATCGTTTATCAATATCAAGACCTTGAATGAATGGGATCCCAGGGTTTGTGTTGATTTGTATTCATGAAAAATGAAAATGTTTAAATTACATGGTCCAACATTTTGCTTTTGGAGGGAGAGGAGCTATGTAGGTGCTCTTGTCTGTTTATTGAGTTATTTTTTTGGTAAAAAAAATACTTCTTAGTCAGCGCGTCGGGTATGTTATGGACGGGTCAATGGATGAGTAAGTGAGTGAGAGATGTTTGTCACACCAATCAGATTGGATCTACTATAAACTGCCAATCAAATTTCTTGTTGTAAAGGTAAATGGTATGTGAGAAGATTTGATCCCGACACAATTTAGAACGGCCATATTTATTCTTCTATAAAAGAGGAGGAAGTATTCATATGTTGGGCTTACTTCGACATTTTCTGTTCAGGGTTAGGCTGAGGATTTTAGTTACGAACGAGATGAGCCTTGAGGTTTGAAACAGTTCGTGAGTTCGTAGTATGAAAATGCAACAAGATGTTTTTATTTTTGGCTACAAAGGTAACTTGATACTTTTGTTTTTCACAAGGAGTAAATTCAATTAGAGGTCACGAATCTTCGCTTCTAGTTCTTAGGACATGTTTTAGAGGAGACGAGACTATTTAGGTTTGAAACAGTTCTAACGTTTACAATAGTAAGTGCAGGTGACGATTGTTTTGTTCTTGTTGCATGCAAATATAAAGAGATACTTTTATTTTTTAGTTACAATGGGTAATATGACACTCTTGTTTTTCACAAGAGAGTAAATTCAATTAGAGCTGACGAATCGTCACCACTTGTTCCCACGAGATGTTTGCTATCTTTAGTTACAAATGGTAACTTAACAATTCTGTTTTTTATATGGGAGGAAATTCAATTAGAGCTTACAAGTTATCGGCTATTGTTCTCAGGATATTAAACAAAAAAAAGCTTTCATTTCTGGACGGTTTTTACGTCTCTGCAGTAGTAGTTCGTTTTTATTTGATGGGCATTTTATGACATTCTTTTCAGTCCGATATTTTTAAAGGTAAAAAGTATCAAAACTGCTCAAATGTTCTTTGAATACTGCGTGGCACCAAGTTAAAGTGCAATTTAATTAAATCAGACTTTCAATGTGTCAGAGAGGTTTTTTTCTCTTTCTTTCAATTTTTGGTGAAGTAGTGTTGTTGTGTTGTGTTGTGTAAAAAGGGTAAACTTACGACTCGTATAAAATGCGAAAAGGTCTCTTTACTAGAGTATTTTTGAGCAAAAATTCCTCTTGGGGGTTGGAAGGGCTATGTGATCGGTGAGTGAGGGAGTTATGCATGTGCACGTGTCACACCAATCACAGTGTGGGTGTTATCAAAGAACGAATCAAAGAAAAAAATAAGATGGTATCTGGAGACGTGTCAGATTACCGTAGTTTGTTCAGTCAAACATCTTATGGTTTACTATTTAGCTATCTTACCATTACCGATGTAACATCGTACGTGCATCATAAATTCCCAGTTTCTTTCTTGCTATACACCGCAACCAAAGTAACTTGTCGAATTAACCAAATCATTACTGTAAACAGCTCCATGAATGCTCCTATCTCCGAAACTTCACACAAAAAAAAAAAACTTTTGCACGCCTTGCGTGCCTATGTTTAACGAGTGATATCGTAGCTAGAATGAGTTATAGCAGTTAGCTGTGGAAGAAGTAATTCACTCTCTTGGTCAGTTGGTCTGTCATTCGAACATGATCTAGCGCTACAGCCCTCTGCGGTAAGTTAGGATGGGATACTCTCTATATCAGAAGGAAAAAGCAAAAATTGAAATTATGTTTAAAACTATGAATGTTCAGACTCTGGACTACCAGAAAGGCCTTTTTAAACCCCTCAGCACGAATTATGGACGTAGAAATATTGAAAACAAACTAGCTCTACCCAAGCACCATCCGTTTGTTGAATAGCCTTCTGTCTAACGTCAGACAGAGCCATTAGATCTTTTATTAACTTTAAAAATGAGATCAATCGCCTAATGTCCTCCTTGTACTCCCACAGGGCAAACATTTAAACAGTTTGTTTTTCTTTATCTCTATCTTGTAATATAACTAATTTCTCTACCGTATTTAAATAAAACGTATATATGTACTATGTATGTACGAAGGCACTGGCATCTAGGGAACTGAGGTCGCTATTTGTTCTTGATTTCGTTTCAAGTTTGGCACTTCTTCCCTGTCTTCCACTTGTCACTTTCTAAAAGTGCGACTTCTTCCGTGTCTTCTTCTTCGGGCTCCAAATTTGGTGGCAGAACCCTTTTCTTTGTCTGCAACCGAGAAGGCAGTGGAAACTACGCGTTCTATCCTTCAAAGGAGCTAGCTCAGTCACGTCATTTCGAGTTGTTTTAGCCACTTGCAAAATTACCTTTAAATTGAAGGAAACCTGAAAATAGTTGTTTACTAAGATAGGAAAACACCATGAAAGAGACAATAATAATGATGGTTAAGGATGGAGAAGATTAACACGGAGTGCAAACGACGAACTTGAAACATTTAGGCTAAACTTTTCAAGATGCGCAAACCGTGAAGCAGCTCCGTGAAGTTGATCAAGATCCTCATGTCCATAGCTACTCCTTTGCTGCAGACTCCATGTGTTTTAGATTACGCATGTGACTGGGAAGTATTCACTGAAAATGTCCCTGGTATTCCAGGACGATCGCAGGAGCATCAAGCAAGCTCCGACTGTGGAATCGTTTCATACGTCTTAAACTGTTAAAATATGTATCGATTGCGACTTGAGGACGTTTGTGCGAAAATGTTCTACTCGATAGATTTTCTTCAAACTTCTACTGCGGACAGATAATCTAATGGGGGTCACGGACTTCCTTTCAGAGATAAAGCTTGTGGAAAAGTAGTCTGATTTTGAAAAATTGGCGCGTGTAAATCAGCGTGGCCTCCAGGGTTTTTAGCTTAAAATAACAAAGATGAATCAACGGAGACAAACTATCCTAGTGCATGTAATATTTTGTATAAGTTAATCTGTTGCGTTAATAATTCCAAATGTTGCCAACGTTTTCACAGAACTTAACCCTTCAAGAGGTATTTGAAACTGCCGCACAGACAAACGAAGAACTACATTGTAAGAAGAATGGAATTCGATGGTGCATTTTGCAAAACATTCAAACTTCTCATCGATATATTTTCTTCATTTTTTCGCTAAACGTAGAAAATCGGTAGAGAAAATAATCCATCAATGATCCAGGCAAAGTTATAGCAATGGCCATCTGCCCTATCATTGTTCATTTTATTACTTAGGGCGCGCTCGATGCATGACGTGGCGTGTGAATTTATCTGCGCAGTAAGGATGCGCAGAAACAATTAGCGCTAACGTCCATAAAACTGGGAAACGGATTCTTTACAGGTTTTTTCCGATGGTATTTTAATAACTGTAAGACTTTCATCATCAATACTGGTACAATGAGATGAAAATAGCCATCAGTTGATTTTTGCGGGCTGCCGGCCCTTTAATGACACCCCTGTCAAAAATACGTAATGCAGTGATGTAGGATGCTCTTCATTTCAGCTGCTTTTTCTGTACAAGAAAACATACGTCTCTGTTTACAACACAGTTCGACGGAAACGTCTGTAATTGTGAGTTACAAAATTGTTTTCAATTTGGAAAATGATGACTTAAATGCACGCATGACGATACGTTTTTATTTTACAAAGGAATAAATTGCATGACTAGGATAAAAATAGGTCCGCAATGCGAACATGTGTCTAGTGCAGGGTGGATACTGAAAATTGATAGTTTACATGCAGATTTTGTTATGTCCTGAGAAATTTCTTGTGACTAATGTAATTGTGGGTTGTAAATATGTCTTTGTATTTTGCCGTTTTGTAATTTCTGTTATTGGGTTGAAAAGCTTTAGAATTAGTGTAGTGTTGTATGCCCCATGCAGGCGTAAGAAATGGTTTTATCAGTATTGATATTTTCTTATACGAAGTGGAGTATCAGGTGTTTCTTTCTGCCTCTTTTATACTTCGTTGCTTTTTCATTTCATCGTTATTTTCCTTCGCCCTCACTAATTTTTCCAGGGCACCACAGCACGAATATTTCCCAAAATGAACTAACGTACATCCAACGAGAAACAGGTATGTCAGGATAAATTTTTATGCAAAGTAGAGTATCAGCTGTTTCTTTCTGCCATTTTTATACTTTGTTGCCTTTTTATTTTGTCGTAATTTTCCCTCACCCTCGCTAATTTTTCCTGAGTGCCATAGCATGAATATGTCTCAAAATGAACTAACATACACATGGAAACAGGTATGTCAGAAAAAATGGTGAAGCACTAACATTAGGAAACATTTCTGACTGGTTCTACAGAGAGGAATACCAGCAACGAGGTTCACCTCACATTCACATGCTTATGTGGTTAGAAAATGCACCAGATATTTGGAGTTGATGATGATGCTATTGTTACGGAGTTTATTGATAACATTATCTGTTGTCAATTGCCAGTTAATGACCTGGAACTGCAAAAGCTGGTTGATAGGCTGATTCGCAGGCATTCTCATACCTATAGAAAGAAATCAAAGAATGAATGTTGATTTAATTACCCAAAACCACCTATGAGGGCAACTGAAATACTTTATCCGTTAGAGAATAATACACCTCGACCCAACATAAAACAACACAAAGACACTTGGAAATCTCTTAAAAGAATAAATGATATGAAAGAAGATGAATGTATTACATTTGAGGAACTGCTTCTGAAGTTAAAAGTTACTGAAAGTGACTATAAATTGGCTATATAATCAGCATCTGACTCTCCAACCATATTTTTAACACGACAACCAAATGAATTAAGGATCAATAATTACAATGTTACTTGTCTTAAAGAATGGGGAGCAAATATGGATATCCAGTTTGTATCCAGTTAGGGCCGAGATCGATCTAAAGCTGGAAAGTATCTTTTAAAGTATTTCAGTCCTCCACATTGACGAGAACTTCGAAAGCCGTGGCATAGTAAAAAAGTATCTCTTAAGAAAAACATAATAAAGGTTAATAAAAGATAGAAAGCGCTGGTTTACTCACCACGACACCTTCTGTGAAACAGCGTGAAAACAAAATATGTCTTGGTCTCTAGATCTCTTCACGAAGACTCACTATGTCTTAAAAGGACGGTAATGTTCGTAATGACGCTAATCTCGGATGAATTGACGCTATGAAATAAACCGCGTAAAGCAAAAATATTCACCCTTGTCGAACTCTTCAATTAAGAACCACGCTGCTTAGAATTTCAAGTAACGCTAATTTTCGTAATACGAAGATTCTGCGACGTCAATATTCGTTGGAAGAGGATTGATCCAAATATTTGCTTTGACTGCTCGGGAACCCGCTCGAGGAGACTAACGAGAAACGGCGACATATCGATTTGGTTACGCTTTTCACTTGAGGAGAGGAGAATTCGTTGAAACTATTGGAGCGTAACGTCACATTTCGCCGTATATGAAGTGGTTAGCTATCTTTTATCGCTTTGACATTGTGTCTTGTGCTTTCGAACTTACAACTAAAGAACAAAGACAGGCACAAGAGAACAAAAAGGAAAACAAAGCCTGTACATGATGTCTCCTTCATTAGATTTAGTCCTCAAAAGCTACACACTGCAAGTTTATCAATACTTGTGGTGACCACATATTTGAGGAACAGTAACATCTAGATCTTTTCGCATGCCTGGGTCGTTTACCAGCTGGGTGTGATGTATAATCCAGACACATTGATTGCATTATCATTTAAAATGAAATGACATGCAATGTTAACATTTTTCAGTCTTTCTTTGTTTTAAAATTTGAAAAGTTCGGAAAATGTAAAAAAGGTAATGCTCATTGTCAGTTACTGGTATCCTTAGCATAACATTCACATTTTTAACATACAGAGTGGCAGTATTCAAGGCTAGATGTTGGCAGTTAGCAGTTGCTGGTTGCTTGTGACTCCTAAGTTCTCAGTTTCTTCTTTCTTTGTATCCTTGTCAAAAAGGATAAAGCAAAATCTCAGAACATGTTATTCTTTATGTATAATAGATCAGTAACCCTTTTTAGTAACCTGTTTAACCAGCCTAGTTGAAGGTGGTAAAGTGGGGGTGGGTGGGTGGGGGGACTGGGGGGTGTCTAGAATACGTTTCATGAAAAATAACAAAGGTCCATTCACAACAACAGCAACAACAACATTTATTTATACCAACAAATGAAATAAAGAAGAAGAAGAATACATTAATTTGAAGCTTACAAATATGGTATTAGCTGCCTATAACAACCATACGACTGAAAAAAAATAAGCAGCTATGTATAGGATACAATTAAAGTTCACAGTTAATGGAAAGTAAGATACTGATTTCACGTTTCACGAGAGAGGGGAACATTTTTCACACGAACTTACGAAACTTATAGGTTGTGAAACTTAATGTCCAAAGCACAGTCTTGCTGGACGCAGCACAAAGAAGACCACATTCCACCAATTGGCTTTCATGGTTATCCAATGTTTATCACGCTAACCCAAAAGTAACAGAAGACATAATCAAATAATCAAAGAATCAATCTGGCCTAGTCCAGCACCGGAAGTCCGCGATTCCCGGACTTCCCGTGACTCTGCTCATGCTCAGAGTCAATTCTGACAAATCTGATTGGCTGAGAATACGAAAGAAATACTCTGCGCACGCGCAGAAAATTGGATCCAGCCAGAGGTCGCGATTCTTGGTGCTGACCAAAAGAAGCACGGCTTCTGGGGATGAGAATGACACTTATTTCTAATTTCACGGGAATGATTGTTTTTTGGAAATCACTGTGCACGGCTACTGACATATCACTATTAACTAGAAAAAGAACTACTGATTTATAAAAATACCCTTTACCACCCACTTGGTTGACTTAGCTGACCTGGAACTGTTCCATTTCTATTTGTTTCACAAGCCAGCAATAGAAGCCTCGAAAGTAAATTGTGAAGTAGTTTATGTCCTCATGGCAAACAAGCTGACATCAGAATTTTTCTGTGCTTTGGAAGACTATGTCCGCTCCCCCTCGATGGCAAGAGTGTCACTGTGTTTATGTTAGATTACTCAGTTTAGTGTTTGACTATGGTATTTTCTTCAGGCAATTGGTGTTGATTGGCGTCAGAAGCTAGACTCACAGCGGGGTGCTGTACTAGCAACAGAACTGAGAAATAACAGCTGTAAACTGGCTAAGTGGACTGTTAGTTCTATACTAGCTGGATCAGAGTACCTCAAACTAGGGTAAGACAGATTTTTTGTAGGGGTAGGGGAATACTTTACATGATTGTGTCTTATTTCTTGATTTTGACTAAATATGGTTCGTTTTCTTTGGGATAATTACTATTTTTTTATTTACTTAGGCAGTACCTGTACAGAGAGTACGTAATATAGTCCAGATCAAAAACCTAACTACAACAGGGCAGGAAAAAACTCGGGTCTGATTGCCTGGGAAAGTAAATTTTACTCTTGGGCAAGTGAAAATAGAAGTTCAGTGTCCACTGGACAAGTGAAATTAGTCTCAGTAGTCTTGAGAACCTGAATAAAAATGTCAGCTTGATAAATGACAATTTCCAGTAAGAAACTATTTTAAAAAAATGAGTAAAATGAGCAAAAATTTGATTTGAAAACATGGATTAGTTGGGATCCAAGCATACTTTGTTCGCATTTGTCCCCTGATTGCCATACTGGCTGCCTTGCGGCGCGTAACATTTAAGTGGGGGCAAGTGAAAACTGAAATTTACTGGCCCACTTGGCAAGTGGATTTCAATTTTTTTCCCCTGCCTGGTATCCAAAGTATTAGTTGTTTTAAGTAGTAAATCGATATAAGGGCTTGCTTGCATCTAGATTGTAACACATGTGATTGGCAGGCTGTTGTTTCTAATTATGCCTTTGTTGTTTACTGTTTGTACATTTTTGCTTCTGGATGCCAATGAATTGGCAAAACAATTCAGGAATGAATTGAATTCCAACCCACGACCACTCTGATGCTGCCAAGTGCTCTACCAACTGAACTGTTGACTCAGTTGTCTGGGACAAAAACAAAAATCAGTCTACACAAAAACACACTAACAACTTTCTTTTAGGTAAAAAAACTGGCGAAGAAACTTTTCTTAAAAACATGTAAGAAATTTTAAACGGTTAAAAATACACGGCATTTCGATCTTCTCGGACGTCTTTATCAAGTGAGAAAAACAGCATGAATATTCTATAAATACAAGAAAAACAATAGTTCATTAAAAAGAAAGGTAACATAAAAATATGTACAAGCTAAACAACGAGTTAAGCACTAATGGAGTCACTCTTAGTGTTAAGGCTAGGCCTCTGTTCCTTGATGAATAGCATTTCGTAAACGAGGCAGTTAAATTTACCGTGGCACTTCTTGAGAACACGAAATTGGTCCTCATTAAGAAGATTTTTGTCGCCGTGCACTTCTTAAAGGTGTTTACCGATGGCCGAATTGTGTTCGGCAATGGGTCGATGAAGGTGTCGGGCTGTATAACCAACATAATCTGCATCGCACAGATCACATACAAATTTATAAACAACGCAGTGCTGACTTACAATACTCGGCCTAATTTCCTTCGGCTTAAGATCTCAAAAATTGGCTGTAAAGTGACGGCGGACTGCATTAGCGGCTATCTAATCTTTAAAGGGAAGAACTATTCCGATTGTGTTGCCAAAAAGAAACTCTGCAGTGCCGAGCGACACGTCCCACAATTTAAGATTACACAGTGGAAAAACTGAGAAAACTATAGATAAAGCTGTATCGTAGTCTCTTTCAACCGCCTAACAACAGAAAATACTGCAGAAAAGTGCAAGAGAGATGCTACTGAATTCATTTCGATTCATGTCAACAAAAAGTGCAAAAAAAAAAAAGGGTCAGCAACTCTGTGCGAGACTTCACACAGTTCAAGATTAGATATTGGATAAACTAACAAAAAATAGACAAAGCGATAATACTGAAGGAAAAGCATAGAATTATTTCTCAAAGTGGAATACTAGTAGAAACTTTCCCGTACTGAGACTTCACACAGTTCAAGATAATACAATGGAGAATCTGAGAAAAATACAAACGAACCAGCAAAAAAATTGTTTTGACCTGTAAAGAAGGCAAAACGGAGAGTACAGTGAAACCCGTATTGAGCGGACAGTGTCCGCTCTAAACAGGTTCTAATATATTATGCATTAATACTTAATTATTACCTTTTTGTAACGCAGTGTAACACAGTGTAAGATCAAAGACTGCACATAGGAGAATGTCCAGTCAGTCAATGCATCAATTTGGAGTAATCTACTTACCTTAAAAACGACATCGCTGAACAATGTTAAAGGAGTCTGAGCTGAGCGTTCAGAAGTAAAAAGCCCTTGAAGTGTCCGCTTATTGTAAAAGTGGGAAGAAAATTTAGGGACTCAAGCTGGTATCCACTTAAGGTTACAGTATACCTTCGGGTCGGCAATTTTCTTCAAATTTGGATTTTTGGGTCAAAATAGAGGTCGAAGAATAATCTCTAATTTCTGAAAAAAATTTTTTGAAAAAGGCTAAATATTGGCGGAGAAATGGCGGTTTTACGTTTTCACCGGAAGTAAAAGTTTACCTCTTGATTGACAGCCCTATGGCGCGTATGCAATCAACCGAGACGAT
>Ga0126338_10001059_pt1 | contig 16995 bp, 11 predicted proteins | sample OrbCmetagenome_2_FD_92529 | JGI IMG/M metagenome (GOLD analysis project Ga0126338, IMG submission 92529) | Coral microbial communities from Petempiche,Puerto Morelos, Mexico - Orbicella C C metagenome | ecosystem: Host-associated > Invertebrates > Cnidaria > Coral | place: Petempiche,Puerto... | reverse complement strand
GTCTGTCAAAAGATTTGCTTTGTAAACATTAGCACACACGTCAGCAGCGTACACCCATGGGCAAATAGTAGACGCTAAATTAACCAATCAGAGCGCGCGCTTTGCTTTAGTTATGTTATAAATGTATTTGAATAATGATACTTTTTTTTTGGTCATAAGCACAATTTGCGATAATGTGAAAAGCATACCTTCTGAGGCTGGCACAGATAAATTTTGGATGAAATCGAATGACAATTCAGTAGCCTTTGAGATAAATCTATTACAACACGACGAATATATACAACGATATTTGTTACTAAATACAATTTGAAATAATTCAATTGGATAAATGTTCATATATATATTTATTAAATCCATTTTGAAATCACTGGTTATCCTTTCAATCTGATTGGCTTTCAGCAGTGCGATTTATTTACGAATCGCACTATTTTGTGCTCTAAATCCCAGTCGCATCTTTTTCTCAGGCAATGATAATGGGACAGTAAAACAAAACAACCAATCAGATTTCAAGGTTAGTTAAAAGTTAGCAATAAAATTTCAGGAAAATGAAAGAAAAAAGCCATTGTGTGGCGAATTTTGTAACAATTATTGCTAAAACTTTGTTTTTGTTGTTGTCTTTCAAAACTTTTGACAAATTTAATTAATTACAGTTTCGGAATGACGACTATGAGCTCATTCAGGCTGAGGACCTACTTTACAAGAAGTTACCAACATTCAGTGTTCATTTTGACGAATATTCTGGCGATTTTTCTTTAGCATCTGCTCAAGATCCGTCCAACAAAACATAAACAAACGAAAACCAAACAACAACAAATTCAAGGCCATCTCAAGAAGGTAGATGTTTCCAGGGTTCCGGTAGTTTCAAACGGAGCAATACAAGAACTCAACTCTGTCGCTGTGAATAAACATACGCCCCGCTCCACAAAATAGTGAATGAACGAACGTCTTCCGAAGCTGGTGCTCCGCCATCTTGAAAATATCTTGAAACAAACGACGACGCAAGAATTTGACAAGGTCTTGAGTATTAAGTACTACGCCGAGGTAACAAAAAGAAACGGAGATGATAACGAGCTGGAATCCCTTAAAATCATAAAAAGTTCCATTGAACGGTATTTAAAAGAGAAAAACCATCCACTGGGCATCGTGCACCCGAGGGAGTTTCACAACTCAAAAGTAATCCATCGCAGAATTACACTAGCTGCACCTTTAAATTCCTTCTCTAAAGACAACTAGAAGTCTCTGCCTCATCCACAGAAGAAAAGGAAGGTCTTCCATTATTGATTCAGGGGACGATAATTGAACTTTGATGCATGAAGTAGACAGTTTTCGTTCCAACTTCAGAACTGCTTGTTTCTTTGTTATGCTCGAATGAGTTTTCGTCACATGACATCGTTTTGCATACTAAATGAGATGTCAAGCCGTTTCCGGTTCCGCTATTTTAACACCGGCTACTGAATCTAAAATTTAACGCGATAAAATTGTGCGATTTCAAAATGGATTTAATAAAGTGGCAATTGAACTTCGTGTCGTGCAATTTTGGTCTGAAGTCATACTTGTGATTTCAAATCGAACTCGCGCTGCGTGCTCGTTCAATTTTGAAATCACGCGTATGATTTCAGACCAAATTGCACTCCACTTAGTTCAATTACCATTATTTAACAAAAGCTGATAAATATTTGTAGACATATCTGCATCTCTAATATAAGCTACAGGTATAACTTACAATACCGCATGGCGATCGACACATCATTTACTGGTTTTGAGTCGAATAAGCTCACTTTTCTGTTATTCTTGTATGTTTTGCTGTACTAGTTCAGTGGGGAACATTCAAATGGGAAAGCTGCGGCATTGATTAGTGATTGAAACCATAACAATCCCAGCAGACATATAGCTATTATAGTACGTATCCTACATCACAGTTTATGTTCTTTACATTATTTGACTTAAAAGGAGCCGCCTTTGTGAAATGTAAAATGTGATGTCTCTGATATTTCTCACAATGAATTCGCGTTGCATACCAGCCCTTTATATTAACGCTATAATATTGTATACATCGTTAACTTCGTCTAAATTTCTACATTTGGCGTCGTAATTATACTTGTATAAAGAGTCGTTGGTGTGTAGTAGACAACCAAAACGTTTAACTGGCAGATACAAAAAGAAAGAAATGGACTGCTACGCTGAAAAAATGAAAACCATATGACCAAACTTTATGATGGACTGGCATCTACCTTGCACTATATAAAAAACTAACGAGTGCAACAAACAAAGTAAATCATGAGGGTTACAGTTTTGTGTCACATCACAGGTCCATAACAACACGGGCAACTTATTTCAAGAGCTGTAAACACAAGATTACGTCAGCCTAATAATCAGATTTGCCATTAGCTTTGCAATTTAAACAGAAACAAGATTATAATTAAAAAGAAACCCGATTATAGTTATTATTTGTAAGAGTATCATTTAAAGTTAATGTCCCTAGGAACGACCAAAAAATAACAGTAACCTTTTTTTTTTCATTATTTTGACATAATTTTTTTTCTTGCGTTTCATGATCATTCGTCGGCAAATGCTCAACAACCATCCATTCTCATTTTAGAGGAGATTTTTCCATTTTTAGTTATTAAATAGTTTTTTCTTTGACAATTGTTTACGTTATGAAAATTGAATGGCTTATCCCATTTAAAGCCTGGTGTCGAAGCATTCAGCGAACTCTTCAATTTTATCAGAGCTGGGCGTCGTTCTCTGCAAACGATGGCTTGACTTGAACCCTTTTTTGTTTAAATCGATGATGACCGAAGTACTGTTCGCTTCCATTACACGAGGTCTGATTTTTAAGGAGCAAAATAATGCCTTAACTCCTTGTCGGTAATTTGTACTGAAGATGACATAGGGATTTATAGCATTGTTGGCGTGGGCCAAGATGACGATATACATATATACAGTTTTTACAGTACAAGACGGGTTTAGATCCCAATAAAGGAGAAATAAGTACACAAAAACATTAAATGGTAGCCAAGATATGGCGAAAACTACGACCACAGCAATGACTGTCCTTAAGACATTTCTAGTTTGCCTGTTCCAAGAATTCTGCCGGTTGGTGGAAAAACGGATCCCTTTGACTTTACGTTCTCGTAACCGCACGATAATAATGGAGTACAGAATTGTCAAAGTAATCATAGGCAATATAAAGAGAAAAAAGGACAATACGATGAAGTATTCCTTGATAACGTTATCCATTTCATAAAGTGGAGCCCAGCTATAAATACAAAGGGTTTTGTTTCCTTGAACGGATAACCTCCAGGTGTAGATATATGGCGCGTGGAATCCAAACCCCACAATCCAAGTAAGAAAGATTAAGATACGTCTTACGGAAGGCGTGACGAAATTGGGTTTCAAAGGGAGAACGATGGATCGAAACCTGTCCACAGCTATCACAACTAAGCTCTCAATAAACACAGCAGTGGAGATGTCCTGGATGATGTACGTCACTCTGCAGAGTGCTTCTCCGAGAAAACCATCGACGTACCATTCATAGGGACTGTAGAGTATTTCTGTTATCCTGCGAGGAGCTCCTGTAAGCGCAAAAAGAACGTCCGAACACGCCATGTTCAGAATGAAGTAGTCCACCGTTGTGCGTAGGTTTTTTTCTTTGTAAAAGACAGCAGCAATGAGCGAGTTTCCCACCAAACTCAGGACGAGTATAGCGACATAAGCAAACGTTTGACCGACCTTTGCGTTGGCGTCTAAATTGAATGAATCCGAATAACATATTTCGTTAGAAGAATTTTGTGGAGTTGAACCATTCCCATCCATATGTTTTAACGCTGATCTCGAAACAGTTCGTCTAGGTGGAGATTTCCTACGACGCTGCCCGAAAGTCGATGTTAAGCACTTCACTCACCCGTGACAGAGTGCCAAGGATGTTGTTGCAGGATCTCTCTGATAAAGATATAATTGACAGAAAAAACTTCTGATGTGATATTAATATCCGTGGCTCTGAACTTAAGAACACATTCATCCGGGTAAAATCTCACTAGTACTGGTTGCTTCGGTTAAATAGGAAATTGGAACATACTCAAGCGATCAATTTTACACGTTGTTTGCTCAGTTAGCCACTTAAAACAGAGCCCGCAAATGAACTTTCACATTATGCTGGCTGAAGGCCACAGGTCCAGAAATTTGAATTTCATTTTTAAGGTAGATCAATATCTGAAAACAAATATGAGTGCATTGGGCAATTTTATGTGCGAAAACATAAGTAAACACAGATGACAGATGGGTGGGAATTTTAATATATTATTCATTTCCTTCAAATGTGTATATTTCTTTTGATTTTATACCATCACTGAATATCAGAATATAATCAATTATATTGAGATATTGAAAACACCCCCAAATGTTTTTTCTTTTTATTTCTTTCTTTGGTATTTTTCTTCGAGGAAGTCTGCAAGATTCCCTTTAACTGAAAAGAGGATTAACAAGCAGGTGTCAAGTGATTAGAATGGTGTATATTCAAACCCAAAATGATCAATACTTCGGAATACCCACGACCAGATAAAATCAAGCTTAAATTGTTGCTATAACTGGGTTATGTAACCATCGTGTTAAGTACAACGTAAACCGCTGCTTACCGCATTGCTTTGGCTCGACATAGGTGGCGTGGCTATATAATTGCTTTTTTTACCGACATCCAAAATTGAAACGGTAATATATTGATAGCAGTAATCGATAGATGGCGGTTAGCGTCAAAATTCAACGACAGCAACTCAAGGAAAATCGTCATTTAAAATGTAGCTGCATGCGGTATCTTGTATCGCTTACTTAGCTTCCAAACGAGAAGCACTTTCTTGTGAAGCATGTAAACAGGGCTATAAATATAAAGTACGATACTAAGCCAATGAATTAAAGGACAAAAAAGAAGGAATAATTGCATGTACACCCATTCAAGAATTTCGGTGTTCTCAATTCCGTCAATTATTAGTTTAGGCGCACTTTCAGTCCCAGTACACCAGTAAACACGTACCGGAAGTTCCCGAAAAGGGTTTCGAAGCTAAGAGGCTGTATATCAAATGTGAAAACGTCGTTGCAATACTGAATTGGAGGCCACATTTGAGTCAGATCTAGAACCCTAGAGAGTTTTTAGCTCCCTCACTGATGAGAATTATTATGATAATTATCGCAGCAAAAAAAACGCCGAGCTTGAACCAACTCACAAAAATACATATTCATATACAAGCTAATCTTAAAGCCTGTGATTCAAAGGCGCGATTCAGTCTAGGTTGCCATATCTTCCCTAACAGATTATAATGTCAAAATCATCTCCACTGTTTTTTAAACTTTTTATGCACTAATTGCGTTTCGGAGAGTACGTGAAGAGGACATTGTGGGATAATAATTTTCTCATTACCATGAGGCATCAGATAGGTTACAAAACAACTGATCAGTGCTGCAGGGTGAGAAATAACGGGTTTAATTTACAACGGCACTCTTTTTTATGACACTTATTTCAGAGAAATTTAACTTAAAGGATTTGCTGCCTTGACACAAGAAGATAAGTATAAAAGTTGGTAAAGGCACAGAACTATTTTCATAAACGATTTGAAATTCAAATTTTTTTCACTTGAATTGTGACTTCGTCTAAAATACCACTTGAAAAACACAGCATCCACCTTTTAGAGTGAGATTTAGAATTTAAATGCTCTTAAGTCCAATGGAGATATATCTTCCATATTTCTCGCAGACCGTCTACTTTCTTATGATCTTCATTTCCTCCAGCTAAACCGGCAATCCAGAAAAACGCAGCTCTGTCGGAATTGCTAATTTTTCAATTTCGTGTCATTGGAAGCAGAGTCGCAAGTGGCCACAAGTTTCCACGTTGTATCGACTTACTATTTCGTTTGGCTAGGAATGGTGTGCACATGCGTTGAATTGTGATTATACATCCATTTAGATCGAGATTTAATTTTCACCTAAATCAACGCAAACCTTCCGTGGTCTGTCTGACTACCCGACGTAAACCGCTCAAGTTGGACTTATATTACAGGCACTCGATAACATTTTTTGAAACCAGTGGTTTCAAACTGAATTTGACAACCATTGTGATGTTAACCTTTACACCAGCTAGTCCAAGTCGTTCTCCAACCCGAAACAGGGACCGAACCTTGCAAGACTAAGCAAGCCTTTACAAACTGTAAAATGATTTATTTTTGTTATGGAAACTTATTGGGTGAACTTGCAAGAAAACCTGCCAGACCGTCTCGTCAGCAAACGCAACTGGCTTATTTGCCCGAATTCATATTTCAAAACCTGTAACTACTTCACACTTAAGCTGGAAACAGTCTTACGAATGCCATTGGCAATCTAGATTAAAACACAGAGAAAAAATGTAGCAAAATGCAAATTTTGAAAGTAATGTAATGCAGATTTTAAGGCAAAGACAATGGTACCTTTTTTTGAGAAAAACACTGGCTATTCTTTGTTGGTTGCTTAGCATATTTTATTAACCTATATTAATAGATGCACTGTTTGAACAAGAAACGATTTAAACAAAAATAATGTCAAGACACTGAAACCTCCTTCGTCTGTCTGCTCTCTCTGTCTGCCCTCCTTTTTATTTTTCCAGGATTAAATTTCCTTCTTGTAAGCCACTAACTTAATTTGTTCATGTTAAAATCAGGCAATTCTTTGTTTAAAATAAATGGAGCAATTTTGCAGAGTTTACACAGACCAGAGTTATCTTTAACAGCCATCGCACAAGCGGGAGTAATTTTAATTTAGAAATTATAATGCAATCCCTCTCACGACAGATGGCTGTAGATGTTTTGGCACGAAATTTGGTATGCACAATACAGGGATGACAGTCAATCAGTGAAAACTGAAGTAAAGAAGCAATATTTTCGTTTTTATCGCGCAGAGGAAATGCCTGCCTATAAATATTGTAAAATTACCTTTAAAAATTAGCCGGTTATTGGCACTGTTCAGTTTATTTTACTAATGCAACTGTACTTCCATTGCTGTGAAATTAATAATTTAAACCAATTACCTCACGAAAGTTCCGGGCGGTAGGAAGGTCTTCGGCAAAAAAGAAAGATTAGGTTTTTTCAAAATGCTAATGGTGATATTGAAATATCTTAAGATTTGAATGCTTGTGCTCCACAATTCTGCGTGCGTATCAAAGAGAATTTTTTTCGTCATAATCTCTTCGTCGCCTGTTTATTACTCAGGTCAACGTTTTCAACTCAGTTGTTTAAAATTACAAGATACAATTGTCAGGTTTTGACCTACGGAGATATATATAGTTTAAACTAACTATTGTTTAATAAATTTATGAGATGTTAATTTCCCCAGTTTTTTTGTTATTGCCAAAGGAAACGAGACTATAGTTTGTATTCCGAAAGAAACAATGTTAATTGAACGTGTAAGGTGCAAACTGTGGACGAATCGTTTGCCAGCTCGTTAGTAAGCTTTCGCACATTTCCAATTGTTACAATCATTTTCAATAGCATTAGTTTTAGAATTGTGTCGGATTATAAACAGCTTTAGATGTGTGAATTTTAAATTGATTTCAGGTTTCTAATGAAAGCAATATATCATGTTTATCTCCTGTGCAGGAAAGTCAATCCTTTAAGTGGACTCATCCAGTATTATTCAGCGTTTGCGGATAAAGTGCTACTAGCCATTTTATGACATAAAGATCTGCAGTTACAAATACTAGTATCTCCAAATTTACGGATCATTTGTAATCAAAGATGTCCACCAATGACACGATGAATAATGCGTCACATCCGTGTGGTTTTCCCGCAGACCCGTCAACAGAGAAAGCGTGGAAAACGTTTGCGTACTCCGTCATTGGCTTCGGCTCTTTACTGGTGAATTCCCTCGTTATCCTCATCATTTTCAAGATCCGTGGCATGAGATCCACCATAAATTACTTCATATTAAACATGGCGGCTTCTGACGTCCTCTTCACTGTCTTTGTTATTCCGCGCTTGTTATCAGATCTTCATTCAGCGCCATACAGATGGTTTGTGGGGGGAGTGCTCGGCTCCTTCCTTTGCAAGTTTGACTTCTTCATCCAAGATGTCTCGACGGCCGTTTCCATCCTCAGCTTGGTGGCGATCGCGGTTGATCGTTTCTACGGCGTGGTTTTCCCGATGAAAGCGAGCTTAATGAGCAGTGGTGCATTCCGCCGTAGGATTTTGGCAGCCACTTGGTTTGTGGGCGCTCTGTTGCACTCGCCATACTTCTACGCTTACAAGCTCTACGATGACGCTTTCTGCAAGTACAACTGGAGTCCTTTCCTCGATCACGACAAGACGTCAACAGTTTATTTTTTGATAATGTCTATCACCTTCTTTTTCTTCCCAGCCACCATTCTGACAATCGTCTATAGCATAATCATCATTACTCTGAAGCGCCAAAAGTTCCCGGGCAACCAGTCTGTAAAAGACAAGAAGAGGGTCGCCAAACGCAACCGAAGCGTATTGCGAATGGTCGTCGCTGTCGTAATTGTCTTCATATGCTGCTGGTTACCCTTCAACGTATCGATGTACATCGCTCTCTTTCAATGGGGCCCCAATGTCCCATGCTATGCCAGTTCGTTATTTTTCTGGGTTATTTTTATTGCCTATTCAAACGGCTGCATAAGCCCCTGCCTGTATTTTATCTTCAATGAAAATTTTCGCCAAGGATTTACAAAAGTATTTTTCCGCGGAGGAATCCGCGGTTCCATTCGAAGTAACCTGCGTTCCACTCGTCGCCGGACGGATGACGTAAGCCTCTCTACTGTTGAGCGGGTCCGACAACAGAGCATTTAAGGTCCTGTCACCACGAAAAGGAGACGTTTAAAATGCACCGCAATAACGCAACAGGAAGACTGACCTGGTAGAAATGGTGTAATTTTGAAAAAAGAAATCGACAACTGGCAGGAAACCGCGAAGAGTTATCGAACATCAACAATAGGGAGCAGGAAAAAAACAATTGGCTTTAAACCGAGGCTGGCTCAAAGCTTTACTGGTATTCGTTTGATATTTCAGTAAAACATCGTTGATGTTCAGCATGAACTGAATATCAGTTAAGAATTGCTCACTAATTCCAAGTTTCGAAATACTTTGTATGTTATGTTTTAAAAAGGCAAACATTGAGACAGAGAAAGGGCGAAATTCAATTAACTGTCTTGCTAAGAACACAGGGATCTAGGAAGAACCTTAATGTTATTTTATTAGTTGTGAAAATGACAGATACTGTACATATATGTACGGTAATTACGATTTTAAGATTGCAAATACTGTGCATTTTTCATCGCGTGAACATAGACGATTTAATAAACGTTTGGAAGATTTATTGTAATAGCGCCTAAAGAAAATTTCCACGCTCAAAGTGCTGGTCCTCCAATATGAGCCGTTTTTTGTTAAACTTAAAAAGAAAAACATAATTTACAACATTGAACTCATCGTTTCTTAAATTTTAGCTGGGTAGATGTAAACAAGTTTAAACAAAACTAACTTAACAGTGCATTTTATGCAGCTGCACCTGGTATCATTGCGAAATGTTGCATGTACATTCATAAAAGATTAGCTGTAAGCATATTTTATTCCTTGAGTTTTGAGTTTACATATTATTAGCAACGGCAACATTGAATCATTTATCTTTCCAATATTAATACTTTGCTCAACTAATTACATCGGCGCAGAACATAATGGTTATTTCATGGGTTTTCTTTGTAATGCTTTGCGAATACTAGTTGAGGAATTTTTCAAGAAAAGAATATCATTACTTAGTATAAAATAAGCCCTTCAGCGGGAAATGGTATCAAATATTAAAATAGCTTCGCGGAACTGTTTTAGCCGGTATGCCGTAAGGAAGCTTTGGAATAATCGTATTATAACCAATAAAAATGGCCTGCTAGAGGAGAAATTTGTAAAACATATAGCGGAAAATTATATTGGTGTAAGTCATTAAAAGTAGCGTGCAATAGACTTTAAAAGGAATAAAACTCACTATTACTTTTATGGCAAATTTTATGGCATTTTCAAAGTAACTATTTTCTAATTTCCAGCCTGTTTTTTAAAAAAAAAAAAACAGACAAATCAACAAATACCGTTCTTAATTGTTGTTGTTGTTTTTTCCTGTTTTGGGACATGTTTGACTGTTGCGAAAGAGTGGGCACACTTACACTGTATACTGTATACAACTCTACATGACGCAGTGAGATGGCGCTCACCGTCCGTTTTCCACCCCTTCCCCTCGCCACGATGCTGTAGCAATTCACCAGTACTCCTGCATATATAAGGAGAGAGGCACCGTGAGAGTCAAGTGTCTTGACCAAGTACGCGTTAACGGAAAACCGCTCTACATACGATATATAATATGACTCTGCAACAAGGAGAAAAGCAACTTTCACCTTAGAACAATACACCATTTGCCTACGTTTATTGACGAATCCTTAGCTCAGAGTAACAAGAACTGAACTTGAGAACAATGAATAAGAAACAAACAATACTAGAAATAAAGAACGAAAACCTCATTTAAAGTCTATAGAAGTAAAATATTGCCACAGCAGCTGACATATCGAATGATACTATTGTAAAAACGATATAAAGCTTAAAGACCCACTACGACAGAGGAATGTGGCAAGGAAGATTTCGCTCTGAAAACGCATCAAATGTTTCCCGTCCACACTACGCCGGAGGAATTTAAAAAACGCCACAATCACCCGTCATTTTCGATTTGCGTTTGAGGAAAACTCGGATACGGAAATCACGTGATTATTGTGAGGTCATCGTTTTCAAAAAGTTCAGTTTTAAAAATGTCTGCTGTCCACACGAAAATGAAAAGCACTGTTTTCAATTCCCTCCGGTTTTAAAAGCGTTTTCGAAAAGCTCCGTTTTCGCGACGGATCAGTGTGGACGGTAGGCCTAAACGTAGAATTAGCTGCGTTTTCAAATTCCCCCGGATAGTAGTGTGGACGGGGCCTAGGGTTAATGATTACGCCGAATTCAAGCACTGTTCTTAGACAAGGTAAGACAGGTGTCAGGTCAAATTAACACTAAGACATACGCTTACAGAAGACTAAGGCACCGCAATATAAAAGGAAAATATTGAACTAACCGAGCCTCAGGTCTGAGTGCTAACTTAAGACCTTGACGAGACAGACTGCGTTTTGTAATTTTACATTTTTAAAACAAACATTGTGTTTGGTTTTCTAAAAATTAAAAAAATATATATCTTCAATAACCGTAACGTTGCTCAAATCAATTTTGAGCTGACTTAAATTAAACGGTACAATCCGTGCTATCCAGCCCAGTTTGTCAACTGCATAAAAACTCAGCTGAAATTGCTGAAAGAGATAAGACGAGTTTTTTCGGCTAAACTTACAAATTGATTTACGCGGTAGCCTTACAAAGAAACGAAAGTTAATTGCCTGTTTTATTCCATCCACAAAATGAAAAAGGCAATTAAAATTTTTAAAATATCGTTCAATGATTCGGGCAACGACACTTAAGAGAAAACATTACAAAATAATGCTGTTGATGTGATTTCCAAAACTCGCAAAAAAAGTTTCTACTTTTTATGAAGCTCTGTGTGATTAGACGCCCGAATGGGTGTCTGTAGGCCGTTCAGCGGTTACTTCAGTGAGTTGGAACCTGAAGCACTACCGTGTGCGTACCGTGTAATCGTACCGTACCGTATAAAGTGTACCATTTGTATCTGCAGCTGCTCTTATGTATCGTAGGCGCACCGAAAACGCCGCGGTAGTCAGCGGGATAGCGTTTTCGGCCTTTCCTTTTAAAGACTTTCGTCTCGAATACATGATTGCTTCTGTAACGCGTCCAAACGGTCCATCTTCAAACACAAATGTCACTGTTGCTTATCAGCCGATCGCTGAAAGAACTTTTTCTTTTAATAAGATTAAGTTTTAGATCTTACTAGATTGGGGCTGTTGATAGAGGTCATTGAGTATGCAAGCTTCCAATTCAACTATCTTTGTGAACGTTTATGTTTGTCACGCATTTTGAGTGCGTTTGCATCCCGATTTCAACACTCACACATTCGGGCATTGAGTAATTTTTTCGAGCAAGAAGGTCACCACCCTCCCAAGTCCGAAGGTGCCCGTACGCCTATGCCTGACACAGAACTCTCTTGATTTTCAGTATTCCGAAGTAACTTAAAGATATTCCGGCTAAACTTACTTGGATATCGTTTTAGACCCAGTTGAACAAATTCGGGGATCATTTCGGAGCAGGTTCCTGATTTTCGTAGAACGTAAAATACTTTGGCTGTAGTTTTTGAGAGCGCAGCTGTGATGCTGAGATGATCGAACTAGTCAAAAACATAAGAAGGCAACTGATTCATATTTTAGTGTGCTTCACTTATGAAATTTGGGGAGCACGAAAGAAACGTTAAATTTGATTTTGGTGCAGTCGAAAGAAACTCTAGGTTCTTGACTGCTTTCTAAACCTCCCAAGTACATCACAACTCGACGATGTACGGCTAAAAGCAATGATAAATTAATCATTTTATAACATTGCCAATAGATAGATGGCGAAGCGACCTTAATTTTGAACACTAATGGGTATATTCCATTGAAATCTTAATGATCGGACAAACACAATACAGGCGTTTTGTTACCTTAAGAAAACTAAGGCCATATTTCACCTTCAAGGATGCCATGACAACAGAAAATATAAAAAACAGAATACATTTTAATGCCGCGTTTTTATTTATCTAAGTAATACATTATTTATCTGTTTCCTTAATTTTTCTAACTTTCCATTTACTTGCTTTTCTTTTTGCTATGAACTTTCTTCTATCTCTTGTTGGCATTTAACTTCTGGAACCTAGAAATGAAGCGGAAGTAGTTGTAAGATCGAAATACATACATTATCATCAACCAGCCCACCCTGTTTATCTATTGCTGTTGTTGATGTTGTTGTTTTTGTTTGTTTGTTTGTTTTCCTTCTTGTTTTAAGTTTGCAGTTTTTTGTTGATTAGATCCTTATCGGCGTGCTAAGGAAGGATGGGGAGGTTGAGTAACTTGAATTTTAAATTGCCTGCAATGAAAATCGGCTATAAGTAAAAAACGAAAACTGAAGCATTCGCCACAGACGACGGTTTTTGCTTGCAGCCCTAATAGACGGATTCTGCTAACGTGTTTACATCCTTGTTGCCACTCAATTCAGATCATGTGATGATTCATTTGGGAGGTTACAATTGCTGCGTTTGTACATACTCCCATGCAATCAGTTGCGCGTAGCAAATTGCACAATTATACCCTCCCAAATGAATCATCACGTGGTCTGGATTGTGAGGCAACAAGCATGTAAACACGTTGACCGAATCCGTGTAATGATTTATTTACTTGCGTATTGGTACCATGATAACTGTTCATTGCTGGCTGCGCTCACTTACGATGCGCTTGAACTTGGAAAACTCGCAATTTGATTGGCTGCACAACATCATTAAATAAACACGAGAAGTGTGTGGCGATATTTATCTGAACCCTGCGATACAAATATATTCCCGCCGCTTCAACGGAACGTGCTACATGAAATGAGGGAAATAAAGCTCAAATCACTCTCTCAACATCAAGCCCTGCAGCTAGATGGGAATAATTTCCCGAAGGCAAACACAATGCTAGCAAAAAGAGCCATTATGAAAGCAAACTCGAGAAACCGTACAGTAATTACAAAGGCAGCTAAGTGCGACGGATTAAACTTCAGAATTATATAGTTATTTCCGAAGGTGTAAAGACGGGAGAAAGGATTAATTTAACTGTTTTCAGACGAAATGACGGTGTTAGATTTACAATCAGGTACATTGCGTCACCCAGTGTATTCTTCCAAACAGGTTATCAGTCTGAATTATAGCAAAAACAAAAAACAAACAAACAAACAAACAAATCAGCTATTTTTGCTCGTAATGATTTAATCGAGAGAGTGCTGAAAAGAAAAAGATGAAGCAAATATTTCATAGGATTGATATTTCGTGTTATTTCACGGACTCAGCTTGTTTTGTCATTTACGTCTCACAAGTCCTTGTTTGGTTCACGCACTGTTACTATTTAAGTTGTGCTTTGCAAAACGAAATAACAGCGTAAACCATAACGCCTATTACTTAAACTTCCTCACATAATTATATTTTAGCTTTAGCGCATAAGGAGAAATGATAATAGGCGAAATTCCGATGACATTATGATATTATCGATAGCATGTTAAATTAACTTTTCATTCAAAATTTCTAAGTAACATGTACTCTCACAAATTAAAGACAACCAGATGGAGTTTGATCGAATTTGTACGAAAACTAAATGTTGAATAATTCAAACACAAACTAACCTTCTCAGTAACACTGATAAACTTGAAATCGTTTGGTAGCCTTCACTTTCTCTTTCCACAACCATATCTACCACATGATGGAGGACCAACCCATGTCTGTGCTCTTTTCAGTTGCAGTTGACGAATCTTAGATGTAAAGAAACCTTTAGGAAACGCCTTTTTATGAGCATAGATTTCTCGTTTACCGCAGCCGAATCTCTCGCAAGGAGGCTGAATAATTCCAACGTTTCCTTTCTTGCTGAATGTCTCGGGCGCGGAGAATAAAGGATTATGGACTTGTTTGATCATTTCACCTGCAAGTAATACGAATGAAAAATTGTAAAACTCAAATCCACTTTACCTCTCTTCGCGGATGTAATCTTGCGGATAGCTACCTTTAAAAGTTGAGGAGAGCAAGTTATTACATAATATTTCGCGGCCACTGTTTTCGAAACTTGGCCATGCTTGGCTTTCAAAAGCCAAGTAAAACATTTGTAATCGATATCTGAAGTTTCTACTCGAAATTACGTTTAGTTGTTTTCAAGCTTTTGTTAAAGTAAGATTCCAAACTAGCTTTTAGTTTCGTTTTAAACCTTTCTTGATATACCAACATACAAAAGCGAAACCAGGTTGGTTCAATCAGATCTTAGGTAAAAAAAAATTCGATTTCATTGTTGAATTGTTTTAAAAAACACTAAGGCTAATTTGTGTCTGAAGCACGGTACTAGAACGAAATTCGTCTTGGAAACTGAATGAATGTCAATTTCCTTTAGAAAAAAGAGAAAGGAAATGGTGTCCTTTTGTTAGAAAAAGACCGGACTAGATTTGAGGACCTTTAAATGAAATATCTTCGACTGTCGTAAGATCATTACAGTTTGTTCCGTCTCTTCCTTTTTTCTTTCTCTTTTACATGGTTATTTTCAGCCAAGCATTATTACTGAGAATTTTTTTTCTTCAATTTTTGCCTACGTGTAATACTATTTTGAAAGCAGTTTTAACTATCGTTATAGTAAATCATTAAATAACTTTCCCACCTTCGTGCATGTCTACATCTGGATACTCAGTCGTGGTTATATCTGCTGCTTCGTAAGTATCTACATCGTTTCCGTCATTTAAAAAGGCTAATCCATCCGAGAAAATGTTAAAGAGCAAAAGATAGGTGATAAATAACTTTAACGAAGAAGTAGACGCCATTGAGGTGGCAGTAAAACAAAGCTTGTTGGAACTACGTTTAGTTGATCGTCCATTTATGTAGGTTATGGCGTATCCGGTGACCCTGCAGAAGGATTATTTGCCTTTTCGTCGCTGTTTAAGAGTCTTTTGTTCGCTGATGTTTCAATGAATCCATCAGAAACTGGAGCGATTAAAGCGCTACTTTCGCCCTGACCTCAAAGAAAACATTTAACAAAGGACTAATAGCTGTGAACTTGGTATTAATTTACTTTGTGAATGTGAAAAAGTGAAAGCTTTCGGCAAATGCTAAATGAGAACAGGATGACAGTCGAGGAAGAAGTTGTTACAATCAACGCAAATACTGAACTTACGACAAAGAAACTTACGAAAAGCACAGTATCCCAGCTTGTCAGGGAAATAAGAGCAAAGTAAATAAGTTCAAACTCTTGTAATCCATTAAAAGCGTCAATTAGAATTTGCATTTTAACTTATTTACAAGTTTCTCTTTTCTGTTGCAGTTGACATCATAGACCAAATTTTACCATTCATTTTATTATAAGGTATTCATATTTCATTTTAAAGTAACAAAAACCTGATGAACCTTTCCTTAACGAGTCACTTAATTTATTTCGAATGTTTCTCAGCTGTATATATGTGGGTTGTAGTGCTTCCTGATTTCTTTGTGTATGGGAAAAGAAACCGGCATACGGTTTGGTTAGAATCTATTAAAAATTCATGTTAAAAAAAATGCTCTTTCGCTGACGAAGTTTCTGTCCACTGTAGGATATTTTCCGCGGCGAGACAATCGCCTATCGACTCTTGGTCGAGGTGTTAAACGGAAACGAATTCTGCAAACGGATTTAATCTATATCATCCTTTAAACAAGCACTTTATGTCAATTTAATGGAAGCACGTAGTCGCTGTATTAATAGATACAAAAACGCAATTTCCATTCTTTTCGACAAGATCAAGTCACATCCGCATTTCAATTTTGTCCACTTATTGTTATCAGATGCAAGTGTCAAGATATCTTTTCCTGGGTGCAAAGAAAGGAAATTATGTTTTTTCAGCTCTTTGGCAAGCAGGATCTTTCAAGGCTGAATGTCCTAGGATGAAAGATAATAAAAATCATCCGAATTGGTTGATGTACATGGGTCAGTTTAGCTTTAGATAGTCATGAACTTGACGTGTAAAAGACTTATAGTCACATTTTTTCAGCCTAAAATATCAGATGAAATGATTAACTGAGTAAACGCGAAATTTGAGCGCAAATAACTGGCTGCAGTAACAGAAACGATAAAGAAAGGCAGATTCAAAGCATGCATGTCAAGTGACTCGATCTGAGAAATCGGTTTCGCATCGGTTTATTTCTCTCAGTGGCACTTTTCAGCGTTGCTATAATGCCTTAAATTTAAGATATTCAGTCTTCGGCACGTAGACATACATGTAAACACGACAAGCATACAGGCTCTGTTATAATCGCTGAAATAACGCGATAGCCAGC
>Ga0126338_10001058_pt1 | contig 17003 bp, 14 predicted proteins | sample OrbCmetagenome_2_FD_92529 | JGI IMG/M metagenome (GOLD analysis project Ga0126338, IMG submission 92529) | Coral microbial communities from Petempiche,Puerto Morelos, Mexico - Orbicella C C metagenome | ecosystem: Host-associated > Invertebrates > Cnidaria > Coral | place: Petempiche,Puerto... | reverse complement strand
TGAAGAAACCACACAACATAATGAAGTAACTACAACACATAATGAAGAAACCACACAACATAATGAAGTAACTACAACACATAATGAAGAAACCACACCAAATAATGAAGTAACTACAACACATAATGAAGAAACCACACCAAATAATGATAAACAACCACATAAGAAAGTTATGGCTTTCCATACCTGTGGATAAGAAACAAATGTTCAGACATATTGAACACTATTTTGATATATACTTGGCTGGATGGGCTGTTGGGAGCCAATCAGGAAAAAAAAAAACCCATCCAGCTGCATGTACATTACAGTAATGATTATAACAATAAATAAGTTACCTTGCATCATCTGGTTATGATGTATGTGTGAGATTTGGAGAGTGCAAAACAAACTTAATAGTTGGGCAAGGTGTGGCAGAGAGCAACCCTTAAACTTCTCGAGAGCTTATCCCGGTTTCTGTAGCATGAAGTGACTAGGAGTACTTCTACTCCCCCTAGATAGGATGCTAGTCCATCGCAGGGTTATCCCCTGGCATTACATTTGCTGGTACCCATTTATATACTTGGGTGGAGAGAGGCACTGTGAGAGTAAAGTGTCTTGGCCAAGATCAGAATCCAACATGATATCTCGGGGCAGGGCTCGAACCTGGACTGCTCAATCTGGGGGTAAGTGATTGACCATGAGGCTACTATGCCTCCACAGTGGCAGCATTCCAGCGTAGTTTGAGTGATGGAAGTTTGTTTCTAAGTGATGAAACACTGCATCTTATATTTGATGTACTTTGTAATATAAATTTTATTATGTCAAGTCCTGATACTCACAAAACTATATTTGTAAATCATTTGTTTTCCTCAGGAGAGCACATACTGTGACGGTATTGTTAATAATGTTATGTGTCCTGGTCTACGTTGGAGCATTTGAGAACCCACATGAAAATAGTGAATATAATGCAAAGAGGTTAGAATATTATATTGTTACGAGTTTTTTTTTTAATAGAGTCTGATCATATAAAGGTGTTTTCCTGTTGTGCTGTGTTAGTTAGTATGACGGTGAGATATGTAACTGCCAACTGACAATGATAATTAACTGCCTTTGTGTATCTGTTATCATTTCAGAGGAATTATAGCCTGTATTGTCGTGTTTCTATTGTTTGGTGTGACTCAGACCAGGGATGGCCCCTTTAAAAGACCTCACCCAGGTATATAATTTGTAATATTAATTAATTTAAAATTGGAGTTGAGTTAATTTATGCCCCTAACTAGGCTATTTAATTTGCAAGTAATAGATCATAAACTGTGTTTTCAATAAGACCCAGAACATCTCAGACCTCTGGCTGGTATTCTGTTGTGAATCATCATAATGAATTAATCTGTGTCCTGGAGTTTTCAAAATTTAAGAATCCTCCCCTCCCCTCCTTAAGAGAAAGATGCAATAGGCCTCTATTGTTGTTTTCTGATGGTTACTGCAACAGAGCAGTAACCTTAAAACAAAGCACATTGAAAGCACTAGTGTTTCAGCCAGAAAATTTTACTTGAGGGCCAAAGTGGCCCCTGAAGACCTTTTTTAGGGGCCAATTTTTTAGGAAAGGGGCCAATAAATTGAAAGCTGCAGTAGGAAAAAATGCATCAGGGTACCAAGAAAAAGAAAGCAGTTTATTAGGATCTATGATAAAATTTAATGAGTGCTTTTTGAAGTGTTCCTACTCAATAAAGTTTCTTTTGAATCAGATACTAGTATGAAGGATCCGTGCATTACAAGAGAACAATCCTTAGGCATACATGACGTAGTCAATGATCAAGGGTTTGCAATGCGTTATAGGGCGATTTCATACACGGTCAGCCATTTGGAAGTTTTCCGAGAATCAATACTGCAGCAAAGCAAAAGGACGGATTGACTTCTTTTCTTATGTTGAATGTTTTAGAAGCAAAGATCTTTCAATGTGATTTTCTAGAAGGACATAATGTGTGACAAAATAGTCATTATTGATTGCCAACACAGAGAAAATATAGTCGCCAAGGATGAAATGTTAGTTGCATTGGCGACCGTATCGCTTGCAATTTCGAACCCTGGGATGGCTTTTAAAATACTATGCCAGTGTTAAGCCTGAAGTCTTGTAAAAGGAAAGGGCCAAATTGGCCCTTTTCTCGTTTTTCGGGGGGCCATCTCTGATTGCAGTGCGGGATTCCCGCAATGGCACACTCTGGCGGAAACACTGAAGCACTGCTTTTACCTTACTTTATGTAAAGCCCCACATCATGTACATTTTGTGGTTGTGTGTGGTGATTGGGGGTGGGGGTGGGGGTGGGGGTGGGGCGTGAATGCAAAGAAGCTATTAGTAAAATTATCTTAGAGTAGTTTAATAGATGGTTTTGACTTTTTGTTTTCTTTGTTTTGATTTTTAGCCTTCTGGCGTCTTATTCTTTGCCTAAGTGTTGTTTATGAACTAGCTTTAATATTTCTGTTATTTCAGGTATGTACTCTGATTATTAATATTGTGTTATTATATTTAACAAATATCATTCAAGACCTGGTAAATTTATGGCTAAAATAAGAAGTACTTGGCCCATTTTATCATCTGATGCAAGGGTGACAATCATTCTGACAAGTTTTTGAAATTTCAAACTAGGGAAGTGGAAGAGAACTAGCCTGGAAGCAGGCTCACCTTTGAGTCAGATATGTGGACAGCGAAGAGCGAGTCTGCAAGCAAATTGAAATTCTGTGAAATTCTCCACATAAAAGTCCTGCTCAGTAAGCTTTCATTGACGTTGTAATGCACCTGTAATATAGCCACAGACTGAAAATATGGATTTGAACATAATAAACAGTACAACATTAATTTAAGTGTGAGAATGATTGTGTGTTAGAAGCCTCTCCGAAGACATCAAAGCTTGAACTGCCATAGATTTAGATGTGGTAGAAGTCTTTTTTGAGCTAATCATTTTACCATTTGGTTGATACTTGTTGTGCCATTCTTTTCAGAGCACTGATGATGCAAGGCAGTTATTAAAGTATCTTGATGAAGATTTAGGTAAACCACTGCCAGAGCAATCTTATGGAGAAGACTGTAGACTGTATACACCAGGACACCCCAAGGGATCCTTCCACAACTTTCTTGTAGGTTACATAGAGTGATCTGTGGTAGTTTCTCCTTTCATTCTTAGTATGATGCTGCTCAGAGATGTTATGAGAATAAAGGAACTCATCAGTTGGTTGATATTGTTGTAATTGATCTGTCTGCATAGTCCCAGAAGTGACACTGAGGGATTTATGTTAAAATGCGACAGGAACAAATATTGTGAACATTAAAGCCCTGTTGACACTGTGCCTGAGAAATTTGAAAACACAGCTTTATTTGTTTTGGGTTAGGCCTACTGTCCACACTGTCTAATCTGTCTTGATAGCTTTTCTGATGAATCATCATTAGTGTGGGTGCAAAACATTTTGAAAATGGAGCTTTTCAAAATCAATGATGTCACGACAATCATGTGATTTCCCTGCTTGAGTTTTCCTCAAACACAAGTCCAAAATGACCGATGATAAGTTGTGTTTTCAAATTTCTTTGGCATAGTGTGGATGGGAAACATTTGGTGCGTTTTCAGAGAGAAACACCGTTTTAAAATCCCTCTGGCATAGTGTGGATGAGGCATAAGTTCTGGTCAGGATATCGTGTTAATTAAAGTTTTAATATCGGATAGCTTAGGCACACTATGTTGACTGTTATGTTTAATTAAGTTAAATTTTCTATCTTGATTAAAAGTTGGATTAATTGAACACTGTGAACAAAACAACAGGCAGTCCTGAGCATTTCCAATATCCCACATGCTGCCATGTTTAAATAAATAAATAAACAAACAAACAAGTAAATAAATAAATAATAAATAATCATATTTATATAAATGCAGGATGACCATTTCAGTTCAAAAAACTGCTATCAACATGGGTCCTGGGTAAACTATTTACTTGTATTTGCAAAGCTTGATGGGAAATTATGATGTCACTACATGGTCATGCATTTTCAAATTACTTAATTGTGTGAATTCTTCTATTTGTTTCAATATGTTTATGATATGATTACAGATTTAATTCAAAACTTTTAGACTCCACATTAAGATCTCTCTCTTGCACAATGATGTCACAACTTAGCATAAACTGATTAAGATGGTGAGCAGGTGATATAAACCAGACAGGCAACAGACACTTTGCATTCAGACCACTTGCTGAGATACTGCTTAATAGTTTTAACTTGTAAAAAACCCCAGGATCAGTTTAAGGGAACCATTCACTTCACTTTGAAACTTGAACTGTTTTTCAGCCAAGATTCCCTATAACATGGTGGTCAATTGCTCATTGCCAATGTCTAATGTCAATTGGTTTCTCTTGTTGCCCTACAGGAAAAGTGTGATGTCTTTCTACCAGCTCATTTCTTTGGCTGGTGGGCAAAGGTAAGATTCTTAAGACAAAATTTCCTGAGTGATGCATATTATAATATTATTAGACACCCTGTGGACTAGAATTCATGCCAGAATGGTTGGTTATCCTGTGCTAGCACCAGGATCACTCAGGGTTACCAAACATTGCTTTTTAACAAACACTAGGATAGGCCAACTGTTCTCAAAGAAGCAACTGAAAGCATCCAAACTAAATGTTGAAAAATTCCAACAGGAAAGGCCTACGTGTAAAACCTTCTCAAGAAGTGGGGAGAATTGAGGTTACAAAATAATGGAGAATTTATTGTTGCACTTTGATATGAATTTTTTTCCACAATAACATTATGTGGCAATTGCTTTTGCGTAATTGAACATTTGCCTCAATGCCATATTATTTTGTTCCACTGGGGATGGCTTGGACGGAAGATCTGCTTAATTAATTATGTTGAATAATTTGCATGCCTGCATGCATTTGAAGTTCATTAATTTTGTACAATAAGTAGTTTATTAGCATTTAAACTTTCATTCAGAGTTGAGATAGCGTAGTTACTACACTGATTGCTGTGTAGTTTCTTTTTTCTTTTAAAATGATTAATTTTCTGTCGACAAATTCTGTATTTCAGGCACTCATTATCCGTGATTACTGGTTGTTGACTGTGATTAGTGTTCTCTTTGAAGTCTTGGAATACTCTTTGGAGCATCAGTTACCCAACTTCAGTGAATGTTGGTGGGATCATGTAAGTCTTGTAGACATTAGTTATCTAGACTGGAGTGCTCAGTTTTCAATACTTGACTGTCTTAAAACCAAAACTAAAGTAATCACTCCAGATGGCGAAACACAAAGGACCGCACAATCCAAATGAACCAATCAAAACTTGACGTTAATACATGTACATGTAGCTGATGCGAAGTGCGGGAAAATGTGTGCAAAGGAGTTCCGATTTTGGCTTTACTTCTGATTGGATGAGCAAGTGGCGTGAGTTTTTTTAATTTAATTGGGTAGTGTAGCAGAGCGGTTTTCATTCAAATGTTGAAGAGTAATTGGTTTTACATCAACTACAGGTGTTGTACGCTTCACAATTGGCTTTAAGACTCGCACCTCTTTTCCATCCAATCAGAAGTAAAACAAAACCAATTGTGTCTCACTAGCGTTTGTTTCACCGTGCTCTTTGTCAACTACATGTAAATACTTCTGGTTTTGATTGGCTCACTGTATTGTCCATGTTTTTTGTGACTGGTTTGAGTGATTACTTTGGTTTTTGTTTTACAAAAACTGCACTAACTTAATGCAAAACCAATTACTTTTTGTCACTCAAGTGAAAACCTCTCTATTGCATTGGAAAAGTAAACACCACGCATGTGCTTTGCTGAATCAGCTCCTTCAGTCTGTAATGGGGAATATTGCTCTTTTTCTCTTTTATGCTCTTTTATTAACCTTGCGTACCACTTGGCCAATAAATTTGCAGAACTGCAAAGAAAAAAAAAACCTCAACCTATTATTTCCCTCAAGACAGATTTCAAAACATGATTAATTTCTTGCATTACAGTCTAAATTATTTGTTGCAAAATTAATGTCTTTTTGCATATTGTCATTTCTTGAACAGTGGATTATGGATGTTCTCGTCTGTAATGGCTTTGGAGTTTACCTTGGTATGAAGACTTGTGAATATCTAGGAAATAAGGTAAAGCTTCTCTTTCATAGCACGGTCAAACTCCTATCATAGACACTCTTTGTTAAGTAGTGTGGCTACATGTGTGAGTTCGAGGAAAACATCTTCTGTAAGTGCATGTGGACATCTACATAATTTGCATAGTCTAGCAGTAAGTGGCCATTGTGCTACCTGTATGCACGCATGAAAGTTAACCATTCTAAGGGTGGCCATAGTGCTAATCAGGCTTACTAGGATAAATACAGTAAACTAAATATTAGTCTTGTGGCTCTCTGTCTAACTGACCTTAACTAACAATACTAAGATTAAAACCATGCACAGTAGTATAAGCAATGTAAAGGGTGATGTTCAAGTACAGCAGAGAAGATATATATTAATCAACATATTATTAATCCTTTTTACTTCTTTCTATTTTTAGCCATATCACTGGAGGGGTTTATGGAACATTCCCACATACAGGTAGAGTGACTGTTTCTCTGTTGTGTTTGCGTGCCAGACTAAATCTTTAACTTGCCAATCACGAAGCTAGGAAGGGAGAAAATATGGTAGTTGAAGAAAATCAGGGGTGTGTTGCCCTCAGCAGCATGCAAAGGAAGTCATGTGCCATAACCTAGGGCTTTTGCAGGTTAATGGTTTCTGTCCTCGGCTCACACGATGGGCAAGTGAAGGTTTTTGCGAGAAAATTTTGGAGGAAATTCATATCATAGAAGTACTGTGCCACGCAACATACAAACTCCTCAAAACCTTTTGACCACCCTTGTCATATGTATTATAATTATCGGCATGTCCGTGTCAACTATCACGAGTTGGCGTAAAGAGTCTTTGATTGTTTTATTTGCTTTTTTTTTTTTGCTACTGTTAACTAACTTTTTTTAAGTTTTTTTTTTTTTATATTTATGTTTCAAATCTTTTGAAGCGGTTTTCACCGGCAAATTACTTGCACACTTTTGATTCGCAAATGTATCATTCATTAGTTTTCGGACACCGATTCTGCTTCATTTCATACGAATTTATGTAACTAGCGAAATCATTAGGGAACAACGTTTCGCAGTTACAGTATCAAGTTCTAGCGTGGAAAAATGCGGTGAAGAATTTGTGAATGTAATTATGGGTATAAAAATTGGGAGCAAGTAATCCTATGTGGAAAGCTTTGCACGGAAAGATCTCTTCTGCTCTCCGATCTCTTTTGTTCTTCAACTTGTTTGTGGAGGTGTTGACGACATGACCTGCATGACACAGGTCATTTAGAATGGCTGGTTTTGGCTCAGTTTTGCATCTTAACTTCTTGTAGGATTTTCCTGCTTTTCCCGAGGATAAAGACTGGTTGGATTCCCTTATCGATTTTGCTTTTTAAGTCTTTAAGTTGACATTGTGCAACATCCGCGGACTTCTGTTTGATACGTGTGGAGTCTTCGTGAGGGGGTTTTCGGGATTGTCCGGGATTCGTTAAGAAGTGTTTTTTTTGGTGGCGGAGCCGCCATTTTGTTCTCTCGCGGGCTTCGCCACTCGCGTTCACGCATCAATGACTTCGCCACCAAAACGAAAGCACTCGCGCAAAATCCGGCCATTCACGCAGGCTATGGTTGTCGTTATGGTAACCTGTGTGTGTCAGAGGCCTGTGAGGTAGTGAAACGAGTTACGGTTTAGTTCAAAGTTCGCTTGATAATTAAGTCTTGAATACATATATTGTTTTAAACTGTTCGCATTCCTCAGAAAAATATTGTCAAGTGGGCGAGAGCCGGCAGGCCTGGTTCAACATGGTATGCAGAAGTGATTTCTGTTATCTGCTGTCTACATGACTTGGGAAATGTTACATGCGCGAGCGGCAAAGAGCAAAGCGATCCTGCGGTGAGGAGTCTCGTCTCGCGGCTTTGCTGCTCGATTTCGCGCTCGCGGCTACGACGACCTGCTCCCCAGGCTACGGCAATGTAAAATGCGATCATCGGCGTTGGTTGGTTTTCTGTTAACCTTTGTCTCTAATCAGCAGCCTTAAGCAAGCCTTTCGTTAATATTGCCCCCAGGCATACATTTCTTTGTAGAAATTGGCGCGTTTGGGGTCACATACTTCCATGAGTTAAAAATGGTTTCTTATAAAACTGCGCAGGGTTACTATATTGGCACACTAAATCAATCGATGGAGTTGAATTTCTGTTTTCTATGAAAAATGCGAAACATTGTTAATGTTGCACAGGGATTTCAGTAACATTTTCAGTAGGAGGGTAACTGGTTCTCACAGGCGGGCAAAACCTCTTCGAACTGAACTTCTTTCAAAGAAAAACTTTGAGTTCCCAAGATTGTCAAATCAGGCGGGCAAAATCATCCTCACAGCCGCGGGTCAATTTGCGCGGTGCCCGGCTCTTAATGAAACCCCTGAAATTGCATGACATCGTCAAAAATAGTCCACTGGTCAGAGGTATGGCAATTGACAGTTCAAACAACTAAAGTCTGATAACAAATTTACTGTTCTAATAGACTTTTTTCACTGCCAGCAGTCGACACACAGTCGTTTCCTCCTTGATTCCGCGGAAATCCAGTGGTTTTCCACCTGTCGGGCTTGAATACGGATGATATCTCTGCAAGCGTTCTTCGGTTACCAGCTTAGGATCAAACAAACCGTTCGTAGTTGACCAAAGCCACTTAAGAAACCCGTCAGTGCTTTCAAACACAAACTGTGCACTTTCAGTGTCGTAGCTGTTGATTATATGGAATCCGGCGGCAGAGCAGTACTGCTCGATTTTTGCCCTCTCTTCAAAGTTGAACATGCCGATTATTTGCGCTGCCTTCTCTGGATTTAGCTCCTGAAAGGCGTTCAGCATGAATGGGTAAAGATAGCTGACATACTGCGCTGCCACTTTGCCGCCGGATTTAAGGCTTGTATACATGTTCTGGAACGCGTTATCTTTGTCAGGAATCCACTGAATTACATAGTTGCTAAAGACAATGTCGTACATCTCTGATCTAATACCTGGGAACTGCGAAGAGCTTCCTTCGATGAAGGAGAGGTTCTTTATGTCACCGTAAGATTGCCGAGCTAGTTGAAGTCGCTCCTTGTCAGGATCAACACCCACAACTTTTCCCTTGGGTCCGACGAGTTCGGCCAGGTATGCAGACAGCCCTCCTGTACCGCAGCCTAAATCCAAGATGGTGTCTCCGGGCTGAGGGTTCACGTTCACTCGTATGAACGTTTTGCCGGACTCGTTTTGTACGGGAAGAGAGCTTTCCTTGTATCCCTCTGCAGCAGTGTTAGTGGTTAGTGAAGTCATGATGTATAGACTCGGGGGTTAATAAGCAAAGGTACCCTGAGAGTCAGATATTCCCTTCTCTTTCTGCTTGGTGACCTCTTCTCCTGACCGCTTAACTCTCAAACTAGGTCAACATGTCGTGCGCGTCCGCGTCCGCTTTGTCATGACATGCGATGCACATTTTTAGCTTTTCACGGTTGATTTCAATACTGACAATGCTGTCAAACTCAGAAAATCATTAACACCTAAAGTATGTCTGGAATGTTTATTGTGTTATAACCAATCACGAGCGAGATCTTCAACCACAGAAACCACAGAAAACCGATGTATTGCATCGGTCACGGATCTCTAAATTTAGTTTTTGGTTTTCGCTTTGGCCCAAGATACACCCTCTGTCTTTATATGTTACTGAAAGTCTAAATAATAGCTATCCTTTTGTATTGAGAACCACATCCAGTACCTAGTTTGCGGGATTTTGGAAAACAAGAATCCCGCCGACATGTGCGGTTACTCAAGCGAAGCGACGGTTAATTTGACACGGCTATAAATAGGGAAAAGATTTAAACTTTGGGGTGTCAGTAAAACGCGGTCTCGGGGCCGGGGTCGGGGTCGGTATTTTGTTTTCCAAGGTCTTCTTTCTTTCCTTTTCTTTTTCATCCCAAATTCCGATTTCTCGCGATTTACATCAGCAGTGCATCATTGCAATATTTTCGCATATGAAGAGAACAAGATGCGGTGGAGCTCATTTTTTCACATCATCTCAAGCAATCCGCGTCACATTTCAGTCAAGACAGTCGAATATAGAAGCGGCACAAATTTATTTTCTAGTTCAGCGCGCTGATTTCTGCAAAAAAAGGCCATGAGTTAGTCGAGTTAGTGGAAAATTAAGAGATCCATCATTAGGTTAAATAAGGATTTTTAAAAGCCTCTAAAAATAATTCGTCTCGAAATCTTAGTATGTACACTCGATGCTGCTCATTCTGGTAGTTCCGTTAATTGACTAGGTCATACTCTCGCAAGAAACGAAGCGAGGAAAAACAGATTTGTTTGCCTTGAACTAACAAATTCGTGAACTAGGATAAAGCAAAACTTATCATAAACACCTACACCGCCTTCCATGAGACCCTGGGAACGAGGTTGCTATAGATTGTTTTGACTGTTGCGCAATGGAAAAAATAAATCAAAAACCATTTGGTGGATGAAGTCAAGAAAATGCGATCTTATAAAAAATAAATAAAAGAAAAAACTTCTACAAGTTTTAGGTCGGTGCGTTTTCCCAAACTTCAGAAATTTGTCAATAAGTGTCGCACAAATTTACTTCTCAGTATGGAGCCGCCATGTTAGCGAAGCTCTGTAGTACATCAATATGGCGGCCGGAAAATAGTGTAACCATTTGAGACTTACTTTGGTTATCTAGGCCACTGACTATATTTACCGCAAAAACATACATTCACATAAAATCTTTTCCTGATACCTTTACTTCACAAATGGCTAAAAATCACGGAGTAAGTATATATTTATCGACGAACGCGATTGTAGCCCTATGTCACGCACTGCCGTAAACCTGAAGTTCAAAATCCACTGGTTTCCAAACGAAGGACGCTATTGAGCTGAAACGTTGTCAACAATATATGTTTTGCACCTCTTATGCCTGATGAGGATAGAGCCTCTGGTGGCTGTTTAGTTTTGAATCTCAGAACGTTTTGACGTCACGTGAAAACCATCTATACTAAGCTTTCGAGACTTACTTTTATAGGCTTCAATAGTGGATCCCTTAAAGGAAAGAAATGTGTGCATGTTCTCTATTTGACTGTTTTGACTGAAATGTGACGAGGGTTGTTTGCGGTGATGTACCTAACAAATGAGCTCCACTGCATTTAATTTTCTTTATATGCAAAGATATAGCAATAATGCACTGCTGATACAAATCGCGAGAAATCGGAGTTAACATTAAAAAATAAAGAAAAAAAAAAAAAAGACGTTAAAAGAGAAACTTAAAGAGAGAAGGAAAAAAAAAATGTAAAAAATGAGACCCCGTCCCCTACCCCGACCCCGACCTCGAGTCCGCGTCTTACTGACACACATCCCGCCGACATGTACGGTTACTCAATCGAAGCGACGGTTAATTTGACACGGCTATAAATAGGGATCCGTAGAGATTTGAAACTTTGGTGGTTTCGCTTACCTTGATATCATCTTTGATTAAACTAGCGACTCGATTTGTTTTAGCAAATAATTACAATCCCTTGGGCGTAGACTACGAGTAGTCCCTCTTTCGCTTAGTCCGTCGTGCGTGACGCGAAAGAAAACCGCGAGAAAAAAAATGACCGCGCGAAATCCTGGGGCGAGAAGAACGGCCGCGCGAGATCCTGGGGGCGAGAAGAACGCGAAAGGAAATCTCGCGTTCTTCACGGTTACTGTAAGATATTTTAAAGTACAACAAACATTTTTCTTTTTTAGCGGCAAGTTTCAGAGGGTGGCTGCTCAATTTACTCCTTATTCATGGACATCTTACAACTGGAAGGCGACCACAAGCCTCAAGAGATGGCTTGCAGTTTGTGGAATTGCTGCTGTGGTATGTCCAGTCCTTTACAGTTTTATATCAAATTTTATAGACAAGTGACCTAGCCAGAATTAACTTGGGTCTCTTTGCACCCTCAGTTGTAGCTTAGCTGGAGGGATTTCACGCTGGAGGCTTTTGTTTTCGCGCGCAAAATTCCGCAAGCTGCGTTGGTTATGCCCGCGCCTTGTACCCAGATCTCACTCCGTTTGATAATGAAAAGTGGCCGTGTGAGATCTGGGTTTGAGATTATGTATGTCTCTCAATACTGATGATGTAGCTTTACAGAGGTCCGTGTGGTTTCTCTGATTGGCTATTGCTCGAATTTTGAATTTTTGCAACAACCGCTACCAGCGATCCCTCAGAGACTCTTAACAGATCTTTGTAGAGCAGAACTTTCCGTTTAGTGTACTGTTTGTGCTTTTGCTCGAATCACAGACTTCTCTAACTGAGGAAGAATCGAATGCATTAAGACCGTGTGTCTGGTCTTCACCCAAACACAAACACAGGAGACAAAGCGAAAGTTTGTCATTCAGTTCTTTTTCTCTATTATCGTCCGCTGAATTTGGGAAAGTGAATGAATAAATTTTCTATCTGCTTCAACTTTGTAAATTTCTAATAGTTTGTTTTTCAGTGGAGACTATTATTGTCTTTCACACATCCCGTCTTGTGATACAGTGCATACGTAACGTTGCTTTATCACGAATTCTCGTTTGAAGCTGTATGCAGGTTACTGCAACTGTGCTCACAATGTTGTTTTGATATTTCAGTTCCTGATGGCAGAGTTAAACCTGTTTTACCTGAAGTTCATTCTGTGGATTCCTCCTCCTCATTTTATTATGCAAGCTCGTATGGCGTTGTATTTAGGGATTGGAGCTGTGTCTCTCAATGAAACATTCCGGTACATGGATGACCCGTAAGTACTAAGTAAGCGTAGTTAATATCAGAAGAAAATGATTGTTGGACGTGGCAAAATAACTAGTGAGAAACCTGACGGACATGATACTCTCAAGATAACCTTGTTTGAGATACATTACTTTTTGGAGAGAAATATTAAAAAAAAGCCGAAATTGTTGAACTCAGTGCTAGAGGATTTTAAGAAGGCGAACACAGTGGCCTGTTTCAAAACTAATCTCAAGACTCTTCTTTCTGAGAAAGCCTTACATTTTTAGTTAGTTGCGTATTGTTTGTAAATAATTGTAAAAGGTATTAGGTTTAAGATAATGCACCCTATAAGGCCTGGTTTTAACTACGACACACGGCACAAGCACAAGCATTAGCATATCGTGAGGACACCCACATCACAAGCATAAGCGCTGAGCACAAGCACACGGTGCTGAGGACGCGCACAAGCGTAAGCAAAAGCAGAACAAAACGTTTTGTTCGTCTTGTGCTTGTGCTTATGTCAAGTGAGAACGCACTGATGAAAGCATAGGCGATGAGCACTGTCTGCCATCTTGTTTTACTGTATGGAGGAGGTATGGAACTGAGAGGGCGGCAATTATCCATTCTGCGCATGCGTACTTGCTTATGCTTGTGTTGTGGCCGTCTTAGGCTCAGTATCTTTATGCTTATGCTTGTGCTTATGTCGTCGTGAATATTATTATTCAATCTGTTGCTTTTGATCATTAGCACCTGCAAACGATTCGGACAGCAAGCCTGGGTTGTGGCGGCTATTGTATCTACAGAAGTGTTGATCTGCGTCAAGTTTGGCTGGGAGACCATCAGTATACCCCTACCTATGCATGTAGCTGCATTCTGGATTCTCTTCTTTAGCACCTGGACTCTTTGGACTGTGTGGAACTTTTGGCCTTCCATCATCGATGGCTTTGGAGTACATCATCATGACTCGGAGAGTAATGGAAAAAGTAACACGGAACATAGACCGAAGCGTGAATGAGCTAGGCACAATTTTTTAAGGGACTGTTAGGTATGCTTGACTTGTGATCTAAACTCCAGCACCAAGCTCGGAATTTTAATACTCAATACCGATTGCTATAGAGTGATTGCAAAGTGTGTTCTGAGAATTTGATAGTTCATCACGACTATCGTCTAGTTGACTACTTCCTTAATTCTCACCACCTGTATGCTTGACGTTGTATTGTCATTGGAAGGAGAAATGAGATGCCGATCTCTTTAGAACCTACATGTATAGACTACGAGTAGTCGTCGACTTTTCCTCAAATTTTGCTTACATGCGCGTGGAAATGTTTCCTTTATGTAAATCTCTGGTGAAAACATTATGGGAATTGACAGAGGAAAGATTCTTTCCATTCCCGATAATTCGGCTGCTTTGCTTTCTGCTCACGTGGGAGGCGCGGTGGCCTAGTCCACTGGACTTCTGATCAAACTCTGGCTTGGATCATTGTGTCGTGTACTTGAGCAAAACACTTTAGTCTCGCATTGTCTCTCATCGAAGAGGGACTACTCGCAGTTCATAACTTGTAGTAATTCATACCCTCAACAATTAGTATTAATTTATTCAAGAAATAAACAGATCCCGCAAGTGGAAGTTAGTTTGTGTGGAACACCTGCAAGGACAATGGGCACTTTTATAAACACTGCGTTCACCATCCTTTGCTAGTCCGGCGTTTGTATGCCTGGGTGCAAATTCTTGCTAGCCAGCCATGCAACCGTCTGTAAGCTGTGCGCTGCCGAAAAAGAAGTTCTTCTTGGTTCAAGTTTTTCCATTCACTTGCACTTTTCACACTATTAAATCTCTTAGCTTGAATAATGTATTCCCTAAGGTGGTACGTAAGGTCAACAAAGACACGCCTTTGCACTTTTAGTTGATTCACGTAAATATTAAATTGAATGCTTTGTATGATTGTAGGCTAGGGAGTTATTAATTTATATATTATCTTAAGCGTGAGGTTCTACGCCACAGATCAAAAAACTAATATAAATTGGGAAAAAATGTTAGGTTATTTTAAAACAAGAACAGTCTAATGTACTGGTTTGTATTTTCTTTGTATGGATTATTTAAGGTCCAGACTGTTATAGTTTCAATTGTGAGAATGCCATTTCCTATTTTTAATCCACCAAACAATTTTTAAGAATTGTAGGTCATGTAATTTAAGACGAAGGACAGCCGAGAATGTAAATTATTGCAAAAGCAAGTTTGGCTGATGCAAAATTTAAGATTAATTTTAACAGTATGTTAGCTGTGTTCCGGAGTCTCAGTTACGTTTGGTAATATTTATGCCTCGGATCATAACTGTATTACAGGAAGAATAAAGCATTTGAAACAAGGTCAGCTTCTTTGCATCTGTGTAAAAAGCTCATTCACTGATAATATACTCCAATGAAACCACAATAATGTTTAAAACAAACACGGTGTACCAGCCTTGGAAAACTATAACAGTCTTGGAGCTTCTCGGGCCTGCAGATACTGCATCCAAAAAACGGGTTACATAGAACGTAATGGATGGAAATTTCCCCAATTGACAATTTTTCATTCTGAATTCGCCCTTCGCCACTCACCTTTCACCATTTCTTATTTCCCACTCACCGTTAGCCATTTCCTACTTCCTCAATTTCTCATTTTCATTTTCATTTGCCCTTTCCTTTTTTCCCTTTTCCATTCCCCATTCCTCATTCGATATACCTCACTTTCCATTTCTCATTTCCCATTCTCTTCCTCGTTGTCTATTTCCCTCTCCCAATTTCTTGTTTCCTGGTCCTTGTTTGCTCTTCTTCATTCCTTGTTCCCTGTCTCCTGTTCTCTCTCCCCTGTTCCCTGTTCGCTGATCTCGATTTTCCCCGGGAGCAGTGCTACAACCTCGTTTCCAGGGTCTCATCATTATTTTGCTTTTCCATTCGTCAGGAAGACAATCGATTCGTGTGGACGGTCTGCTACAATCAACAGTACATGTGCAAACAGCTAATGGCGTGACACTTTTGAGAGACACCCGAAAGATATTCCTATTCCCGTCCTTTAACAGGCAGCCCAAAAATGCTAGGTTTACTACCATTTCGGAAAGCTAATTATTTGGAAAATGACCAAAAACAGTCGCAAGAAGTCCATTATGCCTGTTTTCGGGCAACATTGAATTGTTCCATGTATCACTAAAAAGCATTTTTTTTAGTTTTCTGTCAAAAGACTTTATTCTGCCAGCTTTGAATTTACCGGGACTTCGCATAAAAATTATTGAAGGCTGTCAATCTGCAGGAATGACGTGACGTCACATCCGGTAGGGTATCCCATTATACACCAAAAGCACAATCTTAGATCACGTGGTAAGAGGCACGTCTTCAAAAATATGGCGGGGGTGTGTGTCTTGGAAGGTAAGAAAATTTGGCGTTTTTCTGTTTTTATTTGTTTCTCTTTGCCCTGTTTTTACATTGTCATAAGTAAGATGTATGTCTTCAAATTGAAAAGTAACTAGCAGAAGTTAATTCAAGTGGAAGGAAGCGTTTTTTAGAAGGTGAATTTGAGCATATGTCAATACATAACACTTCATTGGGGCTTCAATATTAGGTAAACTACTTTTAAAATCACTAGGCTGGTCTTTAAAATAAATAGCTGTGCATATTTTTGAACCCATTTGGAAGCTAAATTGTAGGGCTTTCATTAACGTTTTCAGCAGTAAGGCGACTGGTTTCCACTAGTGGGCAAAACTATTTGAAATGAACTTCTTTATAAGAAACACTCTCCTCTAGATGGTCAAACCAGGCAGGCAAAATCCCCAGGCGGGGGAGGGGGGGAGGCACTGCCATATATGGGCTGTATAGGTATGTGCCGCTGTGAAGGGTATGGTTTTCAAGCAGTTTACTCTAGGATAGGGTATATAAATCAGAGCGTTTGGGTCTAGATTAGGGTATAATTTTTCAGAAAACTGACTAAAATCAAATTGGCAAGTTTAAATTTAGGTAAATCAGCCTCAACAGTGTTGATAGATGGGGGGATTTGGAGAGTTTACCTAGTATAGGGTAGCAAAATTCAGCTGAACTAGCTCTGGTTTAGGCTAAGGATTCCAGGTTCCCAGCAGCACATCCCAACCCAGTAATTCCCAAAGTACCCCCCCCCCCCCCGGGGAAAAACTTCCCCCCCCCCGGGCACTTTTTCCCTGTGCCCGGGGCCCCTTTCCCGAAAGCCCCGGAAACT
>Ga0126338_10001057_pt1:0-15000 | contig 17006 bp, 11 predicted proteins | sample OrbCmetagenome_2_FD_92529 | JGI IMG/M metagenome (GOLD analysis project Ga0126338, IMG submission 92529) | Coral microbial communities from Petempiche,Puerto Morelos, Mexico - Orbicella C C metagenome | ecosystem: Host-associated > Invertebrates > Cnidaria > Coral | place... | reverse complement strand
CAGAGGAATTGTGAGCGATCTTTAGTAGTGATCCTTCGGTGTTCCTGCTTCGACATTGCGTCGGTGCTGTTGCCGACCAACAACGCGTGTCATAGATGGCTCGATGTTTGCTTTCCTCGCTGTGGTGGTAGCCATGCTGTACCAATCCGAGCAATATTTCTCGATGTCTCCTCTGATATCTTGTAGCTCACCCTTTAAATCTTTGAGATGGTTGTGTGCTGTGATTGTATGGTTTGTAGGCCAAAAAAGTCGCTGATTCCCACATTGCAGGCTCCTATACACAGGAGGCTCGTATGACCCGTTCAATTTATGCACCTTATAATATTGTAACCTGGGATATAGCATGTGATGCCTTTTTAAATTGATTTTCTTTTGCTCTTCTTCAAAAACGGAAATCTCGTCTCGCGGAATTTCGAAAGGGGAGTTCCGATACTTTTTTTCCTCTTGAAATAATATTCATTTTCATAACCCAAAAGGGGGGTTCCAGAACCCCTGGAACCCTCCCCTGGTTACGCCCCTGGTCGATATACGCACAGTTAAAAGCATGAACCAATTCTTGTATAACAGTGATGGCGAGAACAACTTGATGCGACTTGGGGGCTAAAACATGTTTTATTTTTGATTGACTACAAAGTTCTCACAATGCACGGTAAAGGAGAACAAAAGTCATTAGGATCCTAACACGCCACAATCAGTTGAGCAACCGTTAAGTGAAAACGCTTAACCTGGTTTCTAAAATCATCAATAACAAAACACTTCTTCAAATTAACTATAATGAAAATGTAAGCAGACAAAGTCAAAAATGCTCAACGAAAATGTAGACAAACAAAGTCAAAATACTCACGTTGAAGTAAACATCTTAGCTTGGCAAAATTAAACTCAAACGCTCGAGGTAGAGTTTAAATTGTTCAGAATAGTCTTCACATTGCCGCAACTTAAACAAAAGGAACTCGCACCACAGAGAGCACATGATCTTGTTGAGTAGAAAGAAAGTTACAAAGAAATGAAAAGATTGAACTATTAGTCTCCCGCCTCTTCAACGCGTGAAAAAGAGAATGATGTCAAACGTCGGCCATGTTAGTGTAATATGGCGGCCATCTTGAAACCAAGTCCAGCATCTCAAGTCCAATAACGTTTTTCCTAGCAGTCTTACTACTGTTTCTCTATATATTAAGACAGTCTCCTCTCCCTTACCATGGATAGTACTATCCATGCTTCCACCAGTTAAAAAGAGGTTGATATCAAACAACAGCCATCTTTGCCAAAATATGGCCGCCATCTTGAAACAAAGTGCAAATTTTCTGGTCTAATAACTTTTTATGCCGTAGCTTGATAGTTTTTCTGTGGATATCAAGATATAAAACTGTGACCTTAAACTTCAGTTCATCTCTCGGTAGTAGAATCCCATCTCTTCAACGGGTGAAAAAGAGAATGATGTCAAACATCGGCCATGTTAGTGTAATATGGCGGCCATCTTGAAACCAAGTCCAGCATCTCATGTCCAAAAACGCTTTTCTTAGCAGCCTCCTACTCTTTCTTTACATATCCAAGACAGTCTCCTCTCACCCGGAACTTCATCTCTCGACATTAGAATCCCATCTCTTGGACCAGTTAAAAAGAGGATGATGTCAAACAACAGCCATCTTAATCTAATATGGCCGCCATCTTAAAACGAAGTGCAAATTTTCTGGTCTAATACCTTTTTATGTAGTAGCTTGATAGTTTTTCTGTGGAGATCAAGATATAAAACTGAGCCCTAAAACTTCCTCTCTCGATGGTAGAATCCCATCTCCTCAACGGGTGGAAAAGAGAATAATTTCAACCATCGGCCATGCTAGTGAAATATGGCGGCAATCTTAAAACGAAGTTCAGCATCTCAGGTCAAATAACGTTTTTCTTAGCAGCCTGCTACTCTTTCTCTACATATCAGCCTCCTACTCTTTCTTTACACATCCAAGACAGTCTCCACTCACCTGAGAATTCATCTCTCCTCCTTAGTATTCCATCTCTTGAACTACTTAAAAATAGGATGACGTTAAATAACAGCCATCTTCGTCAAATATGGCCGTCATCCTGAAACGAAGTGCAAATTTTCTGGTCTAATAACTTTTTATGTAGTAGCTTGGTAGTTTTTCTGTGGATATCAAGATATCAAACTGTGACCTCAAACTTCATCTCTTGATGGTAGAATCCCAACTCTTCAACGGGTAAAAAAGAGAATGATGTCAAACATCGGCCATGTAAGCATAACGGGACCCACGGGGCTTGTACTGTAAGTTCCGCAGAGCAATGGTAGGACATTTTCCTAGCATTCCTTACATACTCTCACTAGGGTTCCTCATCCGTGCGGCCAGAAAAGGCGTCATAATCTGTTTCAGTGACATGTCGATGATATTAAATATAAATTAAACCAGAAAGGAACGATGGAGTATGAGAAAAGCTTTAAAATGAAGTCACGATATTAATAGCGCTTTAAAAGTAAATAGTGCGTTCGAGTCATTCCTGATGCTTTCAAATGATGGCGGACTTCACCGACGCCAACAATCTGGAACAAAACAAAGTCATTATACATCGGATCACGTCTAAACATAGGTGAAGAAGGACTTGGGCAGGAAAACAACGGGAGTCGACAAAACTGGGGAATGCCGATAAATCAAGTAATCCTACAGTGATGAACGAATTACATAACATAAACCTTCCTCTGCATCTCCCCCTGAACTAAGTTCAGATCTACAAAATGAACTTAAAGATACCAAAGTGCATACGAAAGGATGTTGAGCGCGGCGAGTACAGGTAAATGTCTTGTTTACCTATTGAAAGCCATCACAATAAACTCTGAGCTTGCATCGAGATGCTTGTTCGGGCGTAAAGGAGCGTTTGATTAATCAATCTAAAACAGATCTTAAGGAATAAAAACCCAGATGATCTGGGATACTTGTCTCAGTATGTCGTTGGCAGTGGGAGTCACGTGCAGTATTATCATGTTCGGCAATTGAAGTTATTGTGTCGAAAATCAGTATCGCACAATTACACAGCCGAGGGCAAAAAAAAAGAAAAGCGCGAGGAAAAACTTTAGGTGACCATGCACTGCTACCAATGGCTTGGCCAATCGCTTGGCAAATGACTCGTACACGCAACGAATCGTAAAAGTCCGTAAGTAACGACTTCCGAAAGAGGTGAGCTTACCCCCCCCCCCCCCCCCCCCCCCCACAACAAAAAACAACTTCCGAAAAAGGAGAGCTTCCCCCCCCCCCCCCATCACCTAAAAATAGAGGAACTAACGTTCAAAAGAATAATTATTTTTCCAATCAATAACCTGAATAAGGTACGATAAGCTGATGAGGATTCAACTAGGGAAGGTATAGCTTATTTTAGGAGGCGTCATGAAGCGCCCTGGTAAAAGAAACCCCGTAAAATCTTCATCAAGTAACAAGAGGGTACTAACAGGTCCTTTTCTTCAAATTGAAATTACTAAACTTGACAGCTTTACATCATTTTTAACAGGAACGCGTGAAAATTTTTTTAATCATATTGAAATTAAAAACTCGACCAGAGCAGTTAAATATTTATAAAGCAGACTAACCTAGCAGTGTATCATGAACAGTAAAAATAGTTTAGGGTATCTTACATCACGGTCTACATATAAAGTGCCCACTCATGTGCCCGCGACATAAATTTGAACTGGCACGAAGAATTTCTAAACGATTTATTAGAACGCAGTGTTTTTACGAATTAAACCCACAGCCTTAGAGGAAGAGAGCCCTGTTCTCATAGAATTTAAAAAAAAAAACACCAGGAAGAGATACTTACAGTAGAAGTGATTTGCGTCCCCTCATGGGGGTGAGAGATTCTTGCCCATATCAACTTTCGTTTCTCTCGTAAGTTCTTGCGCGTTTAGAGATGTGCCACACTCGCGTTTTAGGTGCAGGGATCCCAACCAATGCTTACCTAACTTTTTTAAAATGCTACTTTTAGCCCTCCTCCAAATCTACACACGTGTATTTCACTTGTGGAAAACTATCGCTTTGAAGAGTGTTTGGGTTGGAGATTCTCGCCCATATCAACTTTTTTTTACTCTCGTAAACTCTAGGGCCTAATCTTGCATCTTCAAAAAGTCCAGTAAGCATAATTTGAGATACCCACACCGAAATCGTGAGTGTGGCGCATCTCTAAACGCGCGAAAACACGCGGCAGAACAAAAGCTATAAATGGGGGAGAATCTCCAACCCAAGCATTATCCAAAGTGACAGCTACCACAAGTACCACGTGTGTAGATTTGAGAAAGGGCTAAGTCTAGCATCTTTAAAAAGTCCAGTAAGCATACTTTGAGATCCCGACACCAAAATTGCAAGTGTGACGTTTTTCTAAGCGCGCCAAAAATTACTAAAGAAAAGAAAGTTGATATGGGCGAGAATTTCTCACCCAAGCAATGTCCAAATCGAAAAACTTTTACAAGCGAAATACACGTATTTAGATTTAAGGGAGGGCTAAAAGTAGCATCTTTAAAATAATAGGTAAGCATTGGTTGGGATTCCCTCACCTAAAACGCAAGTGGGGCGAATCTCTAAACGTGCGAGAACTTACAAGAAAAAGAAAGTTGATACGGGCAAGATTCACTCATTCAAGCACTGTCTAAATCGATAGACTTCCACAAGTGAAATACACGTGTGTAGATTTGGAGGACGGGTAAAAGTAGCATCTTTTAAAAGTTAGGTAAGCATTGAATGGGATCCCTGCATCAAAAACGCAAGTGTAGCGCATCTCTAAACGAGCGAGAACTTACGAGAGAAAAGAAAGATGATATGGGCGAGAATCCCCCACCCAAGCACTGTCCAAATCGATAGACTTCCACAAGTAAAATACACGTGTGTAGATTTGGAGGAGGGCTAAAAGTATCATCTTTTAAAAGTTAGGTAGATATTGGTTGCGATTCCCGCACCTAAAAAGTGAGTGTCGCACATCTCTAAACGCTGGATATTGTTAAAGAGAAAAGAAAGTTGATATGGACGAAAATCTCTCACCCAAGCACTGTCCAAATCGATAGCCTTCCACAAGTAAAATACACGTGTGTAGATTTGAGGGAGGGCTAAAAGTAACATCTTTAAAATGTTAGGTAAGCATTGAACGGGATCCCTGCACCTAAAACGCGAGTGTGGCGCATCCTTAAACGCGCAAGAACTTCCAAGAAAAAGAAAGTTGATACGGGCGAGAATCACTCATCCAAGCACTGTACAAATCGATAAACTTCCACAAGTAAAATACACGTGTGTAGATTTGGGAGAGGGCTAACAGTGGCATCTTTAAAAAGTTAGGTAAGCATTGAATGGAATCCCTGTACCTAAAACGCAAGTGTGGCGCATCCCTAAACGTGCGAAAACTTACGAGAGAAAAGTAAGTTTATATGGGCGAGAATCTCTCACAGAAGCACTGTTCAAATCGATAGACTTCCAGACGTAGAATACACGTGTGTAGATTTGGAGGAGGGCTAACAGTGGCATCTTTAAAAAGTTAGGTAAGGATTGAATGGCATCCCTGCACCTAAAACGCGGGTGTGGCGCATCTCTAAACGCTCGAAAACTTACGAGAGGAAAGAAAGTTGATATGAGCGAGAATCTCTCATCCAAGCACTATCCAAATCGATAAACTTCTATAAGTAAAGTACACGTGTGTAGATTTGGACGAGGGCTAAAAGTATCATCTTTTAAAAGTTAGGTAAATATTGGTTGGGATTCCGGCACCTAAAAGGTGAGTGTGGCACATCTCTAAACGCTGGATATTGTTAAAGAGAAAAGAAAGCTGATATGGGCATAAATCTCTCATCCAAGCACTGTCCAAATCGATAGACTTCCGAGAGTAAAATACACGTGTGTAGATTTGAGGGAGGGCTAAAAGTAGCATCTTTAAAGAGTTAGGTAAGCATTGAACGGGATCCCTGCACCTAAAACGCGAGTGTGGCGCATCCTTAAACGCGTAAGAACTTCCAAGAAAAAGAGAGTTGATACGGGCGAGAATCACTCATCCAAGCAGTGTCCAAATCGATAGACTTCCACAAGTAAAATACGCATGTGTAGATTTGGGGGAGGGCTAACAGTGATATCTTTAAAAGGTTAGGTAAGCTTTGAATGGGATCCCCGCACCTAAAACGCGGGTGTGGCGCATCTCTGAACGCTCGAAAACTTACAAGAGAAAAGAAAGTTGATATGGACGAGAATCTTTCACCCAAGCACTATCCAAATCGATAGAATTCCACAAGTAAAATACACGTGTGTAGATTTGAGCGAGGGCTAAAAGTAGCATCTTTAAAAGGTTAGATAAGCATTGAATGGGATCCCTGCACGTGAAACGCGAGTCTGGCGCATCTCTAAACGCGCGAAAACCTACGAGAGAAAAGAAAGTTGATGTGGGCAAGAGTCTCTCAACGAAGCACTGTCCAAATCGATAGACTTGCATAAGTAAAATACACGTGTGTAGATTTGAAGGAGGGCTAAAGTTGCATCTTTAAAAAGTTAGATAAGCATTGAATGGGATCCCTGCACCTGAAACGCGACTGTGGCGCATCTGTAAACGCGCGAGAACGTACGAGAGAAAAAAAAGTTGATATGGGCGAGAATCTCTCAACGAAGCACTGTCCAAATCGATAGGCTTCCGCAAGTAAAATACACGTGTGTAGATTTGAGGAAGGGCTAAAAGTAGCATCGTTAAAAAATAGGTAAGCATTGAATGGCATCCCTGCACGTAAAACGCGAGTGTGGCGTATCTCTAAACGCACGAGAAGTTACGAGAGAAAAGAAAGTTGATATGGGGGAGAATTTCTTACCCAAGCACTGTCCAAATCAGTAGACATCCACATGTAAAATACACGTGTGTAGATTTGGGGGAGGGCTGAAAATAGCATCTTTAAAAAGTTAGGCAAGCTTTGAATGGGATTCCTGCCCCTAAAACGTAAGCGTGGCGCATCTCTAAACGCGCGAGAGCTTGAGAGAAAGAAGAAAGTTGATATAGGCGAAAATCTCTCACCCAAGCACTGTTTAACTCGATAGACTTTCGCAAGTAAAATACACGTGTGTAGATTTGGGAGAGGGTTACAAGTAGCATCTTTAAAAAGTTAGGTAAGCATTCAATGGAATCCCTGCACCTAAAACGCGAGTGTGGCGCATCTCTAAACGAGCGAGAACTTACGGGAGAAAAGAAAGTTGACATGGACGAGAATCTCTCACCCAAGCAATGTCCAAATCGATAGACTTCCGCAAGTAAAATACACGTGTGTAGATTTGGGGGAGGGCTAAAAGTAGCATCTTTAAAAAGTTAGGTAAGCATTGAATGGGATTCCCTCACCTAAAACGCGACTCTGGCGTATCTCTAAACGCGCGAAAACTTACGAGAGAAACGAGAAAGTTGATATGGGCAAGAATCTCTCACCCAAGCACTGTCCAAATCGATAGACTTTCACAAGTGAAATACACGTGTGTAGATTTGGAGGACGGGTAAAAGTAGCATCTTTTAAAAGTTAGGTAAACATTGGTTGGGATTCCCGCGCCTAAAAGGTGAATGTGGCTCATCTCTAAACGCTGGATATTTTACAAGAGAAAAGAAAGTTGATCGATAGGGGCGAGAGTCTCTTACCCAAGCACTGTCCAAATCGATACACTTCCACAAGTGAAATACGCGTGTGTAGATTTAGGGATGGGTTATAGGTAGCATCTTTAAAAAGTTAGGTAAGCATTGTTTTGGATTCCCGAACCTGAAACGTGAGTGTGGCGCATATCTATACGCGCGAAATTTTACAAGAAAAAAGAAAGTTAATACGGGCGAGAATCACTTACCCAATCACTGTCCAAATCGATAGACTTTCGCAAGTAAAATACACGTGTGTAGATTTGGGGGAGGGCTAAAAGTAGCATCTTTAAAAAGTTAGGTGAGCATTGATTGGGATCCCTGCAACTAACACGCGAGTGTGGCGCATCTCTAAACGCGCGAGAACTTAGGAGAGAAAAAAAAGTTTATATAAGCGAGAATCGTTCACACAAGCACTGTCCAAATCGATAGACTTCAACAAATTAAATACAATTGTTTAGATTTGGAGGACGGCTAAAAGTAGGATCTTTTAAAAGTTAGGTAAACATTGGTTGTGATTCCTGCACGTAAAAGGTGAGTGTGGCACATCTCTAAATGCTGGATATTTTACAAGAGAAAAGAAAGTTGACAGGGGCGAGAATCTCTCACCCAAGCACTGTCTAAATCGATACACTTCCACAAGTGAAATACACGTGTGTAGATTTGGGGAAGGGTTATAGGTAGCATCTTTAAAAAGTTAGGTAAGCATTGTTTTGGATTCCCTCACCTAAACCGCGAGTGTGGCGCATATCTATACGGGAGAGAACTTACAAGAAAAAATACGGGAGAGAATCACTAACCCAAGCACTGTCCAAATCGATAGACTTCCAGAAGTAAAATACACGTGTGTAGATTTGAAAGAACGCTAAGAGTGGAATCTTTAAAAAGTTAGGCAAGCATTGAATGGAATCCCTGCGCGTAAAACGCGAGTGTGGCGCATCTGTAAACGCTCGAGAACCTACAAGAGAAAAGAAAGTTGATGTGGGCAAGCATCTCTCACCCAAGCACTGTTCAAATCGATAGACTTCCAGAAGTAAAATACACGTGTGTAGATTTGGGTAAGGGCTAAAAGTAGCATCTTTAAAAAATTAGGTAAGCATTGAATGGGATCCCTGCACCTAAAACGCGAGAGTGGCGCATCTCTAAACGCGCGAGAACTTACGAGAGAAAGGAAAGTTGATATGGGCGAGAATCTCTCACCCAAGCACTGTTCAAATCGATAGACTTCTACAAGTGAAATCCAGGTGTGTAGATTTGGAGGAGGATAACAGTGACATCTTTAAAAAGTTAGGTAAGCATTGAATGGCATCCCTGCTCCTAAAACGCGAATGTGGCGTATCTGTAAACGCGCGAGAACTTACGAGAGAAAAAAGAGTTGATATGGGCGAGAAGCTCTCACCCAAGCACTGTCCAAATCGATAGACTTCCACAAGTAAAATACACGTGTGTAGATTTGAGGGAGGGCTAGAAGTAGGACAGCTAAAAGTGGCATCTTTTAAAAGTTAGGAAACATTGGTTGGGATTCCCGGACCTAAAAGGTGAGTGTGGCACATCTCTAAACGTTGGATCTTAGGTAAGAGAAAAGAAAGTTGATATGGGCGAGAATCTCTCACCCATGGACTGTTAAAATCGATACAATTCCACAAGTGAAATACACGTGTGTAGATTTGGGGAAGGGTTATAGGTAGCATCTTTAAAAAGTTAGGTAATCATTGTGTTGGATTCCCTCACCTAAACCGCGAGTGTGGCGCATATCTATACGGGAGAGAACTTACAAGAAAAAAGAAAGTTAATACGGGAGAGAATCACTAACCCAAGCACTGTCCAAATTGATAGACTTCCAGAAGTAAAATACACGTGTGTAGATTTGAAAGAACGCTAAGAGTGGAATCTTTAAAAAGTTAGGTAAGCTTTGAATGGGATCGCTGCACCTAAAACGCGAGTGTGGCGCATCTCTAAACGCTCGAAAACTTACGAGAGAAAGGAAAGTTGATATGGGCGAGAATCTCTCACCCAAGCACTGTTCAAATCGATAGATTTCCGAGAGTAAACTAGACGTGTGTAGATTTGGAGGAGGGTAACAGTGGCATCTTTAAAAAGTTAGGTAAGCATTGAATGGGATCCCTGCACCTAAAACGCGAGTGTTGCGCATCTCTAAACGCTCGAGAACGTACGAAAGAAAAGAAAGTTGATGTAGGCGAGAATCTCTCACCCAAGCACCGTCCACATCGATAGACTTCCACAAGTAAAATACACATGTGTAGATTTAGGGGAGGGCTAAAAGTAAGCATCTTTAAAAAGTTAGGTAAGCTTTGAATGGGATTCCTGCACCTAAAACGCGAGTGTGGCGCATCTCTAAACGCGCGAGAACGTAGGAGAGAAAAGAAAGTTGATATGGGCGAGAATCTCTCACCCAAGTACTGTCCAAGTTGATAGACTTGCACAAGTAAAATACACTTGTGTAGATTTGGAGGAGGGCTAAACGTAGCATCTTTTAAATATTAGGTAAACAATGTTTGGGATTCCCGCACCTAAAAGGTTAGTATGGCGCATCTTTAAACGCTGAAGATTTTGCAAGAGAAAAGAAAGTTGATTGGGGCGCGAGTCTCTCACACAAGCACTATCTAAATCGCTACACTTCCACAAGTGAAATACACGTGTGTAGATTTAGGGAAGGGCTAAAAGTAGCGTCTTTAAAAAGTTACGTGGGCATTGGTTTGAATCCTCGCACCTAAAACTTGAGTGTGGTGCACCTCTAAACGGCGGAGAACTTACTAGAGAAAAGAAAGTTGGTATGGGCGAGAATCTCTCCTCCAAGCTTTGTCCAAATCAATAGACTTGCACAAGCAAAATACACGTTTATAGATTTGGGGGAGGGCTAAAAGTAAAATATTTAAAAAGTTAGGTAAGCATTGATTGGGATTCCTGAGGGTAAAAGGCGAATGTGGGGAATTTCTAAACGCGCAAGAACTTACGAGAGAAAAGAAAGTTGATAGGGGCGAGAATCACTCACCCAAGCAATGTCCAAATCGAATGAGTTCCACATGTAAAATACACGTGTATAGATTCGGAGGAGGGCTAAAAGTAGCATCTTTAAAAAGTTAGATAAGCATTGGTTGGGATCCCCGCACCTAAAACGCGAGTGTGGCGCATCTCTAAACGCGCGAGATTTTACGAGAGAAAAGAAAGTTGATATGGGCGAGAATCTCTTACTCAAACACTGTCCAAATCAATAGACTTCCACAAGTTAAATACATGTGTATAGATTTGAGGGAGGACTAAAAGTTGCATCTTTTAAAAGTTAGGTAAGCACTGGTTTGAATCCCCGCACCTGCGAATAGGGCGCATTTCGAAACTCGCGAGAACTTACAAGAGAAAAGAAAGTTGATATGGGCGAAAATCTCTAAGCTAAGCACTGTCCAAATCGACAGACTTCCACAAGTGAAATAGACGTGTGTAGATTCGAGAAAGGACCAAATCTAGCATCTCTGAAAATTCCTGTAAGGATAATTTGAGATCCCGACACCAAAACCGCAAGTGTGGCGCATCTCTAAACGCGCGAGAACCTACTAGAGAAAAGAAACTTGATATAGGCGAAGAATTTTTTACGCAAGCGCTGTCCAAATCGATAGACTTCCACAAGTGAAATACACGTATGTAGATTTGGCGAAGCCCTAAAAGTAGCATCTTTAAAAAGTTAGATAAGCTTTGGTTGGGATCCCTGCACCTAAAACTGCGAGGGTGGCGCATCTCTAAACGCGCGAGAACTTACGAGAAAAAGACAGTTGATATGGGCGAAAATCTCCAACCCAAACACTGTCCAAATCGATAGACTTCTATTAAAAAGTTAGGTAATTATTGGTTGGGATTCCGGCACCTAAAACGCGATTGTGGCGCATCTTTAAATACGCGAGAACTTACAAGAGAAAAAAGTTGATATGGGCGAGAATCTATAAGCTAAGCACTGTCCAAATCGATAGACTTCGACAAGTGAAATACGTTGGTGTAGATTTAATAGAGGACAAAAACTAGGCATATTTAAAGAGCCACTTAAGGATAATTTGGGATCCCCAAAGAAAAAAAGCGAGTGTGCCGCATCGCTAAACGCGCGAAAACACGCGAGTGACAAAAAGATATAAATGGGCGAGAATCTTTAACCCAAATACTATCCAAATCGAAAGACTGCCACAGGTAAAATAGTACACATGTGTAAATTTAAGAGAGGGCCAAAACTAGCATCTTTAAAAAACACAGTGAGAATAGTTTAAGATGCCGACACCAAAAGTTCGCGTGTGCCGCATAGCTAAACACGCGAGAAAAGACAAGGGCAAAGTAAATTTACATCGTTAAAAAATATCCACCCAAGCAATGTTCAAATCGATAGACTTCCACAAGTGAAATACACGCTGGAGATTTAGAAGAGGGATAAAACTAGCATCTTTAAAAAGCGAGGTAAGCAAAGTTTGGGATCCCACACATCTAAAAGCGAGTGTGCCGCCTCGCTTAACGTGCGAGAATACGCGGGAGAAAAGAAAATTGACATGGAAAAGAATATCTAACCCAAGCACTGTCCAAATCGATAGACTTCTCCAAGGGCGAGAATCTCCATCCCAAGCATTGTCCATAGTGACAGACTACCACAAGTGAAATACACGTGTGTAAATTTGGGGGAGGGCCAAACCTAGCATTTTTGAAGAGCCCCGTAAGCATAGTTCGGGATCCCCACACAAAAAACGCGAGTGTGCCGCATCGTTAAACGCGCGAAAACACGCGAGTGTAAAAACGATATAAATGGGCGAGAATCTTTAACCGAAGCATTGACCAAAGCGACAGACTTCCACAAGTGAAATACACGTATGTAGATTTGGGGGAGGGCAAAAAGTAGCATCTTTAAAAAGTTAGGTAAGCATTGGTTAAAATACCCGCACCTAAAACGCGAGTGTGGCGCATCTCTAACTAGGCAAGAACTTACGAGAGAAAAGAAAGTTGATATGGGGGAGAATCTCAAGCACTTTTTAAATCGATAGACTTCCACAAGTGAAATACACGTGTGCAGATTTGGGCGAGGGCTAAATGTAGCATCGTTAAAAAGTTAGGTAAGCATTGGTTGGTTCCCCACACCTAAAACGCAAATGTAGCGCATCTCTAAACGCGCGAGAACTTACGAGAGAACAGAAAGTTGATAGGCGCGAGAATCTCTCACCCAAGCACTGTCCAAATCGAAAGACTTTTACAGGTGAAATATACGCGTGTAAATTTGGGGGAGGGCAAAAAGTAGCATCTTTAAAAAGTAAGTTAAGCATTGGTTGGGATTCCTGAACCTAAAACACGAGTGTGGCGCATCTCTAAACGCGCGAGAACTTACGAGAGAAAAGAAAGTTGATAAGGGCGAGAATCTCTCACCCAAGCACTGTCCAAATCGATAGACTTCCACAAGTGAAATACACGTGTGTAGATTTGGGGATGGCTAAAAGTAGCATGTCTAAAAAGTTAGGTAAGCATTGGTTGGGATCCCCGCTCCAGGGGATGGGGGTGGCCTCACTTCTTTCGGAGGTCGTTACTTATGGACTTTTACGATTCGTTGCGTGTATGAGCCATTGGCCAAGCGATTGGCCAAGAAATTGGTAGCCGTGCATGGTCACCTAAAGCACTGACAATCTATCTTAGCTCCATGTACTAAGTTTCTCCTCGCGCTTTTTTTTTTTTGCCCTCGGCTTTGTAATTGTGCGATATTTTCTACACAATAACTTCAATTGCCGAACATGACAATAGTGCACGTGGCTCCCACTGCCAACGACATACCCAGACAAGTATTCCAGATCATCTTGGTTTTTATTCCTTAAGATCCGTTTTAGATTGATTAATTAATCAAACGCTCCTTTACGCCCGGACAAGCATCTCGATGCAAGCTTAGAGTTTATTGTAATGGTATTCATTGGGTAAACAAGACATTTACGTCTGCTCGCCGCGCTCAATATCCATTCGTAGGTTCTTTGGTATCTTTAAGTTTAGTTCGTAGATCTGAACTTGGTTACGGTAGACGCCCCGTGCGTCCCGTCATGTTTACGAGTTAGACGAAATTCACCTGTAACACGAAATTTACGAAGTAGACGAAATCTCTCGGACGAAATTTAAGACTTACACGATATTTACCTCTTCGACGAAATTTACGACCAAATTAACCTTTCAAACAAAATTTACTTCGTAGACGAAATTTACGACTTACACGAAATTTAGCTGTGAGACGAAATTTACGACGTAGACAAAATTTACGACTTAGACGAAATTAACATCTTAGACAAAATTTAACTCTTAAACAAAATTTACCTCTTTGACGAAATTTACCTCTTATAGGAAATTTTGACGAAATTTATGTCTTAAACAAAATTTACGACCCAGACAAAATTTACGACTTAAACAAAATTTACCTGTTAGACAAAATTCAAGACGTAGACGAAATGTACGACTTAGAAGAAATTTACCTCTTACACGAAATTTACGACTTAGACGAAATTTACCTTTGAGACGAAATTTACAACTTAGATATAATTTACCTGTTAGACAAAATTTACGACATGAACAAAATTTACCTCGTGGACGAAATTTAGGACTTAAACGAAATTTATGACTTAGACGAAATTTACCTCTGAGAGGAAATTTATCTTTTAGACGAAATTTATGACCTAGACGAAATTTACCACTTAGACGAAAATTACCTCGTAGACGAAATTTACCTTTCAGAAAAAATTTACGACTCAGGCGAAATTTGCGACTTAGACAAAATATAAGACCTAGACGAGATTTATGTCTCCGACGAAATTTACGACGTTGACATAATTTACGACTCAAACGAAATTTACCTCTTAGACAAAATTTACGACGTAGACGAAATCTACCACCTAGACGAAATCTAGCTCTTTGACGTAATTTACCTCTTCGACATAATTTATCACTTAGACGTTATTAACCATTTAGACGTATTTTACCTCTTAGACGAAATTTACGACTTAGATGAAACTTACGACTTTACTACTTACACCAAATTTACCTCTGACACAAAATTTACCTCCTAGACGAAATTTTCGACTCAGACGAAATTTAGCTGCAAGACGAAATTAACCACGTAGACGAAATTTACGACTTAGACGAAATTTACCTCTTCGACAAAAGTTAACTCATACGAAATTTACCTCTTAGACGAAATATACGACTTAGACGAAATTTACTACTTAATCGAAATTTAACTCTCAGACGAAATTTACCTGTAAGACGAAATTTACGACCGAGAAGAAATTTACGACTTAGACAAAATTTACCCTTTAGACTAAATTGAACTCCTACACGAAATTTACCTCTTCGAAGAAATTTACGACTTGGACGAAATTT
>Ga0126338_10001056_pt1 | contig 17008 bp, 8 predicted proteins | sample OrbCmetagenome_2_FD_92529 | JGI IMG/M metagenome (GOLD analysis project Ga0126338, IMG submission 92529) | Coral microbial communities from Petempiche,Puerto Morelos, Mexico - Orbicella C C metagenome | ecosystem: Host-associated > Invertebrates > Cnidaria > Coral | place: Petempiche,Puerto... | reverse complement strand
GTACGGAAATAGTTAAATCGTGGTAAACAGCTGCCTCTAGATTCATTTTTTAAATGAAATAGACCTTTTAAGCTTGGGTAGTTTATTCTCCCATTACAGGCCACGTGACATTCTCTAGAGAATTATTCTTTTATCCATCTAAAAATTATTTATTCATATACACGAAACTATTTGAAAAATTGAAAGCCAGAATTCTCAAGAGCATCATCACATGGTCTGAAATGGCGCTACAAACCGCCAAAGCTAAAAAAGGCCATTAGCTGTGTCACTACTGAATATGAAGCGTTATTAGTCATATGTTCAGGCATTTGTTTAAATCTGTTAAACGAAGGAAAAACTTCCATCGTTGTGGGGATGCCTTTCCTGATACTATAACAAAGGAGTTTCGGCACTTGCTAGGTTTTAGTACATTTTGGAACTTTATAAGTGTATGATTATGAAGCAGAGAACCCAGTTCAATCAACAAAACTGAATGAACGGCCAAGAGATAAAAAGTCAAACGAGCGCAAAGCAAACAAATACCCGAGCACAACCAAACCAAACAAACAGACGGCCGAAAAAAACGGACAGGCGCCTGCATGCAACGACCAGACACCCCCGCTCCATCAGCCAAGAGAGGATGAAGGCTAAGAAAGTTAATACTCCATATAGGCCTTATTTCCAAGGTAATCCCAATCAAGTTATTTTTAGACATGGCACCCAGTTCTTCCATGGAAAATGCTACCAGAAACGCTGCGTGGATGTTTTAGTGGGGAATGAAAATGCATGTACAGCGGCTTGGGCTATCCATTGATCAATATTTGTAGACCCTCCCGAAATTTATGTGACCAGCAGTAATCCACAAATAACTAGAGAGAGGTTACCTTAGGAGTAAGGTCCATATGATTCAGGTCAGCATTGAACGATTTATCTGAATGGAACAAACAGTGCTTTTGTGAGAGCTTTTCAATTCTATAGTTTTGTTACGTAGTCTCTTGCCATCTTTTTAACCAAAAAGGTAAAAGAGAGCCAGAAAAGTCTATGTGAATGCTCCGGCATTCGTTTTGCATATTGGTAGGCTCCAGTTTCTCTCGGAACAGGAGTCACTTGTCACTTTCTTACTTTTTCGAATAAGGTCGAACACCGGCATCCAGATGTCCTTTGGCCTCGGTTTTTCGAGGTTATCGCAAGGTTTTTCAGTCGTCATATTACATTAAGGAGGGTCAACGGGTCCATTGTGAGCCAGAGTTGTGGTGAAATTAAGGGTATAACAGTTTGATTTAGCCGAGTGCCACGGTCTCACGGAACGCTTCTTTATCGACGGATACGAAACAAGCCGCTCGAAACGTCTTCCTGATCCTTAAGTATTGCCGTGTATTTTTTACGCGCTGTGATGCACTTTCGTTATGAGTTTGCTTTCAATCGATCATTCCACCTTTTTAGTGTTAAAATTTCATTTGATCCGTAAGCAGTTGACAATGAAAGTTAGTCGACGGTGATATTAAAGGTATACATTTGTGTGGCAGTTGAATCTCAGCCAACTAGAGGAAGAATGGTGACGATGTTACGTTACTAACGTTAAACGAAACGTGTTTACCGAGCATATATCAGATCCAATTTGCAATATCTATTCTGGCGCACAGACTAACACCTTTTCATCCAAACATATTAGGCTGTTCGTGGCCCTTATTTTGTCGGGATATTTCTGCGGAATGCTAATATCATAAACATGTACCATGAACGTGTTAATTTTCTTTTTCCGAGTATTGGTCTTTAGGCATCCTGTGACCTTGAAAGTCAAAACAGTGATCATCAACTAATTTCCCTGTAGAATATCAGCACATTATCAATCAGACGCCAAATAGACAAAATAATTGACACCAGAGTGTAGTCTTGATGCAAGATCAAATTCTCGCAACAAACTTTTAAAGAGTCGTAGCCATTTGCAAGGAGAAATGGTTTTAAACAGAACAAGAGATATCGTATTCAACCATCCAATATTACACACATGAACTCGTCAGCTGGTGTACCATTAAATCTTAGGTTTCTGCTTACGAAGGCCACCTTCCCCATGAGAAATTGGGAGCTCTAACTTAAACAGAGCTTATTTGTTTTTTTATTTTACAAGGGAGGAGAAATAGGGAAAAGAAATTTCAACTGCTTCAGTTTTACAAACATTTTTTCAAAATTGAATGATTAATAATAGATTAGGAGAGGATCCCTGAATAGACATTTAACTCATTGAAATAAATAAGAATTTTCGTAATATTTTTTCATAAAGCGAGCAAACCAATCTGTTTTGGGCTTGCTTTATGGAGGCGCTGCAAAACAATCCTGATCAAAAAAGTCAAGTTGTATTTGACGACAAAAAGGAAGGAAAAGAATGGCTTTAGGGTTATCTGAGGTAATTTCTTGAAGAAATAGCCAGAACAACATACTTTGTTCTCGAAGAAAAACTGTTAAAATTACTTTCCACAAAGAATTTTATAGTTTGACGTTTTTTTAACTTATCACAAACGATCAGTGACTAAGTGGTTTTCGAGACGCTTTGTTGTATTCTAAGAGACATCTGAGACTTATCACACGGCCTAGAAACACGAAACTTATTGCTCAAGATATCAGTTTGCATATTATGTTTTTGCATCGACAGAACAGTGCCATGGTCACTGCGATCAAACATCATCCACAAGTACTTTCGAACACGTTTTCTTTGCACTTCACTTAAGCACTTTGTAGAATTTTGCTCTGAAATTGGCAATTTGTATCCTCGTGCGATTCGCCACGCGCCCTTGTTATACCACTTTGCAGTGCGACCAAGAATGCCTCCTAAATGTAAATTTGTAAACACAGTCCAGTGTCTCAAGTAATTTGATTTTGTTTGCCTTTTGTGCAGTTCCAATGGGCTTTGTGCCCTGTCTATAATTGTCAACCTACGACTACAATTATGGCTTGGTGTATTTGACAACTCATTACCCATATTAGGCAAACAGGTGATACTTCTAAGCAGGTGGTGAAACGATTAAATTAAATTTGTGTAGAAAATCAGAAATGTCTGCTTAGTTTACCTTGGAATTAAGCGGTTTTCACCACTTTAACACCTAGCACCTTAGATCAAATCGATCAGGGGTTCTCCGAAGAGATTTTGCGGCTTATCGTCGAGATCTCGCCAAACATCGATTGTTTATCAACTGACATTCGGACGAAATTTGATTCAGCGGCCACAACACCTTTCAAATTGGACGACAGCTCTGCTTTCTAAAAGCGCATTAAAATTAATGAAAATCACCATAAACTTCGCATACCCGGACGGACAAGTCAATTTGGGTGACAACAATATCCACAACTTTAAATTCGCTCCTGTGTATGCGTTGAAGAAGAGGATAATTTCCCGGCTTCTCGAGGAGTTCGGAAGAGTCCAATGACCACATCTCAGGATGATTATGTTTAATTCTTTAGCGGTGCTTGCAAGGGTAAGTTGGTGAAATGTTTTCACATGCTTCAGGCTTGAAATGCGGCGCATCTCCTTGTAGCTACAGGTATTTAATCTGCTTGTTTTTGCCTTACCCAGATTAGCCTTGTGATCCTTGTGCTGATGCTGACCGTCTCGGTTAATAATGGAGGTAAGCTAATGTTATTTTTTGCTTGCATCCCGTCTGAGTAACCTGGGTTGTCTGTGGTCGTAGCAGCGACCAGCATTATATCAGTTTGCGCGTGGAATTTTAGTTTTCCAAGAGCACAAAATTTGCGAAATCATTTATTTCCCGTTTAGTGTAACAGTTGAGGCAAATCTGGAAATGAAAGGGCAAAAATATTGCTTTTTTAACTCTCGTCACCTCAATAAATATCGCGAAGCTCGGGGTGATTATTAAGTCCGCGCCATACTATTGTGACTTTGATAGTGTTGGGTTTGTGAATGGTTCGAATTCTTTTGAAAAGTTAATTGTACAGTAAGAAAAAACGAGAAAAATTAGAAAAGCATTGTTAGACAGTGTTTGTGGTAAAATCTGACACTCACTTAGTATCCCTTTCTGGACCGCAAATGTATACAACAAGCTCATCCTCGCGTGAGTTTCTTGACTGGGAAAAAGGTAAAATAATTCCATTTTTTAAGGAAATATACGACATAGCCCAACAAAATGAATCAGTGTTGCGACCTTCAATAATTTCCAAAAATGGCAAATGAAAGAAGGCGATGCGAAAGTTGAAAGCCACAAGCGTCTATTGTGAAAACAAACGTGGCTAGATTTGCGATATGAATAATACAAAAACAAGCATTTTTTTAACCGGATAAAATATGCAATACAGAAATGAGTTGTGTCTGAGCTCAACATGCCCCAAAGAAACTCAACGTGAACTCAACAGGCCCAACGAGAAATTCAATGGAACCCTAACGAGCTTTCTCAATCGGGCGCATTTTTAAATGAGACGAAAAATTTGAAAACCGTGGTTTTTGAGTTGCTTTCTTAGTGTCGTTATTACCGATAATTGCTCTTCTTTGTGTTATTTTCATTAACACTTTTCGCGTCAGCTCCATAAGGGAAGTTATTTCCGAATAAAGTCCAATAATTACGCAACTTTTGTAAACACGCTTATCCCTCGTTCAGGAATGAACACATCTGTAGGCATTATCGGACGGTCTTTAATTACAGCTAATAAAAAGTCTCTTTGGGTCTTGTCATATGCTCTGTAGTCAATTCATTTTCTTTACGCTATTTTTAGTAAGAAGAGAAACATTTGCATTAGAAAGCCTTAGTTTCAAAGACGAAGGTTTTTTAACAAATGTGTGATTCTGTCGTAAGGTTTGAAATTTATATTTTCATAGAATAACGATATCTGTATTCTTTAGTGTTTCTGTTATCCTTCATTTGATGTTTAGGAGAATCAAAATTCTCAACACTTGTTTGAAAGTCAGATAATTGATCAGAACCTTTAATTTCTGGAACAACATCCTTTAATATTTTAGAACTTTCATTGCTCGGCACGCCTGGATATCCAATTAGAGTTTAACTTGAAGAATTTCCATGAAGTACTCCCACGAAATGTAAAACTATAGCTTTCGAGCATAAATAACACTTGCTCATCATACATTTTTTATGACAGACACGTACGAAACTGTTTGTAAATGTAAACGCTTGCTAGAATATACGTAGAGTACGAGACCATTCTCCATAAATTATACGTCACGGTTTGTCTCCAAGCCTGCCGATCCACGAGGGCTGGAAGCAAAGATCACGGGAGAAAATCATCAAGTTATTCTTTTCACCGCACACGAAGAAGAGCAATTGGTTCGGAAGGAGTTGTTTTTGGCCATAGATGTAAACATCCCTTCACAAAGATCTTGCGGCAATTTTCATGTGGACCCAAATTGAACGTCCATAATCAAATGAAAAATGCAAATGGCGTGAAAACAAAGCAGAATGAAATTATATTCTTAACAAAGTCGTCCCCTGGTAGGTAGCGTGTATTCTTTCCAGCTGTCTTAACTACTGACATCTTTCAGTGCCAAGGAAAAAAACATCAGTTATTTGTGGAAGAAACAACTTTTTTCCAAACAATGAACCATTTTCAAATTTCCTCCTTTTTTGATGCCAAAGAATGCCTTTCTTTCAACATGTCGCAGTTCAATTGAAACGTTTAGAATATACTGTGAGTCCTTTAAAGCCATTGACTGTGTATCGATAGAAACATGTCAAGTCCGAAAATCGCGCCTAATTATTCAGGGACTGAATTTTCACCATCCCATTTTTTGGAGTAATTAATGGCTTTCTCATGTGATATTAGCAAAGAATGCCAAAATATATTTTTTGCACATTCCATCTGCTAAAATACTCACTTAAATGTTTTCAGTTGAATGTTTTACTTTCCTTCATAACGATCAGAATGACGCTGTATTTAGAGATGTTTGTTTTAGAAGAGAGAAAACGCGACCGCAACATCTATGAGAATACGCAGAAACCACAATTTGTTGCAGCTTTTCACCTTTCCTCCAAGTTTGTCACCCGGGTCTCTAAGGGAGCGCAACATACCGATAGCACATGTTCAAAAATTAAAAATGTTGACATGACTCCGAGACTTTCTGCCCCAAACAGCCAATTTTCGAAGATTCCTTTCCTTCGGAAAAAATGAGATTTTGGCCGGTATTTTACAAGCTTCTATAAGTTTAAATTTGGAGTGAGTTTCTGTCTCGTCTCCTGATCTCATTAGTACGGACGAGAAAAAGCAAAAGGTTGTCTTCGTATCAAAAGAAAAGTCGTCCTTAGTAGTCTCGGTATATTTACTGTAGTGCTCTTATGGGATATCGTAACAGAGCTCTGGTTAAGCAGGTCTTCCATCTTAGTACCTTTCAATCTGATATTTCTCAGTTCTTCGTAATCCAGTTGCTCTACCCATAATGTACTGTTTAATATCTCTACTAAACAAAGTGTGATGGAAGATTGCAGGGAATGGGGATTGTGATATTTGACATAAATTCCCTTTCTGACTGCTTGCAAGAAACTGATCGTCTCGTTCCGTTTTAGAGGTTCGTATAGAGGACATAGGACGCACGTTCTCCAAGGTCATCTGCCAAGGAACGACGGTCAAATGGAATTGCAGAAACTCGTCTCTTGCAATGGTTATTTATACTGCTACCTACGGACGTGAGGAGTATGGTGACACTGTCTGTCCTTTTAAAAAGCCCCTCGTCGATGACTCAGTGATTCAGGCTAATGACACAAACGCCTACTCAAAATGCCCTTTGAAGAATATCACCGTACGGATTATGAAACTGTGTGACAAGAAAAAGCGTTGTACTGTTACCGCAAATAAAACTTACTTTGGAAATCACTGCAAAGGAGTTTACAAAGTTCTTAAAGTTATTTACGCCTGTGGTGAGTATTTTTTTAGTTATTAAATTACTACATCTTATTGTCGCTTTTCGACTCATGGCCCAAATTTTCTCTTGGAGTGTGGTGACACAGTACAAAAAAATGGTAATGCAACAATTTTGTCCACATATTTCCTGAATTTCAAACAGCCTCCTTGGAATCTCCTCTTCTTGTATTCTGTAGCCATCTCTTTAAATTGTCTCACTTGCAACTTAAGATCCGACCTTTTCTCTCACGATTATACTTCTCTTCTTTCCTTTTTCTTCTTCAGTGAACAAACATGAATTAAAAATCAGGACCCTTCCTCTATACACTACAACACCTAGTTACAGCACTACTCCTGTCACTTTATCCACGTCTTCACCCAAAGTAACACCCACACGTAAGAGAGTAACAACCTTGACCAAACGAAAAAAAAGTCGCACTAATTCTACTGTTAGAAAGAGTCGAACACGCACAACTAAAGCACCTCAGTCCACAAAGCACACTTCTGGGTCGAAAACCCTCGCTGAGACAACTTCCAAACTTTCTACTCTATCGTCTACCAATCTATCGACAAAAGCGCCGGTAACGATGACTAACAAGCCCACTAAAGTGACACCGACAACGTTACCAATCGTTTCTAAACCGAAAACGACTAAGAAACGCACCCGGGCAACGATCACTGAACCAAAGACGGTAAGTAAAGGTGTCATTACGTTGAAACCGAACGTTACGGTCTTAACTTCTGAAGCTAGTGTACCAATAACCATTCCTATTGTGTTAACAAATACAACAATAACCACTGAACGACACCAAAAGTCTAAGAATCCAACCACGTCCACAGGTGTACCAATCACGATACAAGTGAACTGTACCAACTGCACATTACCAAACGGGACTCTTACCTCCATACCCACCACTTTACGACCAATTATACCGACAACTCACAGGGGACCTTCATCCAAGACAATTTCCAGTGGTGCACCAGAAGTCATGGGGGTGGCAAGACCAGAGGCCGTCATAGGTGTGTCAGGATCACTTTACCTTTGGTTTCTTCACATGAAAGGTGAGATACGCATATACAAATTACACGTGAATAACGTTAGTGTATTAAGGGTAGCAACAAGGTTAAGAACACAGAGAATCTAGGATCCTCTTTTATTTGAAGTATTTAGGATTCTCTTGTGCTTGTAGTAAATATCCGTACGCCATAGAAGTTTTTGAAGTTGCACCTAGCTCTCTGGAATGCTTGGCTTTCTATTCCCATGACAATGCTTGGCCTGCTATTCCCATGACATAATTCGCTTTTTGATGGATAGAGCCAGTCGTACTATGGTTGTAGATTCTGGTGTGCGTTGCTAACCTGAGTATCATACTTTTCTTACTCGCGGGGTAGGAGGAGGAAACAACAGGAATAACATCGTCAACAAAAACAACAATTACAACATTAATTTGGACCAGAAGATAAAAAGATACCCCGATTAAATAAGGGATACAAAAGATATCCAAGTATTATGGACCACAGATATACACTTTTTGAGAAATCAGACAGTGATCTCGCGAATACTTGTCGGTCCAGCAGTTGTCCGGTTTCCTAGTAATTCTCCGATCATTCCAAGTCATCACTGAGAGCCTACATTCCGATGCGGAACAAATGAAACGTCCTTCAGGTGTTTATCGCATTTTTTTGCAGACGAACAATAGATCACTATTTTACAACTTTTGGTTTAATCATTTGCAGACAATTCTTCGACGTACACGACGGTGTTTCTCCTGAGCGCATTGGGAGCAGCAATTATAATGGTGGCAGTTGTAGCTTGCTTTCTAACCCTCCAGAAAAAGAAGGAATTCCTGAAGCTTGACATAATGCACCAACCCAAAAGATTCATAGCTCCACCCAAGGATACGAAGACAACTAACCAGAACGGACATGTCCCCGGAAAAAGTGAGAAATTACCCGACGCGGAGGAAGCACCCGATGGAATGCTTCCAAAAGGACCTGAGGTTGTATTCACCGCCCATGACGTAAATAATCATGTTCCCAAAGAGTTCAATATCGATAGGTGAGAAACCGAGACTCATTTCATTAATTCTGGGCTTATCGTTTGAAAGACTTTGGAGTTTGCATCAAAATATCAAGAGTGAAAGGAAAAAAGGAAGAAAAAATCCCCTAATAACATCAAAGGCAAACGAATAACAAATCCAAACGAACAACAAAGCCAAGAGCGCAACATGTACAGAATGAGATCTTGAGTCGCCAAGTGTTTTTATATCTGTCTGGAGTAAGGAACTATGGTTTTGGGAGGGCGTTTTTGTCGTAGGGTGACTGTTGCAACTCATCTTATTTGCATTCAGCCGAATCAAAGTAGAGTTTTTCGGGTCGACACCTGATGAAGGTGAAAATGTGTTTGAATGCAGTTGACAAAAGTAAATGAGCTATTTAACAAAGCAGCCTCACGTTTTCAGCACATATTTTATTTGTTTATTGGGAATGTTATCTACGATCCCTTTTCACGTTCGGGAGCGATAATGCTGCGAGTGATAAATCATTTACATGAGTCAAACAGTGAATAAGATGGGTTCCCAGACATTCATGTTCAAAACTAACTGTTGCTTAAAAAGTTACACTGTCAATCTCACTGATGAATGCCTTTAAATATTTAAAACAGATATTCTGGTATGGAAAATGGAACAGTGAAGAAAGTCGATGGAACAGGTATTCATGTCAACCCTCTGTTTAACGGTAGCAATAGTAACAAACCTTCAGGCTCGATCACCAATTCAAACCCAGGTAATCAGCGTGGAAGTGACGCGGTTTCCAGCCTTCCATCTACTCCATGTCGAAGTCGTACTCTAAGTGAGCCCAGAACCGGGACACCACGACGCGGAAGAGCCAACAGCACCGGTAATGTATCTCGTAGTCATGAACGGCACCACAGTCAAGGCATGCCTGATTATCCTGACGAGAGAGTACGACTTCCTCGTCACCTCAGCGCTGGAAACGTGTCTCATCACCATCGACACGGAACGCAATCAGATCACGCTTTGCAAAGTCAGTCACCCGCAAGAACCCTACCCCGCCAGAGGGCAGCTACAGGAAATGCAGCATATAATCAATCGCCCGCGCGAAATCCTCTTAACTGGCCTCCACATGGACAAGCAATACCTGCCAATGGAACATCTAACCCTGGGATTATAAGCAACTCCTCGCCAGCGAGATCGGTTCCAGACGGTACTTTGGTAAATCAGTATCCCACTACAATTGGCAATTTGAACAACAGGCAGCAAAGCCCCGGAGGTGTAACGCAACAGCCATCACCCTCTAGAGGTGCACAGTATAACTCTCTTGGTCATACGGTGAAACAACCCTGGACCACTGGTGAGGCACCCAGCACACCCTCACAAAATTCAGGGTCATATCAGCGGGCAAATCCGAACTCCCCAGTGAAATTTTCCAATCCGTCTAATGTAGCATTGGCATCTGACGGCAACGCGGGAACACCAACACCTTACTCGGCCCATCGGAACACCCCGAAATTAAACAGAAAATGGAGTGAGGAGAAACCGACAAATAATGCTGCTCCGAATATAACAACAAACCCAAATTACAACAATAAACCTAGCGATATTTGGCAGAAGCACATCGAGTCAGGGCAAAAAGATGGAAGCGGTAAAAGCTTAAGCAGGGACCAAGGGAGCATACCAGGCGGTACTCTACAGCGCAGGAATGTTTCTTCTGAAAAATGCTCTCCTCAGGAGCAAGATGCTAAAAAAGGTACGCTGCGACCTCCTAGCACGGGGGAACTTCTTTCCCCTTTGGATGCTTTGCCAGAAACATACGCAGATAACCCCAGTTTGCGTATATCTGACCGGCATTCTTACAACATCACTCCAGAAACTTCATCTTTTCACCCTTTCTCGCCTCCGCCCCCAGATTTACCAACAGACAGTTCCGATGATGATCTTTATAGTATCGTAGCGAAAGGCACCTATTCTTCCGCAGCTCCAGATCCTAATTTAAGAAAAACCGGTGTGGCTCGGTCTATGTCAGATGGAAGAGAAAGAAAAAGCAAAAACAAACATGTATATGTAGTTATACCGTCAGGAGATGGTTCAACCGCAGTGTAGATATATCTTAACCACAATGGTGGAAGGTGGAAGTCTATCATGAGACTAGACTGGTAATCCCTGAAACAAACAGAAGTTCTCTGTTTTCGCGTCACAGATTAGAAAACCTAACATGATAATCACAACCAGTATTTTGGGGAGCTCAGTCTAATGTAGGGCCATGAAATAGTTAATTGTAGCGCGCGGCAATCATCTTTTGTTATATCTTTATCTCTTTTGGAAGTGGTTTATGTCTTAGGGTTCTGGGTTCTAATGTACTGAAGCTGTTCTAACTACTCTGGGGGTGGAGGAATATTTCTGTATCTTTGACTTGCACTTTTTCTGCTTTGACTGTTCTTTCCTATCATTCTCTACATAACCTCTTTACTAACACAGTGAAACCTAACTGTGTAGCTGACGGTGTTTTGTTTACTTACTTCAGAGGTAGGAAATGCCAATGATAGCAATGCTGATGCTCTTGAACCACAGAATGCCTCGGAAAATTCTGTCATGGACAAAATTTTGGGGCTGCCTCGATTATTGTTCGGAAAAAGAGAACGGGAACTGCCAACAGAATAACGTTGATCACGGAGTTACAGTGTAAAACACAGTGGAGACAGATACAGTGTAATTTCTAACAAACGACATTTACTGCTCCGCTATAAAGACTACTAATCCTTTATGACAAGTAAGCAGGAAATCCCCTAAAATCACAGACGATAGTCAGCAAGTACATTAACGAAAAGTTAACATGACAATGGAAAGGAAGGTCAAAGGGTGAATCAAAGAACGCGAAGCAGAAAAGATCGGCTATTTACTCTAACAGTCTGAAACGGACCTTAAGATAGAAATGGGCCTGCATTGGACTGAGTATTCACAAGTAGCGGATGTTAAAATTGCCATGTCGTAATTTATAGATTGGAAGCTGCTTCTTCAGTGTTATTTAAAGTCTATAGCTTTAGGGGAGAATATTTATCAAAGGAGAATATTTATCAAAGGAGAATATTTGCCAAATTGAGACTGATAGCTGTAACGTTAAAAGTTTCTTTGATTGTGGTGGAATTCGGTAGATACCTTCTTCTGGGACTTTATCAGGGAAAAAAATGTTCAAAACGACAAAACTCAGAAGTAGCTCCCACATGACCCAGCAAAATGAATTTTGAATAGAGAACATTTCGACAGAAGTGATGTAGCTGTAAGAGAATATAAAACTTAGGCCATAGTGTAATCTACAGACGTACTACCTGTGTCAGATGGAAACCTTTTTGAGCAGTTTAGCTCTGTTATCCCTTAGAGTACGAGGCTTAAATTACTTTCATATTTAAGTCTACAATACTTGATCGTTCTTCTCATCAGTATTCACTGAAACGGCCACGTGATGTTTTATTTACAGACTCAAAACTTTAGCCACTTGTACAGCATAATAAACAGTACCACCAAGAGAGGATGAGTGGTAAGATAGACCATATTCCCAAGGTGATCCCTCACAAGTAATGTTTAGATCAATTCCGGTATCAGAAATCCCGGGAGAGTATAGCAATAGCCAATCTTGTGAAGCAGATTTTGTTCACCTGTGCAGCTCAAGCAGCTTTACATTCGTTTTCATACCTTTCCACCGCCCCCTCCTAAAACGAGCCCACAATGCGCATGGGTGCTGAAAATGACTGGCCATTGTCTAAAAATATCTCGAGAGGATTATGTTGGGAGAAAGGCCTTTATAGAGATTAACTCTGTTACCCTTTATTCTCTCTTGGTACTACTCAAAAGCAATCATTTGATCAGGCCACATACTGGGGTTTTATTCACGTGCGTACTAGACACGAGGTCGATTCTGGGAGAGAAAGGTTCAAAAATTGTTTTAATAATGTGCAAATAGAGTAACGCAACAATTAAGGGCATTACGTGAACGTGAAGTCTACGTCTCCCTACTTTTCTTGCGAGGACTACCTCGTCTGAAGCAGATATCCAAAAAATTGTCAAGGCGATGGTTTCTTGTCACCTCGTCTGTTTAACGCTCCATTGCAATTAGGAAAATTTGAATGTTTCTTGTGGGGACACTCTTATGGGGACAGGCCTCGACCACTTACAAGGACTGCGTCCCATCGGCGAATTATGGGGACATGTTTATGAACGCCAAATAACTACCGACCGATAATATACATATATGACACTACTCGATTCTGATTGGTTCAGCGAAGTCCCAGTGCAACACCAGTGCAAAGAGCGGTTGTTTCATTAATTGTCCAGAGTTTGGACAAACAATAGCGTGAATCTAATTTGTAACGATTATGTGTGTAGTGATTATGTGAAAAAACAATCAGGAGTGCATTCTGTTATATTTCCATGCTTTGATCTTGGCAAGCTTTCTGGAACACTAACTAATCTGCTGTTAAGGGCGAAAAATTGCTTTCTCAAAAACAAACATTCCCATTCTTGTGAGGATTCAAGATGTGTATTCTACAGACCAACCGGCTTCTGCAGACTTCTCAGAAGTCCCCTTGAAATAGGTCTACTTGAAAATAATTATTAATTTAAGGGATCTTTTTCAGGGAACCCGAAACCCTCGCAATCCCCACAGAGCTGGTGTGGTTTTATACACAACTTTGCGATTTGTTTCTGCCCCCAAACTGAAGTAAATTGTATAAACACCACTTTTCAGAGGTCAGAGTAAGTTGGTAAAGTGGTCAGCCCATCTAAGACATGATTTTTTAGTTCATTCCCTTTAGAGTATTAGACCAATTGAACAGATAAATATTACATGGAATTATTTTCAGGATGTCTGAAAAAAGCTGGCCATTGATGTAATTTATATTGCTTAAGTATCTACAAAGCCGGTGGATACTAATCTCTTGCATTTGTAAACGAAGTCACTATAGTTTAACGAAAAATCGACATAGTGGCCGGCCAACGGGTGTTTATATAATTTTGGATCGACTCTAAGGATATGCTATTGTACTTGTAATATAACGATGAAGCGCGAATTCGAATATTAAATAGGTCAGCAATTCGTACGTGTGATACAGATGCCATGTAAAATTTAGTCATCTGATAGTAAAATCCCAAAATGTTCTCATGGCACATGGCTCAATTCCATTTTCACACGCACGCATTGCGGACGTACTTTTGTGCAAATAGCTAACGTACGTGAATGACTACCTTGTCTGCAACGTATGCGTAAAAAATCTTAATGATCTTCTTCTTAGTCTTATGAAACACTAATTAAAATGTAGAAGCATAAGGTCTTCACGTCCACAATTCTGATAATATTCCGGGCAGTCTGGTCAGGCTAATAGATAAACGATTGTAATTCAACCATATTGTAATGACCGTTTGCAGCTAAAACGACGATAAAAGGCAAATATTAAATGGATTTAGCCTTCTACGTTGTTGACCCTAACTTAGGGAGTTAAGCTAAACTCGCGGTGGCATAAAACTAGACAATTACTGATTTCAGCTTTCAAAACGATAAAGCTAGGTTTTACAAAAGTTAAGCGCAAAGCAATTTTATACAGATCTAAGCCATGGTGTGAAGAAGATATTAGATAGCAGATGTATGATTGAGGGATATGTTAAGGGTTTCAATAAACAAATACGAAAGTAAAATAAAATGTAACCGTTGAAACAATCACGCGAGTGAGGGATTTTTTGCCTGTTATTTTAAAGTTAACCCTCTTCCATTTCTGTCATGTTGTTCATTAGACCTTGGCTAAAGTTTGCAACACTTCGCAAACGAGGAAAAATACACGAAAAGTCGTTTTGTCATGCCGTCGGGCGCCATTTTGTTCATTAAATAAAACCTATGAGGGATTCCAAAATTCATCACGACTCCAAAGTTAAATAATTTCCATAAAACCTGAATTCATGACGCCGTTTTTAAGGCGGGAAATCATATAACATCTGATTCCCATAGAAAAACTGTATATCTGAAGTATCTGTACCTTGAACGTTAGAGGCAAAACTGTAAAAAACCCCTTGTTTTTAAAGCTTACACTTTCAGAAAGTAATTATGCTTTCGTCCCAAAGAAAAATTAAAAAATTAAGCTGGTCTGTTCCTAATTAAGACTACCCGAAGTGAATATTTCAAGAAATACTTGATTTTTTAGTACAGACAGGAGCCGATTTTTCAGGTGTGTGTAAACCAGAGGGAGACTTGTGCAGGTACATGTACGGCAGTATCTCACGAGAAGACATTAAATGAATATCTTATTCCATGCCTCTCTTGGGCAGATAATATTGTGATATTCTACCCTGGGTAAAAAGAGTTTCATTGCAGTAAACAAAAATCCTGCTGTAATTTTGGCAACAATCATTTTTTTTTTCAGAGAAATAGTGTAATATTCTAACCTAGGTTTTGTTAATCATGACATTGTAATAAGTTATGGAGAATCGCTCTGGCCTGGGGCAAGCCTAAGACCAGGCAAGAATAGAAGTGAATAGCTAGATCAAGCCCGAATCACTCGTTGGGTGGAAGGGTGGGTCACCAAACTGTTGGCTTTCGCGCCCTCGAGTTGAGTGATGGAGTAATACACGTGGAAATTATTTTATACTGTCATTTACATAATCCAAAGAGTTTCAATTACCAATGTAAATTGAGTTTGCATAGTGTCGGCTAGACTGGTAAAACCTCGACTTTTTTAATAAACTGGAAAAGCTTGTTGACGTATCGGGTGGGTATATCCCCCTTCGTCTGGTTTCATCGATTTTCGAACCCCATAAAGAGCTGTTTATGGAATTTTTTTGGGGGAGGGGGTGGGGAAGGGATATCACTCATGGTTCCAACTTCGTGCAAAAAGAGTTTCTTGTATTTTGTTGCCGTTACGTTTTGCTTTTCAGGTTTTTCGGATGCCTTAAACTGGCTTTATGTAGACAGCCGAATTCGAGAATTAGGATCATTTGGGACGCGTTCCATTCGACCAAAATTTCCAGAAATTCCGGTTCAAAATCGAATGGAACAGAAAGATTCTGGATACTCGTTTAAAATATTTTGGTCAAATATTTTGGAAATTCCGGAAACTTCCTGTTCCTTTCGGCATTTCTACCTGGTACGAATCGGCCCCAGTTCCTCTAGTCGTGAAAAGCCACAAGATTGCGTCGAGTCGACACTACCCTGGATGCAAAACGATCTGCCACAGTTCGAGCCTTTTATTGATTGCCTATCCTCCACAAAAACGTTAGGATCTGCTTTTCTAGAAAATTGTGGACTGGTCGTTCCGAATTTCCTGTGGGCATTTGTCCGGTTTGCATAATCCCCCGCGAGAAACGTTCGCGAGAAAAGTTTCTTATCTCACGAAAATAGTTCTTGAGTCGGTCAGGTAAATATCTCGGAAGAGTTTACTTAAAATAATCGTGAATAGCCGTTTTTATACTAGAGGACGCATCATTCGTCCAGAAGGATAATGCGTCCTCGCCGTTTTTATACTAAAGACGCATTATCCGTGTGGACGAACTTGGGCAAAAATTTGTAGCTCGTCTGGTTATGCGTCCCTAGTATAAAGACGGGCACAAGACGTATTATGCGTCTAGACAAACTCTACTTCAGAATTTGTCTTGAACGACGAACTAGGAGAAATAGTCTTTATACTAGAGACGCGTAACCAGGCGAACTACAAATGTTTGCCCAAGTTCGTCCAGACGGATAATGGGTCTTTAGTATAAAAACGGCCAATGTGCGTTAAATTTCTTCGCATCAAGAAACTTACTGCACTTAAGACAGCCAGTTCAACATTATCCTTCAGCATTTTGTCGAGTAAATCTTGGCGGGAAATGTGCACAAGCGGGAATAGAACGAGATCGGTCCGGTGGTGAAAAATACCGTCCCATTCGACATGCGAAAATTTCGGTAATTCAAACCACAATTTTTGGTCGAATGGAATGCGCCCTCGTTTACGATATTCTGATTGGCTGTCCTCTTGTTACGTAATTGTTTTGATAGTCAGAGGAACTAGGGGAAGTTTCGAGTAATCGTTTATCAAGCACCGGATGAGTTCGTTTCGTCTTAGCTTTCACTTTTCTGTTTCCGGTTTAGTAAGTAAAGACTTTATTTAAAGAGGGTAGCACTAAAATAGTATAAAAAT
>Ga0126338_10001055_pt1 | contig 17016 bp, 21 predicted proteins | sample OrbCmetagenome_2_FD_92529 | JGI IMG/M metagenome (GOLD analysis project Ga0126338, IMG submission 92529) | Coral microbial communities from Petempiche,Puerto Morelos, Mexico - Orbicella C C metagenome | ecosystem: Host-associated > Invertebrates > Cnidaria > Coral | place: Petempiche,Puerto... | reverse complement strand
CTTGGGATGCAGTACACTGGGAGCTCTGGCTAAAGGTGACATTTCGTGGACGACAAACGTCCTCAATCGGTGACAGGCCCCAAGGCACTCGACCACGATCCCACCAGTCGCCATTTCCAAAAGAAACATGTTGAGCTTTTCAGTCGGGCCGATTCTGCAGAGTGGGATATAAATTCGACCATAAATGCTACAAATGCGGAGCTAAACACCACGCCACAGGTTGCAATGCCGAGGGTCAAAAGCGCGCCCAATCCCCCTCCCAAGTTCCATCACAGAACTCCACAGCCGATAACACCTGTAAAAGCTGATCGACTTGAGGAGCTCTTAGGTTACCCCTTTCAGTCAAGAGTTTATCTCACACGCGGTTTTCATCTTGGTTTTCGTATCTACTTCGAGGGGGAGAGACGCATTTTTGAACCTCCCAATTTAAAGAGTGCCACAGCGCAGCCAGATATTATTCGCGATAAACTCGACAAAGAAATTAACGCAGGTCAAATAGCCAGTCCTTTCCAGAATCCACCTTTCCCTGACATGTTTTGCTCACCTTTAGGCATAGTTCCCAAGAAAAACCCTTCGGAATTCAGATTAATCCATCACTTGTCCTTTCCTCAGGGTTCCTCTATCAATGACTCTATCCCTAGTGAAGTTTCTGCCATTGTGTATGCAACCATCAATGACACTATATCTGTGCTCAAACGCATAGGGAGGGTTTGCTTTATGGCCAAAACTGATATAAAATCGGCTTTTCGGATTATCCCAGTCCACCCTGACCATCATCCTTTGCTAGGCATGACATGGGAAAACCTTTACTATTGTGATCATTGTCTGCCAATGGGCTGCTCCTCTTCTTGTGCCATCTGCGAAGCATTTAGCACCGCACTGGAATGGATCGCTATACATCGTCTGGGGTCCTCCAGCGTACTGCATATCCTAGACGATTTTCTACTTATCGCTGACACCATAGAAAAGTGCCAGTTAGATCTTCGTAATTTCCTAAATATGTGTCAAGCGATCAGCGTCCCCATCGCCAGGGAAAAAACTTGCAGCCCTGATACCTCGATACAGTTCGCGGGTATTACGCTTGACTCTGTTCAGCAAGAGGCTAGGTTCCCAGGCAATAAGCTTTGGAAATGCCACACTCTTAACCTCTTTCTACTCCCGGCAGAAAGTGATGCTTAAGGAGCTCCAATCACTCATTGGCCTTCTAAATTTTACTTGCTCAGTCATCCTACCAGGCCGTGCTTTTCTCCATCGTCTTATTGATCTAACAATGGGTTTACAACGCCCACATCACCGCATACGTCTAAGCAAAGAAGCAAAAGCCAATATAAAGGTGTGGATACAATTTCTAGCAGGTTTTAATGGCCGACCTTTCTTTATAGACAACTTGTGGGTCACGTCAACAACACTTGAGCTGTTCACCGACGCAGCCAGTTCAAAAGGCTATGGTGCAGTTTTTATTCGAAAATGGTTTTATAGTTCATGGCCTGAGTCATGGCACTCCTTAAACATCACTTTTCTGGAGTTCTTTCCCATCATTATTGCATTACATATTTGGGGTTTGACAACGGCTAATAAATGTGTGTGCTTTGTGACCGACAATTTAGCGCTAGTTGAAGTCATTAACCGGCAAATTTCAAAACATAAGCTCACCATGTTACTCGTTCAGGACTTAGTTCTTACTTCGCTCAAGCACAACATTTTATTTCAGGCTTGGCATATCGCGGGAGTAAACAATTCATGTGCTGATCTGTTATCCTGCTTGCAGGTCAATCAGTTCAAACAAATATTTCCGGAGGCAGATGAAATGCCGACTCAAGTGCCAGACAACCTTCTGCTGAAGAGCTGGTCGCTTCCCTGAACGATATGGTACTCATTTTGATAGAAATATAAAAGTTATGCCAGGGGCTAATTGCTCAGTATTTGGCTGTGGTTCGTGCAGAAGAACGAAGGGAATTGGTATTTGGAAGCTGCCTGTGGCAAAAGACTAAGCTCATGGAACATGGCGAGACAAATGGCTTGGTGAGATAAAAAGGACAAGAGAAATGGATCAGAACTTCAGGGAACAGTTGAAGAGCGATAGAATATATGCCTGTGAGAAACATTTTGAGCCTGAAGATATCGAAATATGTTAGTACATGTCTATTTTCTTGTTAAATTGTCGATTTGCTTCAAGTTAATAGTTTTCACTGATCAGAGTTGCGGTTGTTTGAAGTTCGTTCTAAAAGTGGATACTGTTTTAGGTTTGACAAAGTTTAACAATTTTATCTTGTTTTTGATAGATCAATCAGCGAAAATGACTAAAAAAAAGCCCAAATTTGGAGCTTTGCCAAAGCTGAATATGCCTAAGAAAAGCCATGAAAGCAGCAAGCCTTCACCACGTCCTGAATGTTCAGTTATAAAATGTAATGAGGGGCCTTTACCACACAGCTGTTACAAGGGATTTCCAGAGCTTTGCCAACGAGTTAAAAGTCTAAAAAGCCTTGGTGATTGGAGCCTGAAGATCTTTGACAACAAAATTGTGCTTAAGAAAATGGTGGATCCCTACCTGCTGCCACATTTGGAAATTATTATGGATGACAGTCTTGGCTTTACTGCGAAAGTATTTGGTTCCTATTTACCCGAGGATCATCCTTTGTACCTGGATTATCGTAGAACAGTTTGAAATATTACTGATCTAACTTAATAATTATAAGGCAACTGGAGGGGTACAGGTTGTGTGATGGAGTTTCTACACTGGAACTTAATGGCAAATTGTATCATCATGTGATACCATTGAGTCAGGACACATTTGGAGAAGAAGAAGAGCAGCAGTTCCCACATATGGGATTTTGGAGAGCAAACGGTTGTTTTCTTTAGTCTCAGCAAAGTGTTGTCTGCTGTGAATGTGAGGAATTCATGTGCTGTGCAGCAAATTCAAGAAAATTGAAAGAAAGTTGGTCAGCAAAGCCTGCACATGTTAAAGCACCAGTTTCCAAGACAGACCCTGAGCGTATAAAGTTCACTTTACAGGGGCAAAGACTGAGGTGCAGTGAACTTGAGCAGCAGTTGAATGACATGAAAGCAGAATTACAAAAGTCCAATATTGAGATTGACCATGAACTAAGTGATGACTTTACAAGAATTATTGCTTCAGTAAAACAAGTTACCCCTTTTATGAGGGGGGAGGGGGGATCTCCAGCCCACAGCCTTCAGTGACTACCCTGAAAATTATTTTAAGTTAACTGTATTTTCATATCACTTTTTTTGTTACAAGGTTCCCAGGAAAAGGTCTCTCAAATTCATGATGACTAACAAAAACATTTCTTTTTTACTTTTAATCCAACATTAACAGCCAGGCATCTTGTCTTAATTATTGTACATAAAATTATTGTCCTTCAGATTCCAGGACCCAGTTGTTCGAAGCCCAATTAGCACTAACCTGGGGTTAAAATTTTATCCAGGTTTCTTTTTCTTTTGTTCAAAGGCATTTCCCAGGATAATTTCTCTTTTGCACTAATTCTGGGTTATCTTAACCCAGCTTTGAACAACCTGGCCCAGGACTCTAAACATGTCATGCACAGGACTTTTTGTGGCATGGTAAATTCGGCTTTGCAGTATATGTGAACAGTTCTTAATTCAAATGTTCTTGTTGATTAGTGTTTTAAAATATTCATAAAAAATAATAAACAACAACAATTTTTTTTATAATGTCATGTTTTACCTAGGATAATAAAATGTTTTTTATCACTCTTGCCTAACTGTTTCTTGTTCATGACTCCTCATGATTTCCTTTCGGAGCGCTTTACCCTTTGATTGCTTTGCATTGATGTTGTAGTGCTGAATGATGTCTTTAGCACAAGAAAATGACCGCACCCTTATGTACAAATTTACAATAGCATGGAAGACATTTTTGCTCACTTCAACGTTGGGTATCAGCTCTGCATCTGAAACCATACATTGATAGCTTGACAATATCGCACTGTCAGTTACTGTGTTATGCATTATGCCAGCAATATCCACTTTTTGCAAAGAATTTACTGAAGTTAATTGTCTAAAATGACACTCTGTTCTGAGAAAAATTATCTGTGCATACTTTGTAATGTTCCACAAGCCGCCACGGCTTAAACTTGAAACCAGTGTTTGGTTCTCATATCCGTGCTCCAGTTTACCAGCTCTCAAGATTGCCATTGCCTGTTGGTTCTCTGTTGTGTTCTTTCTTGCATACTTTTTGTGCAAGTTATGCAACACATACCCACCAACATACTGCAGACCAGCTTGTTCTTTCTCTGACAGCACTGTTTGAACAGAAGGTGGGTTTTTGTCAGAAGACCTAATGCCTTTGCAGTAGGATAGAATAAAATCAGCTACCTTGGTCACAAGAAGTGTTGCAGCATTACGAGACAGTCCTTTGAAAAAAAATTGAAAATTTCACTGGTACTTGAGCATAATAGTTGCCATAGAATTTCTCAGCATTCTCATTTTTGAAATAGTCTTCAAATAATTTCTTTATCACAGTGAATTCTTGTTTTTCTCCTCCAGGCTCTTCATATTCATATTGTTTTAACTCGTTCCTTAGATTTGCTGCAAACACTTCCCTTTCACTAATGTTCTTCAAAGCATTGTTTACGATCTCAGCAAGAATGTTTGGCGTCAAAGTCAAATGATGTGCGTTTTGATTTGAATTGTGCTTTGTAGCTCTGTGCCTTTGGTAACCTCCTCCTGATTTGTACTTTTTCCCACAGTCGCTGCACAATCTCTGTTCATTGGACCTGAAAACGAAAAAGTATCAAATTAAAATTCAATGATATCGTAGTTATCTACAGTCTAATGTCACTAGTCTTGTTTCCTAGAGACATTTGTCAATATCGAGTTTGTTGTTGTCGTTGCATGCCTTGTGAAGTCTTCTCAAAACAAAGTATAATTGGGCAAATTTCAGCACCTAAAGCATCTACACCACTTCTGCTAAAGAAAGTGAATGTATTTTCATGAAATTTCTAGACTATAGAAGGAAAAGAATCATCTAAAAACGTCGGATCAATGTTTTATTTACTGTTTGTTTGGTGGCGTGACAGTACAGTCGCGTTCAGCTCCATAATTCCTTTAGAAACAGACTAAGTGCAGGTGAATGTTTATATAATTGGCACTTACTTCACTAGCAACAGTTGAAAATTGTTCCTGCAGTGCTTCATCTTCGTCGAGAAGGTCTAAACTTGCCTCAAAATCATCGCCGAACAAGGATAAGTCGTCTCCTGCATCCGCCATCTTTGAAAGTGTGTTTCGGTTTGTGCACCATCGCGATAACGTGACAGGTACTTTCAACATCAGAAGCGGCCCTGTTGTTTCGCGCTTTGAAGATTGCCAACTTTCATAACCAGTCTCCTCTACTAACTATGGCTATGTACACAAAATGAAGGGGTTACGTGACCCCACTAAGACCTTTTTGATTCAAAAACTTTTGACTGCAGTCAGAAAACAACGATCACCCGACACTAGACTTCCCATTACCAAGCCCGTTCTTTTTCAACTTGTGAGTTCACTGCAGCACACCAACTCTTCGGCAGCTCAACATTCTCTTTTTACCGCTATGTTTCTAACGGCCTTTTATGGCTTTTTCCGCATTGGAGAACTAGCAAGCACGAGCCCTGCATCCGGCGACTCAGTCATCCAATTTAAAAGCCTCTCATTGTTATCAGTGGAAGGCTGCATACGATCCCTAAAGATAACTATTTGTCACTTCAAACATAACACCAGCAACTGGCCGGTGGACATAATTATTGCACGCAACCCTGCTTCTCCATTCTGCCCAGTGTAGGCGATGCTTGATTACTGCAAACTAAGGCTGTTTTCACCAGGTCCGCTGTTCTGCCTACACAACCGTCCCGTCACCATAACTCAGTTCAGTGCTCAACTTTGCTCTTACCTATCGTTTTGTGCTCTTGATTCGAGCCGATACAAAAGCCACAGCTTTCGTATCGGGGCTGCCTGTCACGCTGCTGACCTAGGTTTCTCCGATTCTCAGATCAGGGCTCTTGATCGCTGGAAGTCCGATGCATTTAAGCTATATATCCGAAACGACACTCTTGCCGCCAATTAACTTTCTTATCATCCCAGTCGGTGCGTAAGTGCTGTTGATTGATGAAATATTTACTGTAGTGTAATGTAGTGTCTCTAACGGCATGGACACACCAGTCAGTCATGAGCTGTGGCACTGTTCATGCCTATAGTTATACGTATCCGTTTAGTAGCATTACGTACTTAACACGCCAGTCAGTTATGAGCTGTGGCACTATTCTTGCTTGTAGCCTTAAGTTGCTGTAGTTGAAGTGTAATTAACATGCTGGGCAGTCAGGAGCTGCGGCTCGTTAATTACGCATATTCACACTACAGATCTACAATAACAAGTTGACACTTGTCATGTCTTCGGAGGTCAGACTTGGGCTGCTTCAAAACTTGGCATACTTGGGTTTTATTAGAAGCACTTTTTACATTATTCTGATATTTAAGTGGATAAAAGAATCAGTAAAATCATTTTTTCATCGTTGGCTGGGATCTGCTCTCGTCTTGGTGGGGCAGCCACATTGTGTGGCTTGTGGCGGTTTTTTCATGCCCCACCTTTGCTGAAGATATCATCAAATGCTTGTTATTTTAAGATTGGATATTTGAGAAAAATAAACGTCATGCTAGTGGCCTTATTTACACCAGAAAGTTGTTTGCTCACGGTGTTTGCTTAACTTATTAAACATGCTTCAGCAAACCAGCGCAACGAGAGCAGTTCCCAAACCCTTCCGAGGAGTAAAATGGAACGAGATAAAAACAAACATATGCAGCACATATAATCTCATTTTATATCGAGCCATTTTCTTGACTGTTGGTAATAGATGTCAAGGTTATTTGGGTGGAGCAGGAATGGCAGATCACTTAGGAAGCTCCAATCAGATGAAAGTGGGCGGGCGCACTGATATTACTTAGGTCGCGTGCACTGTTAATTTCGGCCTCCTCGCCATTCAACGGCAACACCAGGCTTAACAGAACTTTCAGGTTTCCCTCCACCTCCCCTGTTCCAGCCAAATACCTTGTGAGTTGATTGTCCATGTGGCGGTTTTTTCGTGCCCCACCTTTGCTGAAGATATCATCGAATGCTTGTTATTTTAAGATAGGATATTTGAGAAAAATAAACGTCACGCTAGTGGCCTTATTTACACCAGAAAGTTGTTTGCTTATGGTGTTTGCTTAACTCATTAAACGTGTTTCAGCAAACGAACGTGACAAGAGCAGTCCCTAAACCCTTGCGAGGAGTAAAATGGAACAAGATAAAAAATTGTTTTCAACAGCCAGCAGCTGATTTTGCGAGCAAATCTCGAAATAACAAATGCCAAATCACAAACACTGCGATTTTACTATCGATATTTTGCTAACATGTATCTCTAAAAATGCGTAACCTTCAATTTCTTCTCAAAATCTCAAAACCTTTTAGCGTTACTTTCCCATCTGGTGCAGTTTTCTTGTTAAATGAGCTTGTAAATGTCGATTTATTTTCTTTAGTGGCCAATTTTGCCAGCATTGTATGATGAATAAGGTTAAGTAAGCTTGTTTTAGGTGCAGCTTTCAAGTGGCATCCGAAGCAAAAATATGGCAGTGCCCAAAGATGCTTTAACTGTTTTCTTAAAGATAAATTATCGATGGACAAAGGGACATTAGACTTTATGTCATACCTTTTCGGCAAGGGGAGATATTTGAGCTTAATATCATCAAATATTTGAAGGTCTAAAAACACAGTCACATGTTTATGTCCATTGATTGACAAGCAGCTGATCAAATAGACTGTCACTTATACCAATGTGTGTACAAAACTTGGTAGCAATCGGTTGAATACAGTTTTTCTATAGCGAGGCAATTTTCTGGGCAAAAATCCAGTAAAACCAGGGGGGTTGACCTACCTCTCCCCAAAAGATCCTAAACCAAAACCAATGTGTCTTTCTGAGTTTTGGAGTAAACCCTTTATACTGGCTAAGGTTCATTGAAATCGGTGAGATGGCATGTAGCAGACCTTCCTGGTGCACCCATGGACACACTCTTAAGCACCGATGTACCTCCTGCAGAGATGGAAGCAATAGTGGAAATCCAGTTAATGGCAAACTTACTCAGTTGCTACCTACAGCTGTACACCCCTCCTTTCCTGTATATGTCATGCGATTACTTCAAGCCTGTGAAAGTCAAAGTTGGCAGAAACAAAATGGCGAAACACTATGGAGTAACATTCATGTGCCTCAACACAAGACCAGTTCATTGTGAGTTTACCCTTGATCTCACCATTATGGAATTTCTGTAGGTCTTGAGAAGGTTCTTCTCATACCATGGTTATCCCAAGCTTCCCCTATCCCACAATGGTTCACAAATGGTGGGAACAGAACAAGAATTGAGTCTGAGATAGAGAGATGGGACAACAACCACCTTAAAGGATACTGTGCCAACCGAGCTATGAAGTGGAAATTCACAACACCTGGCGCCCCACTCCAGAATGGACGTTCGGAGGCCATGGTGAAAACCGTAAAGAAATCACTTGAGAAAGCCATTGGAGATACCATGCTTACACCATTTGAGCCCTACACCTGTCTTCTCGAAGTTGTAAATTTGGTCAATCAGTGCCCCATTGGCAGAATATCAAATGATCCGGATGACGGTCCATACCTATGCCTTAATGACATCTTACTAGGAAGAGCATCCAACACAGTTCCCCCAGGCCAATTTCGTCAAACAGAGAACCCCCCACCATATATTTGAATTTTTGGGATAGTCCATTCGTTTTGGAAAGTATGGGCTAGAGATGTTCTACCACATCTTGTACCTAGGAAGAAATGGCATGCTGAGAGACAAAATGTAGCAGCCAACGACATCGTTATTGTGGCAGACGCCAATGCTGTGCATGGAATGTGGAAAGTGAGAAGAATTCTTCAAGTCTTTCCAGGAGAAGATGGTTTGGTGCAAAACATGCACGTTAAGACTGCATCAGGAACATACACACGTCCAGCCACCAAGATTTGCAAGATTCATCCTGCTAAATTTCCTGAATAGAATGGGATTTCGCCATTGCGGGGGGGAATGTGACGTTACCTTAACCAAGTTGATTTATTTTGTTACAGATGTTTTCAGATTAGTGTTTAACCTTAAGAAAAAACATGTGATTGCTAAAGTCCATTTTGGCCTTGTGGTCAAATGGTAAGGTTCCAATGCTTTTGTAAGTTCAATGTAGGCTCAAGATGTTCAGAGACAATGTACACTTGTTTCTAAGGTTATTTTTATGTGGACAACCTAGGACAAATGTAACTTGTTATTTTGCATTTTGCCTGCAGCCTTACAAGATTTCTCCTTTGTTTTTTAACCTTAAGGTGGAATGGTACCCTAATTTTCATAAAATTTGGTGAAATTGTTTAGTGAGTTTTCATACCTTGAATCATGGCTGATCACTATGAAAGATATTTTTTGCACAAAGAGTAGACCTTCACTACTTTTTTTAAAGGTTTCTAAGGTACACTGTTTGGTTGCTATGGGCAACCGCTTTGTTTACAGCTTGTTTATTGACGATAACGGCTGAAAACAAAAAGTGCAGTTTTTCTGACTGATATCAACTCCATTATAGATTGGGACATTCTGTGCTAGCATACATGAGGAGGGGTAGCTTTTCCGCAAAAGCCTGGAGCGGAAAGCTTGTTTTGTTGAGTCCTCCATTGTCATCAGCCGTTTATATCTCTCACAGACGATCAGAAATTTGCTCATTTTAGGAATTGTTCAGGTCAAAATCGTTCTTATTTCGCGTAATGCCAAAGCAACATCCCGTAAGACGTCCAAAACAAAAATTTTCGGGCAATCAGTTCACGAAATCGAGCAGAAAGACAGCCGAGAGTGTGGTGAGCGAAGAACCATGTCCTTCGACCGATGCTAACAGGATACCAGAAGATACAGAAGATATTGCCTCAGTGTCTTCCAAAAAGGCTGAAAAGCTCTTCCCAGAGTCTGCTGATGAGCAAAAGGGGAAAGAATCAGGCAAGGATGGAGTCAAGGATTCCTCCATTACCGGATATAGGTTGGTAGATATGGAGATTCTTAGCAGTGTGTTTTCGTCGCTACGGTGTGCTGATTGTGGATCTTTCAGTTTGACACTAACCGAGAATCGCTTCAAAAGAAGTGGCTGTGCCTCCTGTCTGCGGATTTTTTGCGAAAACTGTGGCTGGAGAAGTGAGTTCCACTCATCAAGGAAGCAGACGCAGAGCTTTGAGGTAAATAGATGCCTTGTTTACACAATGAGATCGCTGGGAAAACGGGCATGGAGGTGCCAAGAAATTTTGCACTCTAATGAACATGCCACCACCCTCAGCAGCAAAGCCATTCAAAAAGAGTAGCAACACCATAACTAAAGCAATCAAAACAATTACAAAAAAGAGTATGTCAGATGCTGCTGCTGAAATTAGAAGTGCACAGAATGCCGAAAATAATGACATAGTTAACTGTCCTGTGTCATGTGATGGCACTTGGCAGAAGCGTGGATTTTCCTCGCAAAATGGATGTGTTGCTCTGATTTCCATCGACAGTGGCAAGGTTTTAGATGTAGGGGCTATGTCAAAAGCCTGTAAGCAGTGTCAACTCCATTCTCACCTTGATAAGGAGAGTGTGGAGTACCAGTTGTGGAGAGCAGATCACAACAACTACACTGCAAACTTCCAAAGATCTGCACCAGCCATGGAGCCTGAAGGGACTGAGCGCATATTTAGACGTTCAATAGAAACTCACAAACTGAGATATTCAGAACTCTATGGAGATGGTGACAGTAAGTCACAAGCAAGTTAAAGATGTTTATTGGACATGTGCAAAAGAGAGTTGGAACAGCGTTGAGGAAGTTGAAGAAGGAAACACCTGGGCTGGGAGGAAAAGGCAGATTAACTGATGCAATGATAGACAAATTGCAAAATTATTATGTTATTACAATTCGGAGCAATGTAGGAAACTTGGAGGGAATGAAGCAAGGGGTCCTAGCAAGCCTATTCTATTGTGCCTCCAATCAGTCACACAAACTCCATGATTACTGTCCCGTTGGACCTGACAGCTGGTGTGGGTACCAGCGTGATAAGGCTAGCTATAAACATGGTCCTGGCCTTCCTCTGGTTATCATAGCTAAGGTTAAGCCAGTTTACCAAAGACTCAGCGAAGATGGTCTCCTTCAGAAATGTCTCCATGGAAAACACAAAACTGAAATGAAATTTTAAATGGCATGGTCTGGCAACGGGTCCCCAAAGAAGTGTTTGCTGGCAAAGATGTGCTGGAATTTGGCCTCTTTGATGCTGTTTCCCATTCTAATATGGGTGCACAAACTGTTTTACAGCTGTATGAAGCACTTCAAATTCCTTCTGGGAAGTACACTGAAGATGGATGTCAATTCCTGGATGTAGAACGTACTTACAAGGCAGCGTACAAAGACCAAGAACATAATAAGAAGCAAGGAAAGGTACTGAGAGGAAAGAAAAAGAGAAAGGAAGACAAAAATCAATGCACAGAAGGAGTTACTTATGCTGCTGGACAGTTTTAGTGTTTTACTGCAGTTGACAGTTATGGTATAGCTTGCGAAAACTATACTTAAACTTTAACTCTCTTTTTCTCAAGTATTAGATATTGACTGTAGGTACTTCGGCTTAACACTTCTCCTTGGAAAAGTATTCAACATAAGGCATTCATTTTTGCTGTAGACTTTAATCAATAGTGCTTCTGTGATATGAACCTAAATGAAGTCATGCCCTTTAATTTGTCATGCATTGTTTGGCCAATGTTGTTAATAGGTGTGGTCCAGAATTAATTACATTCCCTTGCACATTGTAAATTAAGGGCAAAAAGGCTTAAGCTGATGAGGTTTTAGGTTCATATCACAGGTCTATGTATGTTAAACATACGCTGAAAACTTCAGAATGAAATGTTTCTTTGGTAAGGAGATATAGCTGTTGGCGTGGAGGATATAAAACAAAGGTTTTGAGGGCGTGGTATGGTTGCCATGGTAACTATTTACGTCATAATTGGTGTCAAACAATTTCTCTCGTTGAACTTAATAACATGACCTTAAAGACAATTTGTTGAAACTGTTTGAGGGTACCATTCCATCTTAAACATTTACACTTTGTAGTATTTTTGTAGCTACAGATTGTTCGTAATTAAATACTGAAATCCAAGCTCTGTCCAACTGTTTGGTTTGGTTTGTTTGGCTCAGTGAAACAGAAATATAATGACATTATATGATATTAAGTGATATAATGCCTGCATAACGGGGCTAAAACTGTAAAGCAGATCTAAAAAGTAAAAGATATTAATCTAAGAGCTTTGACTACCATTTTACAGGAAGAAACTCCAGATTTTCAGGAAATACAGAGCAAAGAAAACCAAAACTTGCTGGTAGTAATGCAAGAATTGTTAGTATTGTAATTACCGTAAGCATTGTACGTTCCGTTTTATTAAATAAATTTAAAAAGAGACAGAAAGGGGCAGTCAAGCGGAAGAACATGATGGTAACAAGATTGACAAGTGAATGATTTCACGGAAAAATTTGGAAAAGTGCATGTTAAGTAGTTGGTGATGTGTTTTGGTTTCAAGAACATAAACTTTCCATTTCATGCAACTTTGTACAAACTGTTTGTTGGGTATTTGATGTTAGCTTCCCTGTTTGCACGAATGGTGCCTTTCACTCCACTTAGTTTCAGTCATTTTGGTAGGTTTAAAATATATAAAATAGACCTTAAAGCAGTTTTTCCTTTCTACCACCATTCCAGATGCTACACTAAGTTAATACTTTTTGTCCTTAAACAATTTTGCAGAAAAGGTCTGTGAATTAATGAATAGTTATCTACTCACCATTTACATAAGAATTCTATTGTGTGATTACAATGGAGCTTGGATGTCCTGTGTCTGCATGCATTCATGAAACATTTGCCTAAAGTGACAAATAATATTGAATAGGCACTTAGTACAATTCACATGAAGAACTGTGGTACTCAATAAATTTACGTCAATTTTTACAGCTTTTAATTTCCTTTATCTGAAGGTCACTGGATATAAAATTTTCAAAAACTGCATGTGCTTTTATTACCGGCAGAAACTGACATCAGCATGAAGCTATTGTCTTTGGAGAACTTACAAGTTGTTAATTTTTTTTGCTGTTCCGGCAAGTTGCCTCAGGTAGCTCCCAAAACAGACAACGAAGAAATTAAATGTCATTGATATTCATAACTGCATTTTCAAACAGACAGCACAACAAAAAGAATCGAACAAGAGTAACAAAGGAGAAGAGAGGTAGAAAGAGAAGGTAGAAGGGGAGTAAAAAAAGAAAGAGGATAACGATGTTTTTCTTGAATAAAGATTGTTCTGCATTTGATGTTGGCCTTCCTGTTTGCAGAATTGGTCCCTTTCAATTCACTTACTTAGTTTCAGTCACTGTGGTAGGTTAAAAAATAAATAAAATAGACCTTAAAGCGGTTTTCTTCAGTTGTAACAACATTCCATATGCTACAGTAAATACAATAGTTATTTATCCTGAAACGATTTTGCAGACTCAAGAGAAAGATGTAAGGTCTGCAAGGAGAGCAAGGGTGAACATAGAGCCAGTGCTGGGAAATGTGATTTGTGTTAGGTTCCGAAACGGGACACAGGAAAGGAGATTTGAAATGGGAGCTCATTTCTAGATGAGAAGCTGCAGTAACTAAAATTGACTTAGTTGTACAGTTGACATAAAGTGGAAGTTTGTGGCACATGTTTACAAGTGAAAATAATTGATTGTCTCGAGTGTCGACATTCATTGTAAAGGAAATGTTCAATTTAAGTTTTACTTATGTTGACTACTCTGTACAGGAGCAACCTCATGACAAGACTAAGTTATTCACCTTGTTCCTTATGTTGTACAACCGTTTTTATTGTATGTTACAGGAAGTCTACGAATGGGCCGGGGCAAACGAACCCTTTCCGCCCTATTTCACCCTGCATAGGGGTAGTGTGCTGGCTTCTCACGAAACAGTACAAAATGATGAAACATTAGATGTCACAGAGCAAGTAAGTTGACAATGAGATTTGCTCAACTTTAAAAGTGGACATTTTTTAAAATTTGACACCACAATCTAGGTATGATAAATATATAGATTCGATTGAGGCCTTGAGCTACTGTACTGTATTTTAATTCCAAGCTTTTACCGTTCTACGGCATCATCAAGGAATGAAAGAAAATGTTCCATAGTGTGTAATATAAAAGTGTTGTAGGTGACACGAATGATAGAATCTATCAGGGGCAATGGGTGTAAATATGGTGATGGAGTATACGATAATATGGACAATAGCTAATAGTATAAGCGATAAAGCGGTAACAATAAAAATAAAGCAGTTCAAGATAAAATGAAATAAAATAAAGTAAAAGTTCTCAGAGTGTGATACATTCTTTTGGAAATATACGATAAAATTACTTGTTCTCCACAAGGATTCTTCGAATTGTGTTTCATCATAATTACAGCAAATACCTTGGTAAGGATTTTGATCGAAGAATTTATCCCTAGCACATTTTCCACAAATGGAGAAGTCGTTGTTGAACGCATTCTCTCGGTCTAATCCAAGGTCATGAAGGGAAGCGTATTCATTCAAGTGTAATCACAGATAACTTTCTTTTTACAATTAGGGTTTATACACATATCGTTCCACCCCCTTCAAGTGAAGAACTTGGAAATGAACAATGTGTAGTGTTCTCTTTTCTTGGAGCAATTGAACTGGATTATCCTTCCGATACCTTCACACAACATTTTCCTCCCTTTGATAGTAACAGAATAAAAATGATTATAAGCTATAGTGACTACCCATCCCTTTTCCCACTGATCATTTAATTGTAATAAAACATTTTGATCCATCCAATGTCACTACTTTTTGATTGATCCAAGTTCTTTTGTTGAACTTTTGATTGACAGTTTTTTAACTTTTTGATTTATCCGACGTCGTGTAGCACACATTTTAAGAGTACTGCTCCCTGGTTGTTTCCTCATTATGGAACTCGTCATGGCTGCTCCAGCAACTATCAAATCACAAGCCACACAAATGTATCAAAGTACACCCATGGTGTTTGTAGTTAATACTGTTCCCCTAGAAGAACAAGTACAGACTACAAATGTTGAAACAGAAGAGAAAAAGATGGATTGAAAGTGGTTAGATTTGCTGAACCATCAAATGAATTTCTGTTTGGGTCTAATCGCCCATGCTACTACATCGAGATGTGTCAATGAAGTGATCAAGGCTAACGTCCTGGCTCATCTTGAAATATGAAATATGCGTCAATATTCGCCAAGCACCATTTACAGTTCCTCCTGGTTTTGTAAGGGTGGAGTACAAGTTTACAGATGTTCAACTGAGAAATCATCTGGCCTGAAAGAAAAGCCAACAGCTGGAGGAAGCCAATGCATGGTGGTTAGAGTTCTTAGAGGGTGAAATACCTAGGCGAAGAATGAAAAATACTCAATTTCCTAAAGAAGTTGGTGAAAAAGAGGTACCTACAAAAACTAAAAAACGCAAGCATACTTTGAAAGCGTCAAAGTCACCCAAATCTTCAGTTGCAGCCAAGGAACACAACATGCCCAAAGTGAGACCACTCAAGAAAAAAAAAAACCCAAGCAAAGAAGCCCAAGCAGCAACAACTGCAAACACAACAATAGCAGTGGTAACTTAGTCAGACCAGCACCTAAGCCAGGTAGATTTTCAAGCTTTGCTTCCATTGCGCTCTCCTCACACCTCCTCATCAGCCCATACAAGAGATACGTAGATGATATCTACTTCCAAAAAACCAATGAAGAAAAGGCAGACAAATTCTATTGCACCATGAACAACCTACACCCTAGGCTGAAATTTGAGATTGAGAAACCCACCTCCTCATCAGAAGGCCTCCCCCTATCCCTACTTCACTTCAAAGTTACACTCTCGGAAAACAGTAAAAGCTCCTTTGAATTCTACAACTGAGTTCTTCTTCCTTCCTAGAAACTCAAAAATTAACTTTATCCGTAATGAACGAAGATGTAGACAGCAGAGATGTTCTACCCAAACAACATCCAATAAACACGACTGCGTATTTGACAACCTCCTTCGCATCAAGGAATATCCCGAAAACATCATAGAAAAAACTAAACGCCATCACCAACGTGACCAGCAAACTGCAAACACAGAATGGTTGTACTTTAAAATACCATTCATTTCGGACCAATTAGATTACAAAATCACCAGAATCTTCTGCAGAGAAGGCCTCCCAGTATGCGTCGGTCACAAATCCTACATGCTGAGACAAGCCCTCCTAACCACACTCAAAACACATGCATAAGAACAAACTGCCCTATCACAAGCACCAAGCTGTGCCTACGAAGAAATACTGTGTACTGAGTCACCTGCAGGAGATGTAACAAATTCTGCATCGAAAGCACCACATAATTTTTCTGTAAAAAAACACATTACATGTCAAGGGGCATCTAACGACCAAAACAGCCAAAGTGTTGATGTCAAAATAATCGCACAAGAAAAGGATACTGTCAACTTGAGATTATTTGAGGCATTCTACATCCAAAAGTGCAAGCCCTAAATTGATTCCTGTGAAGAATGCATTGAACTCAGAGACCTCCTATTTAAACTCCATTTTCACTTGCACTCAGTAACGATTGTCCATTCTATGGGCAAACAGGGCAGTCAAAACCTGACAAAACCTGGTTGTAAAGTTGTAAAGTATTGAAAAGCTGTATACTTGTTGCATGGCGTAGAACAATTTACTTCCATTTTATATTGTTTGTGACTTCAAAAGCAGTCTTATTATTAAGTCTTCAGCGAGTGTAAAAATATATTTGAATAATAAACTGAAGTTTGTGTGTGATTAGATCCACTTAAATTATATTTTCAAAACACTCTGTCAACCTTGAGGGACAAAGTCGGCTCATTGCGCTTGCGTAGCTCTAACGTTCCTATTTCTCTACTTTTTACTCACTCTCCTATTCCAGCCAT
>Ga0126338_10001054_pt1 | contig 17017 bp, 4 predicted proteins | sample OrbCmetagenome_2_FD_92529 | JGI IMG/M metagenome (GOLD analysis project Ga0126338, IMG submission 92529) | Coral microbial communities from Petempiche,Puerto Morelos, Mexico - Orbicella C C metagenome | ecosystem: Host-associated > Invertebrates > Cnidaria > Coral | place: Petempiche,Puerto... | reverse complement strand
GTAAAATTTGAAAAAGAAAACAAACAAAAACCCTCTATATAGAAATTTAATTGTTTATTTTCTATAAGCCCGCATGTTTACAGAAATATTTTCACGGACGATTATTATCCATCCGGGTATTTTCCTCGGACGGGCACAATGGGCTGACAGTGTCTCTCCGCGGATGAACACTATCGGTCACGTGATCAATTAAACCAACAAGAATCGGAGAAAATTTAGTGGTGAACTATAAGGTCTGATAGTGTCTCTCCGCCGACGAACACTATCACGTCACGTGATCAATTTAAACTAATAAGAATTGGAGAAAACTTAGTGGTGAGTAGCGTAGCATTTTACCTTTGTTAACAAAATGACGGCCGCTTCTTGGCGTTTTCGAAGAGTTTGTGAAGAGGATTTTAATGAACTTTTGAACGACTAGTAGATTTATACTAAAACAATTAGATTGTTCGCTCTCGATTTCTATCCGTGATAGTAATCTCGAGCTCATTTAAATATGTTATTTCCCGGCGGGAAGCAACTTTTTTGTTGAGTTTTAATTAAAGCCGTTCAGTTCAAGTCTGGCGTAAGCATGCGTTTGACATTTCGGGCTCAAAAAGCGATAAAAAAAGCTTGAAAAGTCGTTAAAGTTAAATGCTTACATTTTACTTTGTTTTATGGTGTAACAAAAAGCTTGAAAAATTGTCAAAGTTGGAAATTTCGGAGCGGTCCGTATTCAGAGTCCGGATGGGAAAATCCGGACTGCAGGAGCGCGCGTGATTAGGCAATCAGATTCAAGGATTTAGGCTTCCGGACTGCTGAGAAGCTGGAGAATAAAATAAAATGAATTACTTAGTAACCTAGCTTGCTCGAGCCATGCTGGAGATTATTGGCCCTCGGTCGTTTTTGTACGTTTTGCACCATACTGCAATGTTCCCCAGCACGACCTTCGTGTTCAGTTAGTAAGAGGTTAGTATAGTTGTTGCATCTAAGAATTGGATTTTTCTCTTTAGTACTCACCAGAGCATCTTGTTCAAGGACCTTCAAGGCTAATTTTCTAGCGGTAAATCTTACATCTCTAATCCTCCGTAGTGAAAAGGATGGCGGCTGTACAATTTACCACAATACCATGCGAGCCTAATACAGCCCGTAAAGTACAAGGAAAGCCAGATTTTTGCGATATTTGTCCCTATGCTATCGACATTGTGTATGTTAGGATTGAAGGGTTTGGAACGTTTCTCTACGTTTTTATGAACGTTGTTTAAGTTTCCGTGCGATAAGAATTATGGGTAAATGTACCAGTCGCCATCTTTTTTTCTTACGGCGGATTTAATCAGTTCAATGTCTTTTTTTCGTCCCACTGTGAACGTCAGTACTTTTGGCCATGAAATCGGCATGAACCATTCATAGCAGGTCGGCGTTTGGCGATCTTCCGATGCAATGAAATGTTATTATTGCGTGAAGTAGTAGGATATGTTGTCTGATAAAGCTGCAATTTTATTCTGGGCTATTTCACTGGTTTGACAGGTACTGAAACAATCATCCAATTCAGTGTCGGGGTACAGTGGAAAATATTTACCTTCCGAGTTCTACAAAAAGGTGCTTTAGATATGACCAGAAGCATAGGTGATATGCTTCTGATATGACATCATTACTCCTTCAGGTGTATGCATTATACCCTCATGGTAGTTTCGACTTCAACTCGTCAAATACCTAACCGAAAGCTTTTGGGCGGAGCTGGTGTGTAGGCTATACAAACACGTAAAACAAAGCAGCTTTCTTTCAGTCGACCGCGTTTAGTTTCGTCTGTTTTGGTCAATAATTTTGATTATTGTTCTGGGAACGCTGCTGACAAAAAATCGTTATAAATCTACCAACGCGGGTTTACCGAGAATCCATGACAGATGCAAAATAAAAAGGTTTCGGATTATAATGGCATTATAATCCGAAGCTGCCTATTTTGGATCTGTCATGGATTCTCAGTAACCCGCATGGCTATCGCTCGTCTTCAGTGTTCTTCCTTTTTTTGTAAACCCACAACTAGTACGTTTTCAAACAAGCAACAATTCTGGACAAGTGGAACTGTTGAAATATTGACTTTTATTAACGCTGAGTACGGCTTACAACTTTGTTAAAAATTCTAACTTGGCTCCGAGGCTTTGGGGAATAAAACAAAACCAATTAATTATTCATTCCTTATCCTAAATGCGATTTCTTCTTTATTCCCTTCTTTAAGTCTCAGAGCCGCGTTACAATTTTAATATATCGAAAATGGCTCATTTCTCCTCGTTTTGCCCGAAAATAAAAATGATATCAAAATCTCGCGAAGAGTCAATACCATGTCCACTATAAAGAGCATACAGTTTACGATCGTATGAACAGCAAACCTTCCTCATACCAACAAATCACTGTAAACAGTTGTACAAGTCTTGACTTGCTGGTGTCCAGCTTTTTGATTTTAGTGCATCACTTAAGGCATAATTTGATAGTTCAAATTATCCCGGCGTTTATCCTCAGATGCGATTAATTCTTGGCTTATTTTAACGTTTCCATAACTAGTCTTTTTAAAAAATAACTAAGTGGCGAGTATGAAGATTCTAAGAGATCCTGCTTGCGGTGTCTGACGGCACTCTATTTCCACAGCTACTAACACCAAATATCTCCATGAATTACTTTTACCACGATCTTCTATAGCTTTTACTCTTCTCTATGGCGTTCAAACTATTGTCATGACATCACTAAGACACGAAACGAGCCTACTTTTTTCAGACTAATAGTTGAAACAAATCAGAACTCCACAGAAAAAAATGTCATAATCTAGGAGATTTACGCACTAGATGGATTTCTTTTGATCCGAACGTTACTGGGTGGAGCGTCCTTCTTTAGTCAATGGAAATGTTTGGCAGATGACCAGTACCTACTTCAATACTAGCGTGACATTTACAGTTGCTTCATTCACACATTGTTTGTAATCTCCTTATAAGGCAACTTGACGAGTAGCTGGGGCAGTTTACATTTGAGACAGGAAGTGAGCTCGTCCGTTGTCGTCAGGTCTTAGAGTCAGGATGTCACATCCAATGTCCGTCACTAGCAAGGTCTGTTCAAACTGAGCCGATCTCTTACCATCCTAAAAGGAATGATTATTTGAATTATTATCGGACGGGAGCAAAAGGTCTTGAAGCATGGTTTCCGTGTTAAATGGAGACAATGATCATGGCAGCACAATGTGGAGTGATGGCATATCGTATAAGCCCCTGGCTGCCGTTCCTCGCCTAGTGATGCGAGTAACCATGTCACCCATAATGCCACAGAAAAAAAATTTTCTTTTCAAGAAAACGTCTGACCAAAGAATCCACTATTGACAGACCGCTAGTATGTGGAAAAGCAGATTCATAAAAACACATTTATACACTTTCTCGCCTAAAACTTCACGATTCTTTCATGACTTTCCGGGATTACCATGACAAACCAAATACATGTTTCTTATATGAAAAATTCTCCTTTGTTCCAAACAAAACCATGGATTAACCAGAAATTAATGGCTTCATTTTTTGTGTGATCGCAACACTCATCAAGGCCAGCCTGTTCATATCATCTACTTTAGTCTTCAGGTTTGCCTCTTTATGTCTCGCTGATCAAACAACCGTCAAATATCATGAAGTTTAGATACCTGTGTAACTGCCGTCCAGTTATCAGGCCAAATCTCATCTCGCCAAGTTCCTGAAGTCAATACATTTTATAGCATTAGTGAATCTTACAGGAGGTATAATTAACAATAATTGAGTCCCAAAAGTAACGATGCCTTTGCTTTGAACTTCAGTGCCAGGATCTTAAATCTTGTCTTATACCTTGAAACATTTTGCCACTCATCACCACAATCAGCAGCATAATCGTGAAATTACACTGTTACAAATACAGCGGATATTACGTGAACTAACAAGAGATAAGAGAATTATTTTATAACATGTTACTTCCGAAAATCCAGCGCTGTGTAATTGTATTGCACATGGTCAGGGTAACGAAGCACAGTAAAAACAGCTTGCTAAACCAGTCTCCTAAATAGCACTACAAACGAGAGAAAAATTACGGTATTTATCTTCTTCTGTCCAAGTATATACACGATTATTATTTTTTGGAAGTACCACTTGTACAGAATACTGTCCCTAACTGGAACTGAGGCAGTGAACGTTCAAGCATGCTGTGGGGTCATCTGTCGATCTGTGGACAGAATACATCATCCATACCTTGTGAAATCATTGGTTCTATGGTAAATGTGTGTCCTGGCTTCATAACACCAACGGCTTTATTTTCTGTAAACAATAACAATTTTGAATGCACAGATAGATGCTTCAATCAGTAACTCAAAAGGTCACTAGCTATGTACGAAAAGGAACTGTTAAGGAAGGTTTGATTTAGACAATACAAAAAGAAAAATTCATATACACGTATGTTAATAGACGAAAATTCTCATTTTTACACTCTAAATGGCCAGTTGGATATTCTTGGAAATAATAACGCTATCTTTACTGTGTTTTAGAAATGTCTGGTACGTGCTCTCAAACTACAAAGTACTTTGCAAAATGTTGGACGAGTCTTGCTTCAGGACCTCACTTCCTAACATACAAACCTAATATGTATATGTACAGTGCAGGATATATGTGTATGTTTTGTATTGCATCAATGACAGATACCAAGTCAAGGCTTTCCATCTTCATATGGTAAAACCTGTCACAATCTGCTGACAGACTAATAACTAAAGGTAATCCACAAATACAGAGGGTGCGTCAAGGATCAAGAGATAGTTCTTTGGCCTGGCTTGTTTGAAAGCCACTTTGTACTTCATGCAAGACAGGGTTAAATCTCGCTAACCAAGGAGTACAATTTATTTCTGGGTTGTACTTTGTTCCTGAAAGCCCAGTCAACGCCATTGTAGGAATAAGTGACGCTTCATCTAACAAGGTGACTTACCTGACTACTGGAGTAAATAAAAATCCCAAACCATACAAAACGGTAGATCTATTGTTTGCTAATTTGGTTAATGAGCTATTTCATCCACAGGCTGTATGACCCAGCAGCTAGGCTGTTCACAGTGCTAATCACAAGCTACTTTAATCAGCTTGCGGGTGTCAATGTACTTACTTGAATAATGAGGAACACTTGGTGCAGTATGGAACAACCTGTCAAAAGATAACGTCACACATTAACATGTGACTGCAGTTCATATAAGATAATCATTTACTTACTCATGAATTCCATGGCCACAGTAACTCTTCACCACAGAGAAGCCATGTGCTTGGGCATGCTTTTGAATTATGTTACCAATCTCTCTGTATTTAACACCAGGCTTAACTGCAACAGATTATAAAAGTTCTGTATCATTATTATTAAAATGGTAAATATTTGAGAGGGCCAATATACCAATAACTGCAATTCCGACATGTTCGAAGTATTGAAGTGGGTTACATTTTCACAGCTTTTCTCAATCATAAAGTTACAACTTGTTATTAGCTTGATCAGGACCCTACTGAGAGAGCAGTGGTCTTGTGCTTTTTCTGGCAGACCTCACAATGCCATGAGCCTGGGTTGACATTCTTCCAGTGAAGTCCTCATACTTAGTTTATTACTTGCCTGCTCTCATAATATTCTCAAAGGTGTCATGTTTCTGGCTCTCAGTGCTTAACACAGAGTTGTTCTTTCTTGTTGCAAACCGTATCATTAGAGTGCTACTCTATTTTAAGCCAAAGCTTTGCCCTCTACTAACATGCTGTCGCGTAATGGATATGGTAATTAAAGACAGGTTGTGAACAGGACATCAAGATAATTTAGGAGTGACTGTGTTTCCAATAGTTCACAACCAATCCTGAATGCTTTGGAAATTCCTAGCAACAAAATGTCTTTTGTCACTCAGCAGCAGATTTATCCCACAGATTCCTCAAACTTATGGGTGAAATACCCATTTCATCTATATACTGCAAATACAGTACCATTATTGATTTAAACAGATTTTTCAGCTTCATTCTCCTGTTTCAACAGTTGAAGGGAGACAATGATACTGGATTCTAGGTCAAAGTACCTGCTGCTATGGCCTGGTTGATGCACTCATAAGTCACCTTGACCAGCTGTTTGCTTTCTTCATCCACTTCACCAACAAAGTATGTCTCGTTCAGATCTCCATGAAACCCATTGTAATATATAGTGATGTCAACTACAGATTGAAACACAAGATGAAAAGTTATTCTCAGGGTAATCAACATATGAAAAACAACTATTTAAACTGCATACGTTGGGGTCAATGCAACATTCAACACGTACTGTGAGGTTCCTCAAAATATCCACACCAACGTCATGGAAAGTCGTTGGAAATTTCAAGAGGCTGGGGTGTCTTAAAAGCCAAAAGTTTTAAAGGGAAGCATTAACCAAAAGGGAATTTTAAGCAGGGGTGAGATGGACTTATAGATATTTTCTGAAAGAACACATTCACAATCTGTAGTAACTGACATTATTATCCAACTGCAGCGAATACTGTCCAAATAACAGTACAAATATACAGCGATATTGTACAGTTATTTGTACGGTAGAAAACCTGTGTGCACGCAAAACTGTCACACTCTCCCTCTTTCATTGAAACATTTTATTGACTACAGCAGCTGGATAATAAATCTCTTATTAGATGTTTTAGTGTGTAGTATCGCTTTATATTTTTACTTGTTGTTTGTATTTTGACTCGCCCTATGGGCTCATCAAAATACAGCACAACTCGTAAAAATATACAGCGACACTACACACCAAAACATGTAATAAAAATATATGTAACTCACTGGAAAAAAGCAAAATAATTGCAATATGTATTGAGCAGCTTTTTGCCAAGTACAAATTAAGTGTATTAATTTCATAAGTAGTAGGAATAAAATTGCCCTCCCTCTCATTAATGCTATCGTGATGCTGCTAATTACCCACTAGTCATTGACCCTGTACATCAACATGTACATGAACAGCTTAGCAGAAGATTTATGTGAAGAGTATCCCTAAAGCAAGGGTCAGACTTGTTACCAAGGAAACAGCCACTAAGCTGGAGAATATAATCTACAATACCCTTAGAAGACAAAACAACTTACTGTTCAACAGATCGCCGTTCTCCAAGGGTCTCAAGTCAGGAATACCATGACAAATTACTTCATTGACAGATCTGTTTCAAAACAATAGAGTTTACAAATAATCTCAGATTGTGCACAGTCAGGGCAGCAAGCACTTGAATGAAGAAATGTTTGTGCAAAACAGAATTATGGGATTGAAAAGAGCACCATTTTGTGTCTAATAAAGTCGTTATCCCCAAAATTGTTCAACAATTAAACAATTTATAATTCTGCATTCCAAAGCACAGGTTACATATATTACATACACTGTACTTAAGAAATAGAAACATGTACCCTGTTTCTATCGAGTTATAGAAACACGAGTGGAAGTTTGGGAGAATGAAAAATGCTGTGAGAGCACAAGCTCCAGGCGAGTGTTTCCACAGCTTTTTCGAGTTCTCCCAAACTTCCACGAGTGTTCTATACTTGATAGAAACATGGAGAACATGTTTTCTAATTCTCTTAGAAAACACAGTGACAACAAAAAAGAAAAACAGCTTGTTTACTTTGATCATCAAAATGTAAATTCTCTTTGCTCTTGCCATCAATACATGAACAGTTCGTGCTAGTTCTGTGCTTCTATCGAGTTATAGAAACACACTTTTCAACCAATCAGTGCACATATTTTCTTAGGGCTGTTTTCTAAATTAAACATACATGTATTACTCATATTTTAAGGGCCATTGACTTGTTGACTTGAGCATATTCATACTCTCAAAAGCAACATAAAAGTAGTAGTAATCAGAGATCATGAGAGTGTGTTCGACACCCTCACTTTAATATATATACCTTAAATAAACAATTTCACCAGCTGACATTCAACCGTTGTCTTGGCAACAACCAAGGTTTTACAGTCAGATATGCTTAATGTCAAAGTCCATGCTAGTGAAGAGGTCACGATTTGTCGATAAGTTGCGTGATGCCCCCAGTTTCCGTAGACCTCATAGACTCACAAGTTTCATAGAATATTTAAATTACGAAGTACATTATTCTAAGCTGGAAGCACAAATTTAAGCTGGCATTTGCAATCGCGTGCATGTCTTATCACATGTCTTAGCATTAAACGGTACCAGTTTACTGGCTGTGCCATGCCCCTGCAAAAATCAAGTGGGGTGGCCATTTTGGTGTCCTTACAGGAATGTGGATTTTTCTGCATATAACCATGCACAGGGAAACCAACTCTAGAAAGCCGCAGGTCAAAATTAGGATTGCGTTCTTCGAAGGCAATTAAAAGACATAAATATGTGTCAATCTGCAAGAATAAAGCTTGCAATTGTTTGAATAATTGTGTTGACTAGCAGCTAAGATCAAACACACACCTACAGGACCCTCACCAATCTTGTCCCCAAAGCCCGAACATTTACTGTCAGCAGTGACCACATGCCCAATGCTCTGGGTAAATAAAAAACTGCAACCAGAAAATCCTGGTCCTGATTTGATTTTGCACATGCATCCAAGTATGACAATGGTTCCTATTTTACGTTTTCAGCAGGAAAGCAATTGGTGTTCTCAGGCAGGCAAATCTTTTAGTTTAACATTCGTTACATGTATATGTAAAAAAAATTCTTCAAGATGTGAACTAAAAGCAGGTAAGCAAATTGTGCACACAGCTGATCAATTTGCTCCGTGCCTGGCTGTTAATAAAACACCTGGTTTGTGAACATGTGTAGAGAGAGGAGTTGTTTCAATTAATGCTGGCTCATCTTTTGATTTTGCCCAGAGGTCCTTATATTTGGTGTTGACCAAAAGAACTGTGGCATCTGGGAATGATCTCAAGGACATATACTGGTGTCTGCTTTCTACACAACTGTAGACTGAGGTGTCTGCTTCAAAGGTGTTGGTTCGCAGAAAATATAGGAAGAAAATATTGGGATCTAGTGAGGCTGGTGTCTGCTTAAGGAGGCTGGCAACTGAACAGTTTCCAGTACTTTTCCAACAGCTATACTTTGATGAATGAATACTACCTCTGTTTGTCAAGTGATACTACAATATTGGTATCACGTAAATGCCCCTGGAGCCATTGGTGAACCAATAATGATAATCTTTGTGGCATAATAGGTTACCATAGCAACAGTATAACCTGTTAAAAACACCCTTAATTTTAGCTTTAAGAGCTTATAACCCAAAAACGAGTTCAGGGACCCCCATTTGTTATTAACAAATTGTAATTAGCATGATAAGGTGCTACTCTTTGCAAAGTTTAATAAATTCTGCATTGTGAGTTCAGAGCTGCCATAAATTTTCAAAAATTTATGGTGCTATCCAAACTTTCTGTGTGCATCCATAACTCGATATACGCGTGCTAAGCATGAACCAATTCTCTATTGACCAGGAATAAAATAAGCTAAATGTTCTTATGAATAAGCTGCAGCTCAATTAACAAGGAGCTGACAATGTGCAAGTTTTTCAGAAAGTGAAAGACATCCACCACTAACTTACGTGCAACATGACTTTGGAAATCCATGATAGTTAAGTGGAGATGGATAACAGTTTCTCTCTAGACAAGCCTGTAGAAACAGACAAGGGTTATTTTATGCTGACAGTTCTATTCCTGTCTATTTAAGTGCATAAATATACATTGTATCTTAAGATGACAACTAAAAACACATACAGTTGATTATTTGATCAGATCATCCAGTCTGATGAAAATAATGCTGTGTGCTTTGTCTGTCATTTAGCAACCCATTCAGGGTGAGCAACAACACTAGCAAAGACTAAAGAGCTGGAGAAAGGTGTCTGCTGGTCTGATACTTGTACCACCTAATATGAGCAAACATTTAATATATTATAGTGCACCTCGTGAACAATCCTGTCCAGTTCATCAGTGGTGATGCCAACTTTGACATTTCTTGCAGCAGTATCCATTACTTCCCTTGCCAACTATAAATTAAAGTACAATAATAGACAAGATAACCATCCGTGAATGGGTTCAATAAAATCTAGTGTTAGTAAGAGAACTTCAACACTGATATCCTGGTTGTTCAGAGCAGGATCAAGCAAATCTATGCCAACTAACATTTAATTTTAGATTTATAAAAATGTAATATCTAAAATTATCAAAATAAGTAATAGTATTATTGGTCACAATTTCTTTTAGCACAAACTGGACCTTCAAATAACTGTGGCAGATAAGAACACTTCTGGTAATAATTATTATTGAAATATCATTGCAATATTATAATAATTCAGGGTTCCAGATAAGTTTTCAAAGCAGGGTGTCAATAAGGGCCAATTTCCACTGCTTCCACCAAATCATTACAAATTTTTCTAGCAATTTGTCAGGTTATGTAGCTGACCTTGTCAGGTTTTTGACCTGAGACCTCACTTATCTGGAACACTGTAATAGTTAATGAAATATAAATATAAAAATAGTTATTGGCTTTCGAACAACTGGGTCCACATCAGCATATTGCTGTCACTTCAGACAACTGATCCACATACAATACAATAAACTTTGTTTAAACATGGTGAGGATTAAAGCTGCAACCTTGCTGGGCCATGTAGTCTCTTCTTAAAAGCTCCTTAATTTAATAGTGCCTGATTTAATTGAATATTCAATTTTGATTAATATACCCACAGTGGGATTTGACTATCGTAGAGTTCCAATGGAAATAAAAACATGGGGTGCTGAAATAATAAGGGTGATATAATTGGTGATATTTGGAGAACATGTCTACTATTTCCTGATAAATTTGATGAACATTTTGCCTAATAAGCTACGCTACAGTGTGCCTTATTTCTACTCATAATAATTATACAGATAATTATGCACCGATATATTTACATGTATTTTCTACATGTAGATAACCTTACTCTGCATGCAACACGCATTTTCTCAATCTCCTCCTCATTAAGAACTTTAATCTGCATGCTTTGCTTGGATTTGATTTCTGACAGAGGGACACCTGAAAACAAAACTCTCATTAACCTTTTAAGTAAGTGCTGGCATAATCTCCAAAGTATCTGATCAAAATTACAACTTCATTAACTAAATTGCCCAATATAATTTACAATGCACATGTTCTGCTTCTAAAGGCAACCAAAATGGTTGCAAATTGGAGAAATGCAAACAGATCACCTTTCACACTACCAGTGGTAACAAAATTCAGGCATTAAGGCAAGGTACTACAGGTAACATATGAGTAATAGTAGTTATAGCTAAAAATCAAGTAGACAGAGTTCTCATTTGCACAATATTTTGCTGAAACTTGCAACATGAGTGGTGATATGACCAATAATGCCGTTCAACTTGCAATGCAGCATTCTGACAGAAGACACCATGTAAATGAAATACTCTGGGATAGTCCACCAAAAGTGACACGTTTTGAGCATGTGGATGAGTGCGATACTAGTAGAAAAAGTTTCAATTTCACTCCTTGACAACTAACACTTAGGACCCTTTTATCCTGGTGTGGGGGGGCAGGGGGGATAGGGCTGCTCATCCTACCCGATTCTTTATTCATTGTTTTACCATTTTAGTTGCACTACTTATGACGTCATCACTTTCCTAATTTGCATAATACAAAAATGTCAATATCTCTGAAACAAAAGAAGATATTCCAAAAAGGAAAATGCCATTCTCCTTTATTTTGAAAAACCTTTCAAATAAGCAGCAATCATTTTTCATTTCATAGGCACCTTAAGTTGTACATATAACTGGTGATGATCAATCATATCTTCATGTCTTTCTTCGCAGTTCAAATGTATAATCTTTCACATATTCACTTGTAACAACAACTACAGCCAAACATTTATTTGCCACAAGAATACAATGTCAATAGTGCCAGAGCATAAAAGGGTTGGGAATGGCAGGAATAAGGCCTTAATATCTGGTCCTGAGGGAAAGAGCTAATTTTGTTTCCCAAAATTTCTACCTCAAGGAAATTAATGTTGGGATACAAGAGAAACACAATTATTTGGTTTTCCACACAAAGAAATTTAGTAGATCCATGTGTAACAGAGGTCATCAGTCCATATACACAGTATCCTCTGGCATCATAGACTAGCAACTTTTGGTGGGAAACATAACTTTTCATTTGTTTGTTAGATTCACGTGTCCTCAAAGTAGCCAATGAGATCACATGTTGATAGGAAGAGAGTTACAGCTACTGACCAATAGTATTGGAAGTTCGTTAACACAGATTATAACTTTTAATTAATAACTCCATAAAATCTCCTTGATACACTATAATAATTAATAACATGCACAAACCAGTTTCTGCATAGTCTGGTTTCTGGATGTGGTCTGGTACCTCTCTCCTAGGAGACTGAGAGCAACAATAACCATTAATTAAACCATTAGCTCCATTAATTGAACTTAATGACTGCAGGTCACAAAGTTGTCTTCAGTTTGAACAAGCCAGAATACATGAAACAAATTCAGCAATTTCAGTTACAGACAAGCACTCGTCTAATGACTCTTAATTTAAACGTGAAAGTGCTTAATTATCAATACAGGGCTGTCAATAAGTTTTGAAGTAATATATCAAACACAAGAGACAGTGTTTCACTGGGATATCCGAACACCAAGAAGAGAGAACTCAAGGTGTTTGGATAGCTGATGAAACACTGTCTCAAGTGTTTGATATACATGTATCTTCTAAATCAAAACAAAACCTAAGAGTTAAGGGAGAAGTAAAATCGTCAAAATTTATGCTAATTAAGACCAGCGGCCCATTTCTCCAAATCCCTGGAATCTTTTCCGGCCCAAAAAGCCATTTTTAGTTAATTGGTATTTAAAGACAGAGAGGTGTATAAGCCTGAAACTTCTTGTATAAAGAGAACCTCTGTTCTTATTAGGAATATATGAATAAAACAGTTCTGTAGTCAAAAGGTTTGAGATTTTGCTACAGCTTTTCAGGTGCGAAAACTTTTCGGAACCTTCAAGAAACCGGCCCCAGATATCCAAACTTCCTTCACGGTACCATTGTGATTTTCCTTGTTTTAACTTGATGAATTATTAATGAGTTTGAGAAGTAGATGTCCCAAATTTCAAAGAGGGCGGTAGGCTACTTTTCAAATGCTGAAGGAACTAGCCTCCTAAGCGGCCTGGGTCATGCCCCCTTGAAATGATGGACTATTTTCAGCGTTTTCCAGTCAGTATTTGGGCCTAGAGAACAATCAAACCTTTGACTTTTTTTTACCGCGTTATAAAATTAAAAACTTTCACTCAAAATCTCACTGGTCTCAACCAGAAAATCTTTCCTATTTATAATCTTCCTGTGAATTTGGTGTTATCCTTTCTTTCTGCTGAAGACGAGAAGACCTTGGGAGTTTTCTCCTGTGCCTCTTTTTCTTCCATAATGCCTGGATAACATCATTGCCTTGTTGACTACCGCTTTATATTCTTTTACTGGTGGCCCACTAATGGAAATATGAAGTAGACTTGAAATCCTTTTTTCTTAAGTGTATTTAGACATTTTAGGGTGCTGCTCACTCAGCTGAGAGTGAGAAAATGTACTTGTCAATGATGGCTTCCATTTATTTGGCCCAGATGCCATTTTAGTACATGTAAAAGCCTGGGTTTCAGTTCTGTGAAACTGTTCCAGGCATTTCACAACACTTCAATCTATTAAATGCTTCCATCACGTGTGGGAAAGGAAAATGAGTTAAAACTCTTGAAATACATCTTTACCTCGACTCAGACGTTATGATAGTTTTGTGGGAGCTTTTCATTTTTTTTTTTTTGGTTCCAAATCAAAAGTAATGGTAAGGTGAGACGAAAGTAGGTAGCCAAAAAATTGGCCAGTAGCCAGCTGTTTTGGCCAGTTACCAGCCCTTATTGACAACCCTGAAATAATAATTATTTCAAAAATTTTGATGCCACACTGATTGCTTAGTATATTGCAACTACTGAAAGTAGATTAAAATAGTATCATTCAATCAGTACAATGTACATGTTCATTCTAATTACCACATCTTTATTCACATTATAGCCAGATAAAAGTTGACTTCACATGATTGCTGCTTACAGAGTCTGATTATATTGAGTAGACGAACATACATTTTGGGCCACGCACTCAGTTAAGTTTATTTGAACTCAATTTTGAAAATCATATTTGTCTGTCATCAAATACAGTTCACTGTGTAGGAAATAGAACATCACCAAACAGGAATAACACTCCACATAAACAATAATTATGTTAGAATTTGCTACTCAGGGGATTGCACAGAACACATTTAACCATTACGGATCATGTATAGTTTTCACCCTAAATTGAATGATATCTTTCCTCCTAGTACTGCGTTTAGAAAAATGCTTTTTTCACCTAAATGTTAGGGTTAAACTGTGTTTTACCTTTGGCCAAGGTCTCAATACTCCTGTGAATTTATACCCAGGCCAGGGATTGTAGTTCACGGGCTTCATATCCTTTATCGTAGCTTCAATAAACAAAATAAAATCAATATAACTGATGTATGAGTTACCACAAAAATTATAATTATACCAACAATGATAGTAGAATTGTTTTGCTAAATTTGTCAATTTGACTGGTGTTATCATGATATAAACTTACCTTGAATTAATTATCTTGTTTGCCTGCATTATGGTTGTCACATGACTTATGACTTATATGTAACCTTTTTGGTAATCCACCGTAGGAAAAAAGATGGAGGCTGTACATTTTACCACAATACCTTGCAAACCTAACACAGCCTGTAAGGCACAAAGAAAGCCAAATTTTTACAATATTTGTCCCTGTACGAAGGACATTGTTTATGCCAGGTTTGAAGATTTTGTAACTCTTCTGTACATTTTTATGAACGTTGTTAAGGTTTTTGTGCGCTAAGAACTATGGGTAAATGTACCAATTGCCATCTTTTTTCCTATGGAGGATTAAAGCAGGTTCTTGTGAAAGCACAAAGCTGTCTGGTTATCTTATCAATTAGTATTATTATCTTACAGTACTACATAACATATTACCCACAGTACAGTGTTTAATGTGTCACGAAATACCATGAAACATATGTGCATGTGCTGAAATGTAATTTAGTGTGATACCATACACATGGATAAACTTTATTGTTTTCAGTAAAATCCTGTTTTAATTAATTTTGACATATTTCCACATTATTAGCTTGAATTAAGCTTGTTTAGGGGCTGCTCAACAAGTGAACTCCTTAGATACTGCTAGGAACACCACTGACACCTTCGACCAGCTACCGATTCAAGTAAAGAAGTACATGTACAGTCAAAGTTTCTAATTTCATTAAAGAGGCAGCTTAAACAGGACTTTTTAAGGACAATAATACTAAACACACATACTGAAATCGAATGTAGGTAATATCCAGAGCGTAACACACCCCTTACTTGTAATGAGGATAAAGTCTGCATACAAGCCAAGTAGCCCATCAGGCTGGAGCTTATCCTGGTTTCTGTAGCATGAAGCGACTAGGAGTATTTCTACTCCACCCTGGATAGGATGCTAGTCCATCGCAGGGTAACCCCCAGCATTAAGTTTGCTGGTACCCATTTATACACCTGGGTGGAGAGAGGCACTGTGAGAGTAAATTGTCTTGCCCAGGGCTGGGGATTGAACCTGGACTGCTCGCTCCGAAGACACACTAACCACGAGGCCACCATGCCTCCCAGTAATATACAATTAAATTACTAATTAGCTACCTGCAGCTTTAGCTGTCTTGTGCACTTTCTTGTGTTCATTCCAGTTTTGCTTGAAGCAATCCTGGAAATAACAGAAGGGTAAACAGCAAGCTCTTTCTTTCAATCATGTGAGTTGGATGTAAAATTGAGAAAGAAACCAACTACGGTTTACATGTCTTTAAAGCATAATAATAGTATCAACTTACTGACATGACTCAAAATAATCTGGTAGTAAAACATATGGTAACAAATAGTAAATTGTCAACAAAAGGTGTCAAAATTCTGTCAGATATCACCATTGATGAAACAGTACATCAATAAGCTCAATAAAATTAAACAGTAGAGAGATGTGAATGAATAAATCTACATGATTCATTTAAATGAATGTTGTCAGCTGGGAAATGAGTTCAAATGGGCCTGTTTGTGTTGACATCAACCACATCCAAATGTTGAAATATCAGAGATTGCTGAAAGCAATAAGCGACCATTGTGTGACTTGACCAAAGCTTATTGTGTAGTTCCAGAAAATATCCATACCCCCCCCCCCCCACAGAAGGCATTGGAAATTCTGGGGGGTGGGGGGGGGGTGGGAGGGGGGTCAAAGGCCCAGGAATTTCCGAAGGAGGGGAGGGGGGTTGTCTCAATGAATTTTTTTTCCAGACCGGTCTCAATTTTCATACAGTTGTACGTAAAGTTTCATTGTTTGCATTTTGCTTCTCGAGTCGTGAACGCAAAAGAATAAATCTTGCTAAACATTTAAAGCACAGAATGAATATTTTTGTACTAGTTAGGCTCGATATTCTGTCGCTGCTAGAGTCAGATCATTTTCCTGAGTAGTGGCTGGTGATCAAAGAGCATGTTGTGGAAAGTAGACGAGTTAATCGTGACTGATTGAAAATATGTCTGTCGCTCTTGACCAAGTACTTCTGTCACTCCTATTTGTATTGTTTCAGCTGGAAGATTTCGTCGCATTTTTAAGTTGTCATTGCAAGCATGAAAAATAGTGTTTGAACTGAGAGAGTGCATCAACATTGAATTAGCAGAAATTTGGAATCGGCAGATAACAGACCTCTTATCTCATTAACAATGATTCTTGAATGAGGAAAACAGTACAGTAACAATTATAGTTCAGGAGGCAAATATATTTAAAAGTGAGCCGTAAATCAGCAGAAATTAGATAGATGACTTGCTGCTTCAATATTTCCGCATAAAAGCCGAAGACAAGGGAAAAAAATTTGTTTGACACCCATTTTTAGTGATCTGAATTCTTTTAATCCCAATGCAGGACTGATATTTGAAAATATAAAGC
>Ga0126338_10001053_pt1 | contig 17022 bp, 12 predicted proteins | sample OrbCmetagenome_2_FD_92529 | JGI IMG/M metagenome (GOLD analysis project Ga0126338, IMG submission 92529) | Coral microbial communities from Petempiche,Puerto Morelos, Mexico - Orbicella C C metagenome | ecosystem: Host-associated > Invertebrates > Cnidaria > Coral | place: Petempiche,Puerto... | reverse complement strand
GCTCCTTAATGAGCATGGGCACCCCCCTTTTTTATTTCAAAATTGAAGTTATCATATGACAAATATTCAGTGGACAAAGTTTGAACAAAAATCTATTGTCACTTTTATTTCAGAGGAATTACCGTAATCGAGCCCGGAAGGTGCGAGCCGCCAGGGTGTTTTGGGGACATGCCCCATCGGCTCCAAAATACCATTTACCGCGCTTTTTAGGGTACTTCAAGAATTTAAAAACTTATGTTGTTTATATGTCAACCTCTGGGATAATTGTTAGTAGACTAGAGGCTGTCAAACCAGTTGATTTGATCAGTTAAACACGCTTTTCGCCTATAAATATGTAATTTTTTCTGGATTTCCGGAGCTACGCAAGTGCGTACGTGCGCCACAAGGCCTTGAGTTGTTTATACAGTAAAATAGTTCATTTTCGTACTGTCCATTTATTCGATTATTTCTTCATAACTGTCACAATACAGTATCGGAGCGGAATCATATCTCTCAGAATTAGAGTGGAATGAGAAGTGTCATTTGATTTCATATCATTGTTTCATCTTAATCTTAGAACATGGAATTGGAGTCAAATCATATGTTTCATCTTAATTGTCATAACCTAGAATTAGAATGAAATCATATGTTTTATTTTAATTCTTACTGATATAGGGCTAGAGTGAAATCATATGTATCATTTAGTTCCTACAAGCACAGTGCTAGAGCGGAATCGCATTGTTTTAATCTTGATTTTTATCAGAATTTCTACTCATACAGAATGATAGTAAAATGACAAGTTCCACACAATTAGAGCAAATCGCATGTTTCATTATAAATCTTAAAAATAAAGAATTAGAGCGAAATCATGTGTTTGTTCTTTTATTCCTGAAAATGCAGAATTAGAGTGGAATCATGACTCTTTCATGCTAATCTTTACAGAGCAATCGGATGATTCATAATAAATCTTACAAATACAGAATTAGAGCGAAATCATGTTTTTCAAGAATTAAAATTTTTGCAAATACAGAATTTGAGGCAATTTACAAATGTTTTAAGGGACCGCAAACGAAAATCTTGCTGGTGTACGCAGGATCTGTAAAAGATTTGATTAGCCAACAATAGAAGTAGAATGACAATGAAGCAAGGCTGATAGTGTTTGAGGGAATCATTACGATTCTTAAAAATACATAATTAGTACCGAATTACTCATCTTTTATCATGTTCTTTTGGGAAACAAGAAATATAAGTGATAGAAACCGACGTTTCGGTGCATCTTGCGCCATTATCAACGCTACATAATTAAAGATAAAAAGCGGTTTGTGATGAGGCTAAGTTGAAGCGAATTTGCATAAGAGTGTCAAGCTAATTACATGGCTTGATGCTAAGCTTAAGCCTCTGTCGGTAAATAAACATACCATCACTGATATCTTTGCCTTCACAAATGAAATTTGTGGAGATAAACCCGGGAGAAATCTTGGTCTCTTATGACGTCTCATCGCTCTTCACAAATGTACCCTTAGACGAAACAATTGACATCCTGGCACGCAAAGCTTTCGAGAACAACTGATTCAATGACACCTATGATCTAAACTTGGCCAGATCTAATCTCGTTGATCTTCTACACGTTGCTTCAAAGGGGCAGCTGTTTCAGTTTGATGGGGGTCTATACGGACAGACTGATGGAGTAGCTATGGGGTCTCCCCTTGGACCCCTTTTGGCTAATGTATTCATGTGCTCTATTGAAGAGTCCCTAGAAAGTCAAGGAAAAACTCCCAGAATTTTACCGTCGTTACGTGGATGACGCTTTAGTCAAGATGCCAGATCTGGCAGCAGCTACAGTATGGAGGTAGAGGAAAATGGGATGCTCCCTTTCCTTGGGGTGCAGCTTCTAAATCGCGCACCATGTGCTGAAACAAAGGTTTACGTTAAGCCGACAAACACTGGGCTACTCCTGCACTATCATAGCCATGTGGACAACCGCTACAAGCATGGTTTGCTCGTCACCATGCTTGATCGCGCGCACCGGCTATTGTCATCTTGGGCGCATTTCTCAGAAGAGTGTGAACGTTTGAGAGGAGTCTTCCGTAAGCTGAGGTATCCGAATCACCTTATTGATTCCCTCATCAACAGGTTTATCACCTCGAGAGTCGCATTGGATCAGCCCAAACAGCATACCGATGACCCCATCCGGATAGTTATCCCCTATAAAGATCAGGATGCTGCAGTGTCTGTCAAACGACAACTTAGAGATCTTAGCAGTAAGGTGCAAAAGACCATCCAACCCGTGTTTACTAGCCGCAAGTTTAAACAAGATCTAAGCCTGTGTGAGCCCAAGCCTAACATCGTAACCCAGCAATGCGTTGTTTATTTATTCAAGTGTGGCCTATGTGATGCAGGTTATGTCGGGTACACAAAGGGCCACCTTCACACTCGCGTTGAGGAACACCGTCAAAAGGCGTCATCTATTTACAAACATTATTCCAAAGAACATAACACTGCTGTTCCGACCAATTTCTTAGCACGCTTCAGTGTAATCAAGAAATGCACGAACAAATTTGACTGCCTTGTTAATAAAATGCTTTGTATTCAAGATCTTAAACCAGCACTGAATGTACAGTCTGATTCTCTTCGTGCTAAAGTATTCATGTAATTAGCTTGGCACTCTCTTATGCAAATTCGTTTCAACTTAGCCTTATCACAAACCGCTTTTTATCTTTAATTATGTAACCTTGATAATGGCGCAAGATGCACCGGAACGTCGGTTTCTATCACTTATATTTCTTGTTTCATGTATTTCCAAATCGTTTCTTATAAATCTTTTGGGAAATACAGAATTCTATTAGAATCCACGTTTCAATAGGATAATTACAAATGCAGAGTATATCAGAGCGGAATCATTAGGGTTCTTAGAAATACAGAGTTAGAGCGAACTCATGTGTTTTGAACGTTGTCATGGTCAGTCATACGTGTTTCATTTTCACGGTAATGTCCTGTTGCTTTTTTAAAAGCTGAACTGACATCTTGTCCTGTAGTCTCTTTACGTCGTGAAGTGTTTGTTCCTACTAAAAGAAGCCTGAATATTCATCTTAATTTTATCAGCAACACAAACGTGAAGTAAACACAGTTGGAGTTGACAGTTGTCCGTAACAGTCACGTACATAAAAGACCAATTCTGAAAGGTATAAAGTCAATATGTAACTCGAGTGTCACAATAATCAAACCAAAAGGATTCACATTTTGGGCTTGACAGAAATAACAGGAATAATAAACGGCCCCCGTGCACTGGTCTCGTTCTGTGCTCAGACTGCCACTCGGTGGCTGTTTTGTAAACAATCTGTTTATCAACAATGGCAACACCGAATGTACGGTTAGCTTACGGTCATTGTGAAGAGCGATTTCTGTGCCAAGACATGTTCCGCAGTATGTCCACGATAGATTGTCTTATGTGTCTCATCTTCCAGCAGTAGATTACAGGGTTCAAAGATGAATTAAGAAATACTAGAGTCCATGAGAAAAGAGAAAATCTCGTCAGGGCGATAGTTGGGCCGTTAATCTTAATGGCGGCCAAACAGATAAAGAAAGGCGAATAACATGCTACAAACACGAGATATACATAGAATACACCGACAACAGATTTAATGAGGCTGGAAAAATTTGTGATTTCTCCCGCAGTTCTCGCTACTTCTTGCACTTGCAGAGCTTGAATCTGATTCTTGTGACGTCGTACGGCTAGATAGGCCCTGATGTAAACCATCGTTGCAAAAAGGACACCAACCACGACACTTGTGGTTAGAATTATGGAGCGAATACCAGGCGAAACCCACAACGTTGCCAGAGACAAAAATCCACTAAGCAGCCATACTAAGATTATCACTGCAACGACGCGCTTGTGAGTTACAAGTTCACGGTATCTGAGATGGAAATGAATTGCCAAGAATCTGTCTACGCTTATGGCCTGGACACCAAACAATGAAGCAAGAGAAAACAAAAGCATAATCACGAGAAATACCTTGTAGTTACCACAGCTGGGAATGCCTTTCTGTAGCCACTTGACTAGTAGAGATGTATATAGCGGCTGGGACAATACACCAACACCAAAATCAGAAACAGCAAGACTCAGGAGCAGTGCCTTCAGCGTCTTTGGCAACGATGTTTTTCGTATAGCGTGTATTGTTATAATGTTTAACATGATAGCGGTACAGGATAGAAAATTGTTGAGGACAGAATTAGCGATGTAAGTCGAATAGAGGTCTTCAGCTTCGGATATTGTGGGGAAGTAATGCGGTACAGCTTCACAAGATGATTTCTTCATGATATCGATTCCAAAAAACTGAGTGCTGACCACCGTTTGTTCCACAAAGTGTTTTGGGAGAGTTCCTCTCTGGACGCCACAGACCAGCTGGATCACGTTAGCTGTAGTTCTTTTACTGCAATTCCTTTACTCCTTAAGGGGACCACCCCGGCGAAACGAAGAGAATAAAATATTCCAGGACTTGCTCTTTCAGATGTCTTGGTAGGAGAGTTTACCTAAATGAACGGCGAATTTTCAAGATGAAAGTATATAATCCGTACTGTTCGTGCCAACTTCTGCGTAGGTGAGACATTTTTAAATTGAAGATTACAATAAAACCATGACGCAAACATCACTGGTGTGAGTGTCATGTTTATGACAAAAGTCAAACGCTTGTAAAAAGTTAAACAGCTGCCTCTAATTTGGATATTTCATACGTGATGAAAGAGATTTCGAATAAATACCAAACAAAAGGCACGCTTAATGATGCCACAGCGCCGCAAACCATGTCTGAATAGACGAGAGAAATAGACGAGGAAATAAACTTACAAAATAATTTAGGCAAGCATGGGAAAAAGATTTCATGGATATTCATTTGATACTCTCCAAAGAAAAACACACAACCGGTCCTAACTAAACTGACTAAACGAAACAGTAATTACTGTGTTAACATATGGTACACCTGAACCTGAATACTGTTCAGAGTTTAATTTCATATCCATGGCTAAGTATTGCTAACAGTCTTGCTTGCACGGAATCGAATAGACAATGGACCAGTTTCGATGAATTTAAATTCTAACTTGGCTTTGACGCTTGGAGGAATAAAACAAAAGCAATCTCATAGATGGCGGAGGGATGAATAATTTAGGTATTTTGTTTTGTTCCCTTAGGCCCGGAACCAAGTTAGGATTGAAAATATATCGAAGTTGGCTTACTGTTAGATTAAGATGTAAGCTGGATGATGATCAGTTCGCATAGCATATACAATAGAGCAACCAATGGAACTAAACGTGCCTTGAGTCATAGTGAATGGAGAAAGTGGGGTGTAATTCAGGGAGGCATCAGGGGAGAAAATTTGAAAAGTACTATGAAATTATATAACGAATACATTTACTCCTGGATTTTACGACACGAGTTCCAGTAAAGCAAGAGCGTCGGTAAGAACATTTCTTTCGAATTAAAGAAGTCAGTTATATATTTCAAACAGAAAGAAGGAAGCACTTTATTTTATTGAGCGAACCTTACCGGACACGCGTAGGTGTCTAATGATTGCGGCGATACAAAGTTTGTGGACAGCCGTTATTGCACGCCCAGGTAATAACGCTCAAGTTCCTAAGAAATAGGCATGTGGAAAACCAATCTGAAAAATTCGCAGGGTTGCAGAAATTAAAAGTTGAATCTAACCACTCCATAATGAAACGAATGTCAGCTTTGGTTAAATGAATTCAATATTCAGTAGTCGTGTTTTTTTCGGAGATGAGCGTCTAATATCCTGTAACCAAAATCATATATATTCCAATAAAATTCCCCATCGATTCTGCACGTAACGAATGCTTTTTTTTTTTAAAGGGAGAACTGTCCTCTCCCTGGACAGTTTTAAGTCCTGAACCAAGAAGACTCAAGCTTCTTTTTAGTGGTAACACGTTCACTCCTTGTCATCTGTTGATGTGAGCTGCTAAATCAGTAACTCTTCCTTGTGTCAGTCACTCTTGTTTGTGTGTGTCTATGTTTGTTTGTTTGTTGTTTGCTTGCTTGCTTGTTTGTGTTTTTGGCGTCCCTGACCTAAACATGTAAAGTATCTTTTCTTTTAACTGGCTCCTGGTATTTTTAACTCTTAGTTTATTTCGGGCAGCCAGCACCCTTATCATTTTTGTTTTTACTCTATAACATTGTAATTTCTAACTCTGGGATGTCATAAAAGTTTTGTTGTTTTCTTCCTTTAGTCATTCTTCAAAAGCCCTATTTTTGACATGATGTTGTTAGCTGTATTTACAGAGGAACACGACGAATGCGTCTTAACACTTAAGAAAGTGCGTACGTGATGTTTAAATCCTTATTGTCATAAATGAAAAATTTCCATTGTTACTCATATTTACATTAATTGTAAACTTTGTATTTGGATAATTTATTAAAGTATTATGAAGACATGGTTATCTATTGTAATAATTTAACGCTATTGTAGTTACATATTGTAGTAGTTCTTCACAAATGGAGACATCGTGTTATTATCGGTTTATGACCATTATTATTGCATTGTTCGTATTAATTTTAGACGAATAAAACCATTGGGAGGGAGACTGTTGGTCCCTTGACCACAAATTTTGGTCTAGCGAATTCACAGTCCAGTAAAGTTGGTGTGTTTTCTGAGTCTTATATTCGCCTAGACATAAAAACGTCTTTGGCAAGAGAAAGTTATGTTTTGACAATCAATGTGTCTGTTATGTTTCAATGTGTCTGTTTTATCGAAAAACTGATAAATTCGCCCGACGATTAATGCATCTTTTTTTCCGTATTTACCTGAAAAGCATTATTTGTCCACCTGACCGATAATGACATGGTCATTACTATGAATTTATTATATTCGCACTTACCCAACGGTTGTCATGGTGATAAAAGCCCACCAGAATCCCTCAAACACACCGTGAGAAAATGACGCGGGAAACTGGTCAGCATTTTCTTTGCGCTCCTGAGGATGGAAAATTCGATAGTCCATAACCGTCGACTTTCAACTATCCAGGGTTTTAATTACTAAACGCCTGAAAGCATCATGTCTTTGTATATATGCATATATCATCAAAACCCACTTGAAATGGTGGTAATGTCTTCGTGTCGTGAGATTGAAGAACAACCCCACGGTGTTTACACTAAATGACAATGTTAAACAAAAGAACTAGCAAATAGCACGTTTCATCTATCGCATTACAATGGAAATTGGAAATATTACTTTTAACGAGACTAACTGTTTCCACCTTTCCTTGTCTTGATTTGTTTCTTTGTTTAAGCTTCCCTCGGAAACCAAACAAACAGTCAAAAAATTATTGGTTTACATCAGAAACAAATGTGTCCTTTACATTCGGCCTACTGCATGAGCTTCTTACGCCACTCCAAGGATCATAAACTTAAAATATGCACACAAAATGTGTACTCGAAATCAAAATTTATAACCAAAGAGATTTCTTCTTGTACCGAAAATTGCTCACTAAGGGGGTGATATTGTACATTTTAATTGGATTAGCAAACCAAAAATAAGCAGACGAAATAAGAGAGAATAAAAAAGTCATTGATTCATTGATTTATTGAATGTTTCGACGTCTTCAAGATCTCATTATCAAGTTTCAAAATGTAAAGGTCAAATTATTTAAAACTTGCTTAATTAATGGCATCGACAAAACCTGAATGCTCTAAGGACATGATGACGTATTTTTGGAGTGGCGAGTTGGTTGGTCTCTTGGAGCGCGAGATAACTGTTCCAGGGAGGGTGGCCGATCTTTTTTTCAGAAAAAAACATCAAATTTCATTTGAAACAGTTAGTATGGCTGGAGTTTCCCACGTGAATCCATTCCCAATGATTTCGGCTGAAACGTTTGGGCACTGGTTTCTCAGTTCCAAGACTGTATATTGCTACCCTTGTTCAATAAAGTCGATTAATTTTGGTATTTTTTCACTTAGAACACGATTCTTTAAACAAGATTTGTCACGGTTGTCTAAGGATTCCTTGGCTGTTGCTTAAAACGAGTAGTTCATAGATTGACATTTTCACTGGGTGGAGAGATGCGCATGGATCACCAAGTTATCCGGCCGACATTTGGTCGGGCTGCCATGGTTACCTTAACAGTACACATTGATACGTACTACTGAATAGGCAAACAGAGGTAACGTTGGAGTTTCTTCTTTTCAGTAACACAAGTCCCCACCCAGTTACTACAATTTTCTGAAAGATTCACGGCACACCTCTAAAAAGGCTTCATAGAATAAGTTCACTTACCGCTAACCAGATGATAACTCCCGCTAGTGTCGCCGAGATGAGAATGAACACGAGTATAGGCCAGCCTTGAAGAACAGACAGCAGTAGCTGAGTCCCGGACACATTCCCCTTGATAAGCACCGCTACCCCTGGGGACTCAAGCACTCCGACGAAGGGAAATCGACGAACGGTCTCGGCTCCCACATTCCCTCCCACGGGTATAATCACATCAAAGTTATTCGAACCTAGAAGATTATCCAGGCTTGCAGGACCCTCAGGGATCTTTGTATAGTTAACAGTCGTGTTAATATGACAACAACTCTTGATCACTTTGTTTAAGATAACTGGAAACATCCCTTCTAATGATGGAAAGTCGTGTTCTTTTGGAGTGAAGATGTAAGGTTCCTGGGTCCACCATAACACAGTCATCTGTTCTCCGTTGATGCACTTGTGGTCAACACTAGAGTTCGTCAGGTAAACATTGTTTATAAACAAACCCATCACCACCAAGTACAGTTTCTTGCAGCTCACCATAATCACGGCACAGCTTCACTGTTCCTCAGGAATGACGCTGTTAGACTATTGCTGGATGATAAACTTGAAAAACCAAAACTGAACAAGACAGGTTTGAAGAAAGCAAGTCAAAATAATTTAGTTCCACGGTTCTCAACTGTATTTCTGTTGTAACGTTTAGTTGTTGCCTATGCGTTGATGATGCCTTGATGAAATTATTACAACACAGCTTCTACCTGGTTCCTGTGAACAAACTTTGTATTTATCACAGCTTCAAATCGAGAAATCGAGGAACCATGTTTGCTTACCCACTGTTAGATGATAGATCCCAAGAGAGCCTTCATGTCTGTTGGGGTGTTGTGATTCATGATTACCACTTAGGACTTTAAGGTTAATCGTAAAATAGTCTGTAATTGGCTAGGTATGTTCAGCATTAAAAATTAATAAATTATTTTCAGGTTCTAGAAAAGCGGCCGCCATAGTGATGGTTTTGCTTTAAGCCTGGATCGCGAAGTAATGATACATTTTTTGAATAGTTTCGGCAGATTGTTCAGTATTTTTGCACTCCTTTTGCCCCTCCAACTGAATATCGCTGATTTTCCATGATACCTTTGTTGTATAGAATAGTGGGAAATCACAGGAACAAGGAAGTTAAAGAATTGTTTGATTATTGTATCTGTATTTGGGCGACTTTAGTATAGACACTATAGAAACGTGCATCAACACAAACTGTGGTTTGTGCTATTATTTCCATTCTATAATGTACAGACAACTTTATGGAAAGAACTTAAAAAACCATTAATTGAGCAAAACTTGAAACGAAGGAAGAAACTTAATCAACAACCAAAAATTCTTTATTTGAAGTCATCCCATTTAATATTTTTATGAATAAGAGTATCTTTTGCTTGGATAGTTATTGTAAGGCGTAAACACCGCAGAATATCATAACAAACTCGCGTAAATGACATCTCGAAAATAATACTAAAACCAAAGGAATAGCTAGATCATGATCATTGCAATGAAACATTTATGGAATGAGCGAGGCCAAGTCATTATTCCAGTTCGCTTATCTCAGGCAAATTCTTCAGTGTTCGTTATCTTCCTTGGCTTGCATGATGAAAGAAAAATAATAATGCTTATTTGAACTTCTCACAACCAAAATATTTATCTCGTCCGACATAAAGAGAAAGAATTGATTGGCCGCCGTAATGTGGTAACTAGGATGCTTTAAAATACTAATTAATAAGAGATGTCTCCATTAAAATTTAAAATCCTTTGAACACTAATAACTTTGATTTTCAATCTTCACGTTCTGGAAGCCTGCCATAAACTTAATAGTTTATAATGGTCATTTATCCGAGCGTTCCACGGCGTTTTTCCAACTTAATAACTATCGCAATTTTTGCTAGTTTACCGACAAAAGGTTTGCTATCTAGCTTCCAAGATGCATGTGTTAAAGGAACAGCTTTCTCTCTGGTTTACTGGGAACAAAAGCCGTACATTTTCAAAGACGCGAAGCACAGTGAAATAGACGGCGCTCTGCCTGAAATCCTTCGCAGCGTCTATAAAACGTGCTGCAAAACAAACGCTAAGATATCAGCAAAACTCATCGATTATCCTACATCACTGAAAGCAACGATCGACGATTACTCAAATGAAGTTATAATTCCGGTGGGGCGAAGAGTTGGCCGCGAGGAGTCAATATATCTTCACCCTTTTCTTGGTTTAGTTGATTCGCCCGGAATTGCTGTCGTTGCACAGAAAAGTATACCAGGAGAAGAATTGATGGCCGCCATTTTGGATTCCTGGCCTATTTTAATCTTCATCGGGATGTCGTTATCACTCAGTGGAATTGTTATGTGGGCTCTGGTAAGAAGCTTTATCGATTTAACTAGGAAACTGAGTGTTTACACTACTCACGAGGAGTTAGCATTGTGTGCCAGTGATGTAAAACAAGGACACTGTGTGGCACAGTTCTGAGCTTTCGCTACTGGAGTTTCTTAAGGACGTTCGCGCTAATTGTTTCTGCGCATCCTTACTGCGCACGCAAATTCACACGTACGTCATACATCGAGCGCGTGCTAAGTACTAAAATGAACAATGATAGGGCAGATGGCCACTGCTATAGCTTTGCATGGATTTAACGATCTTCGACGTACGGTGACCCCTACTTTTCTTTCCAGAAACAGAGTTTATTTGCAATTATCTCCACATTGTCCAAAAATGAACAAAAAATCAATGTGGGAAGTTAAAAAAACTCAAGATTTCTTTCCACGGGACATCGAATCCTGCCATCTTACGGCTGCAAGGCGCGTGAACATACGGTCGCTAAATGCGAACTTGTTCTTTAAGGAACCTTACCAGTTGACAAAATTCACTTGATAGGTCCACTTAAACAATATCTGGCAGAGACCATTTCACTTCAAAGATCTAATTGCAATATTTTTGGGCTTGCAGACACTGTGGCCTTATTTGCTAACGATTTTTTCAGATTTAGGGTGTTCTTCCGAGCATGTTCTTTCCAAAACAAAGTCGGTGACCCCCCATTTTTTTTTACATTTCTGACATAACTAACTCATCATCTTACAGTGATAAAAGTTTCAGAAAAAAATCAATGTTGGAAAATTTTCGCGCGAACGTCTTTAAGTCTGTTTTTCAGCTTTTATGAGCTTTCCTGCTAATAGGAATAAATAACCCACCGAAATGAAGATGGCTATGATAACCTAAAAACGTGTCCAGCTCCTAATTATCTGCAGAGGTCATGCCTTCGAATCCTGTGCAAGCCTGAATTAGTTGGGTACATAACTGCAATGATCATTGATCTCCTACATCAACCTACAGACTCAAGAGTCCAGGAACTCGGCCGCAAAACAATACTACACATTGTTTACTTTGCTGTTTAAAAGTATACTACAAGTTGTTACGTTGTTTTACCACGGAATTCGATTTTGCGAGTCATTTCTGTGCCTTTCTATAATAAGACATTTAACATTGCTTACTGTCATTCTTCAAGTTAAGGCTGCTTTCAACTTAAATGCAAGCAATTCAATTCGATTCAGAGACTTGACCATTTCATTCTCGATCGTTTTTCCTCGCAGGACTATCGCTCAAACGCTGAAGAATTCCCCGAGTTCTTTCCTAGCGGAGTATTTGAAGCTGTATGGTGGGCTGCGGTTACCATGACAACAGTGGGGTATGTAGTTATATTAATAACAATTATATATATATCAAAATAATTGGTCTGCATATACCCTGTGCAAATGCAGCCTGCTCTACAGCGTCCACCGTCAGACGGTGAAAACTAGCTCACAGTGATTAACACTATAAACTGATTAGATTGTAAAGAAACAATTACCTACAAAGAATCTCTAGTTCTCTTACCGTAACCATTGTTTTGTTACCTCACAGAAGTAGTTCGCGTTTCCCCGCCTTGCAATTGATACAGACTTGCTACCGTCCTGTTACGTAAACATAATGTCAGAACTCCATTACTTTGAATTAAACAATGTTCTTTGTTCTTTAGCTATGGCGACAAGGTGCCTCGCAGTGTTGGAGGTCGTCTGTTTGGTGTGGTGTGGATTAATGTAGGCCTTGTTATATTAGCCATTTATATGGGTATAGTCACTTCTTCCCTTAGCAGTAACAGTCTTGAACAAGTCAACAACATTTATGGAATGCCGGTAAGCATACACTTGTAGCTTGGCGAGCCTTTTCATTAGGCACGCGCTCAGTACACGCTGAAAATATTTTGAGTAGAATTTCAGACGCAGCGAGGCGAGCGAGGAGACAGAAGCTAGGCTTGCCTCTCAGTAAAGAACGAATTCCTTCTCATCTTTCTTTTCTTCTTCTGGTTCCAGGTTGCGGTTCTGAATGGCTCTGCCCAGCAGCAACTGGCCATTTTGCAAAACGCTGAAGTTCACGGTATTACGTTTCTTGAGTGTTTGGGCTTTGTGATGATTTGCTCTGTTTAACTATACGGTAGGCGTGTCCCTCGTTATATTTTTGAAGCAGAACCCTATTTTCAAGTGTACGAGGATGCGACTGAATCATTTTTTTACAGGGTGGCAACCTAAGTAACTAGTTTTCAGGCCTTTTTGACACCGTGTGACTTGTGATTTCTCAGTTGTCTTTCGGATTAGGCTTCTACATTTCTTCATCTAGTTTTCAGTAGTTTAGTTTTAATGAGATCGTCAGCAAAATATAAGACAGATAAATTCAAATAGACAAACAAATGATAAAAAGAAATTCAAAATAGCACGGGATGTGACGGGGGAAACAAACAGAACTACCGTCCCAATTGCGATCTAAATCCCCCCCCTTCCATTTTCACCTATTTTGTAGTGAAACGAAGTTACAACGAATTGTACAAGAGCGTAGAAAGCGGTGAAACCCGAATAGCCCTGGTAGACATCTTCAGCACTCCACAGCACAGTGAATATTATGATGAGTACAAACTGTATGTAGCAACAGTCCTGAATGAGCGTGTTATCTATGGAGCGGTCTTACCCATGGGTACAGAGAACATCAGAAAATGTTTCCTTGATTACCATGGAAACCATCAGCTGGAAGTACACGAGATCTTAGAAAAGTACATCAATTCAGAACAGGTTGGTGACCGGCTTTCTAGTTAAGTTACATGCTGCCCTACACGCCAGCAGGCATAAGGGCACTAAGATTTTAGTTACTTGGAGAATTGTTTATCATAGAGTTTTTAGTGGCTTAATTTAGAAAAGCTTGATTGTCATATGGTTTGAGGGAACTACGGATTTATAGTGCCTTTTCCATTTCTTTCACATTTCTATTGATTTTCTTGAATAGCTTTAGCTTTTGTATCTGTCCAGCAAAGACTATCATAAATGCATGGGCTTTCACCCTCAATCTAGGCCATCACGTAGTTACCATGGTAAGGAATGCTAGAAGCTAGTCAGAACCGTCGTTAGATTTCTATCACTTCATCGATTACTGGTTTTGAGCGTGCAAATCTACCTGCATTTTTCAATATCGGCTCAAAAAGGTTAAACTACCAAAGAAACATCTGAAAATAACCCATAGAGACATCAACGAAAGGAGTGATCATGACGGGGGACGTCAACCTTATGTTTTTGACAGGGATGAGTTCTCTGCTACTTTTAGTGGAGTCATTTGTCTGGCACGTATTTTAAAATGTCGCTCGGTCTTTAATTCCCTTTTTTATAATTATGTTTGATGGTATTTCGACATTATTTTTGGCCAATGTATTTTATCCAGCATGAGGTAACTATTAGAAAACATCTGTTCAAAACATGAGGATAATTTGCTGTTGTCATATTTCAGTACGGCGGTGATAACTCAAGCTCTGGTACGGACTATTTTAAAGGCAGTCTGTTTGGTTACACCATCTATGGCATGTTTGGTTTGTTTATGATCGCCTTAGCCATTGGTCTTATCTGGCAATATTATTCACGGACACAAAAGGAACACAAACGTCAAACCAGTGCAGGTGAGCAACCAAAAGTAAAAATTTGTCTCTTTCAACTGAACAAGTAACTTGTGTTTGATCTAGCTCCTGGACTTGCCTACCAAGTAATTACCTTTGAGACCCGGGGACGGCATGGGTACCCATAGGAAAATTGATTGGAGGATCAGACCCCGGGGGAACTCCCTTATATATTATAAAAAGGACAGGGTTACTCATCGTGCTTCTAGTTTGGTGTCTCCTGGGGTGGTCAGCCTAAAAATGTCCACGGCGGAACCTTACACGGTACGTTTTAGGGTACTGAGCCGAAAAAAGTCGACGTCATTTAATGTGTTGTTTGAGAATTGGTACCTCTTAGATGTGAAAAGAATTCAAGCCACGCCCACAAAACATGATGTTTGTAACTCTTAGGAGTTCTGTTTTAAATTTCCAAGCAGCAGCCCCGTCCTTTTTATAGGAGAGTCTTTCCGGGGGATCAGACCAGATCTGGAAAACCATTTCCTATTTCAGAGCAATTTTCTATATCTTGTTTTATACCTGCCCATGTTCAATAAACTATCCTTGTTCAAGCTTTATCAAATTTCATTGGGGTATTGGAGTATTGGTGTATTGGGGTATTAGCGTATTGGGTTATTGGGGTATTGCGGTATTAGGGTATTGGGGAATTACTCTTATACCGTAGTATCCCAAGACATCAATACCCCATTATCCTAACACCCTAATAGTCTGTTATCCTAATACCCTAATACCCTGACATCCTAACGCCCTAATATCCTTATACTGTTATACCCTGATACCCTAATACCCAATACTCCAATACGATAATAGCCTAATACCCTAATATCCTAATACCCTAAGAGGCTAATACCTTAATACCCTAATACCCTAATACCCTAATGCTCTAATACCCTAATTAATGCCCTAATACCCTCAATACTTTAAGACCCTAAGACCCTAATACCTTAACACACGGACTTTGGAAAAAAACTTTTGCCTTCACTATTTCACTAGGAGGACAACAGGATTCAAATACTGAACATTCCACAACTAAGACTAACAAAGATAAGGACAATAAGGAGCATGATCAAAGGGGAGTACCATTAAACTTCAGTGAGCAAACAGAGAGACTTATGGCTGCTCAAAGCGCCGAGCTACTCGCCATGGAGGACGAATTCAAAGCTTTTCGCAAAAACTGGGAAAAGAACTTCCGTGGTCTGCAGGAAAAGCACAAGAAAGAACAAGAAAGACTGTTTGAGCTCGATAATTTTGGCTACGAAATGTGAGGAAACTTTTTACTAAACAAAAGAAAAGGCAGAGTCAAGAAAACAGCACAGAAAGAAAATTTCATCATCTATGTACGTTCTTACTTCATTTTTATGTCTTGTACAAAGAACTCAAGGAATGGGGTTTTAAATATAATTTTTCTTTAAAATAAAGTGAAAGTTTAAAAATCTTTCGGTTCTGTAGCGTGTTCAGTGATTTCTTCTCAGTTCCTAATGCCATGCTTCTACTAGTAAGCTACCGAACTGGACTCAGGGAGTAACACAGTAATGGTGTACAAGTGAAGATATGAAAGATCATATATTTGAACTGCGAAGAAAGTTATGAGGACATGATTAATCATGGCAGTTAAATGCACAACTTCAGCAATTTTGAAATTAAACCCTGAAAAAAACATTCAAGCTTGAACGGGGTTCGAACCCATGACCTCTGTGATACCGGTGCTGTGCACTTGGTAGAGAACTGCATCGGTATCGCAAAGGTCATAACTGCAATGACCAATCATTTCTTCACAGTAATGGTTAGTTGCATTTCTGCAAACGCTCTAGAACGCTCTAGAGCAGAGGTAGCCTGCGAACGCAGACGTATTTCCGGCTGTCACTCGGTTCCGCCGAAAAATAACGTCTGCGAACCCGAGCCAGAAAACGATTTCTGTGACGTAGGAATTCTAAACCAATCACAGTTTAGCTCAAATAACCCCAGAACTACTGAGCGAGGTATTCGCTGCGAGGAGCACTCGAGTTTCATTCTATCATGGAATCTGATTGGCCAAGGAGAAACAAAAGTCACTACGTCACAGAGATCGTTTCCTGGCTCGGGTTCGCAGACGTTATTTTTCGGCGGAACCAGGTGACAGCCGGAACACGTCTGCGTTCGCAGGCTAGAGCAAAGGCGAATATCTACCCACCGGACATGTGGCTACACTACAACCTGTCACAGTTCGTTTTCTGCAGAACGAAGTAACTTTACGCGACTCTACTTTCCTGAATGTGATGCAAGTCAGTCCACTATCAGAGGTGAGTGACAAAGTAAATTTTAATTTCCTTTAAAACTCGCAGTGGGATATAGATGAAAATAGTACCCTTGTCCTTGTCAGTAATTTTACTTGCGCCCAATGAAACCGCATAACAATGAAAGCCAAACATCAGCCATATGTTAGCACGAGAATAACTATTTAAATCCGCGCGTCCTCGTCTTTGAATGCAGCAACTGGCGTGGCATTGTACTATTATCCACCCCTAGTAAGATCTTAGCGAAAGTCATCATGAAGCGCCTATCACTGGCTGTGGACCTTAAACTCCGCGAGGAACAGGCAGGTTTCAGGAGAGGAACGGGATGTATCGATCATATTTTCACGCTGAGAAATATTATTAAACAGAGTACCGAGTGGCAGCGAACTCTCTATGTGAACTTTGTAGATTTTGCCAAAGCCTTCGATAGTGTGCATCGACACAGCCTCTGGAAGATATTACGAGCGTATGGAATCCCCTCCCACCTTGCTGAGATCATCAAAAGTTTCTATGACAACTTTACCTG
>Ga0126338_10001052_pt1 | contig 17025 bp, 8 predicted proteins | sample OrbCmetagenome_2_FD_92529 | JGI IMG/M metagenome (GOLD analysis project Ga0126338, IMG submission 92529) | Coral microbial communities from Petempiche,Puerto Morelos, Mexico - Orbicella C C metagenome | ecosystem: Host-associated > Invertebrates > Cnidaria > Coral | place: Petempiche,Puerto... | reverse complement strand
CTTACTTACTTACTTACTTACTTACTTACTTACTTACTTACTTACTTACTTACTTACTTACTTACTTACTTACTTACTTACTTACTTACTTACTTACTTACTTACTTACTTACTTACTTACTACTATATCACTTGTCTTTATGAATGTTTCAGACTGGGAACTAAGAGGTTAATGAGGAAGTTATCCGTCAAGTTTAATTGAGCAGAAAATTGGTTAAACAAAAATTCACTAAGTTGGTGTTCATATCGTTTTTAATTTAACAGAAAGCATTGACTGTGCAACAATGTAATATTCTTTCAGCTAGTGATTAGATCAGTTGACACAATTCTGATTTAATTCCCTCGCTAATAATATAATGTTCAACATTTTACAAGATCTATCAGCAACATTCCCCTCTTGAAATATTAGTGCATGGCAATAACTTGGTGATGATTAAAGCCTCTGGTTCGTTGTTAGTGTTAATTAAAGTTGATGAGAGATCTAGCAAATGCTTCATTGTGTTTGAATCAAGATTTGTACTAAAAAAACACTACAGACTGAATCTCCCAGGCTCCCGTATGAGTCACCAGGTCTTCAGGATGCAAAGAAAAGTGCTTCAAGTACAAATTTTCATACTTAGTTGAGCTGATTTCAAGGTTGTAATATTTGGATACTTGAAATGTTTTGTGGTTGGATCAGCAGAACTCTATTTTTTACGAATTTTTTTGGGGCCAATTAAGAAAGCCAAATTAGTGATTCTTTTTCTGGCCACAACAATTCAAACTTAAGAGAATAATGAATATTTCCAGTTTTCCAAATACCAGACAAGCTCAATATGTCGGAGAAATAGATCACAAGTATTCTCAGAGAGTTCAAAATTTGTCCATAATAACTTTTACATGAAGAATGCTATTTCTTTGACAACACAAGAATTTCAAAAAAAAGCCCGCTCACTTTGGATGTCTAAAATCAACTGTAAACTGCCAGTGATGATAAAATAAACTCCAAATAAAAGGCTTTCTCTGCTCTAAACAATGATTTAAACTCTTCAGAATCTCTAGAGTACAGCTGAAATCATCACAATCATTCCAAGAGGACGACTGCAATATTAAACAATAATGGTCTGACCTTCTCAAACATTCTGTTAAAATCTGATAACATACATTATCTTGACAGTAAACCAGATCTCCTGACTCAATAATAAACGGAAAAGTCTACATTTCACTTTTAGGTTGAATATCAATTTCAAAATTGCAACATTTCTTGCTACAGTAACTATTATTTTAGTAAGTTCTATATCATCTAAGTAAACCGTTTTCAATAAATATTTGTGTCAAAAACGCATCAGTTTTGGAACCCTTATTAGTACTACATTTTAACTTTTCATACATGTAAGTTAGTAATTAGAACAATGTGTATATTGATTATTATAAGCATGGAGGATTAAATCTTATTAAATAACAGCCACAACTTACTTGTAATTTGAAGTACGTAATTAATTGTAGTTTTATACATGTATCACTGATGCTAAACTAAACATTTTTTCTAGAAACACGTCCTACCTTCCTGGTGAGAAGACATTCCGGTATGAACAAAATTATACAAAGTTTCTTTTCACTACACAACTATTTCCTGAAGTATCAGGTTATAACATACTTTCCCTAGAGACAAATTAGTGAGCTACTGCTAAAAATGCAGCTTGTTGTTTGGAAAGCTAACATTAAGTGTACACAAAGTTTCCTGTTCAACGATAACAAAAGCAACTTGAAATTCAAGCTGTCATGAACAGGGAGTTTTCAAGCTGACAGAGATAATTACGACACAAGTCAAACAACAGTTTTGATGCCAAAAGGTTACTTTCACTGACATCAAACAAACTTTGGCGTCTGAATAAATTAACAGTCAATTGAACAAGTCTACTTATTAACCACAAGGTTATTTATTTATGTAAATAATTAATTACAGGTCGGATTATAACAACATTAGAACTACATAAAGGTAAAGTTTTATCCTGCTGTGCACGAACTATACTTGTCCTGTGTCCTGAATCCTCTTATATTTCAAAAAGCACATAACTTTTATAGGGAAAAAAACATTCATCTCTCAACCGATATTGAGGTATCTCGGAGGTAGATGAATTGTAGACATTTTGAGACTCAGACAGACTCAGGAAGTTGATATTATTTGTTTTTGGTGCAGTTTCACTCCTGCTGGCCAATGAATTGCGAGGCTCTTAAGTCCTTTAAATGCATCTAACTTGATACATTTAACAAGAAGTCAAACTGTAGGTTGCAAATTAAAGAAGAGAACATTAGACTTTTGATTTGAATCCATGACTCAAGAACACTAACATGCAAGCTTAAGCTCCTCAGTGGTTGACAAGCCTCTTAAACATTATATTTCAAATAATTTTCAACCCTTCACTCCCAAGATCGAAAGAATATTCCCCTTCATGAATTGAACATCATATATTTCTTCAATTTTCTTCAAGTTCTGAGAACTTAGTAACATAATAAAACAATGGGTTTTCTTAACTCTCGTCAATGTCTGCTTGGAACTGTTAATATTGAAAATGTTGGAAAGCTGGATGTCAATTTCTCATTGTAGATCAGAATTCCAACAGGTCAATAAAAGACTTAATTTATAAATCATATTTTTCTTCTCTACTGATTTTGAGTACTGATATGTTTCAGAGTATAGACTATATAAGATTATTTATCAGAAAAATATAAATGTTGTAAACATGTGTAAGAATCATTTCACATAGTCATAAGAAATAATTAGTACAATCCCATGCACTGTATATTGTTCTATGTGTTCTTCTTGTTGCAATATTTTTAAATTCAGTTTTCAAATTAAACATCTAAATGTCATTTTACACTGTACATGATATCTTCCACCATAACACATCATAATGAAATTTCTTTCAGTTAAGCTAAATTTCATGTCAGGTGTCAACTCAAAAAATTATGTAATTATATGTATATCAAGCCAACATAGATCAGATATTAATTTATGTAATAGCAATATACTTTATATAGAATATTCTGGGAGGATTTTTCTAAACAAAACAAAACAAAAATTTTAGATGGTGGAATGATCCTTGGATGGTGGGCTTGCAAGCCTGTATAATTGTATTTCATGCATTACTACATTTATTAAATTTACAAATTTCTAAATAATGTTAAAAGACTTGAAGTAATTGTGGAAGCTACTCTGACCTGGTCAAACTGTGGTCACTCATCAAAGATTGTCCTTGCACTTCTAGGACACATGTAGGACTTGAAACTTCCTTCCCAGTGCTAGTAGTTCAAAGAGATTTCATGGCTAGGCAGTATTGTACTGTACTACTTTTTCCTTACACTCTCACATATGCCATAACAAAAAGTTTCACTTTCTATGAGTGCTACGCTATTTACTCACTCTGTATCATCTTCATATTGCCACTGCCCTTACAGGAGAAGTGATGTTATTATGGTTTGCGCACTGGACTTTTGACTAAGAGGTCTGCATTCAAGCCATTACATTGTGTTCTTGGGCAAGAAAATTCACTCATTTATGGCACCTCTCTCAGTCCTTTCAATGTGTATCCTATCAGGCAATTTTGCTACCAGGAGATCATTTGCCTCATACTTCATACTGAAATTTAAAACCAGGTCCCTTACTAGTACAACTACTTTTCTCATTTTCCTGGCTGCTGTGTTCAACAGAATGTTTTGAGAAAGCTTCTTTCTGCCATCAGGTGTATAATGGGTGCCAGCAATTTTGATATGAAGGGGTAACCTTGTGGTGGAGTAGCATAGCATCTGTTCAGGGGAGGGAGGGGAGGCAACCTGGGTAAATCTGGAATAAGCTTTTTTGGTGTAGGACACTTCGGCTGATGCAGATTTTATATCTCAACGTCCACAATTCACTACCTAAATAAACATGCCTGCTCCAATCTGACCTTATACAAAAAAGTCTTGCAGCTCACTACCATTCAAGGGATTTCATCCCACAAAGGGAATAGAACTCTTTTCACTTGCAGAGATGAAATCCCTTAGTTTACACATGTAGGACGGTAGCAGTCCTGAGAGATACTAACTTCATTTGAGTACCACATAGCCAACTTAACATTTGCTTTCATGAAAAGCCCCTAAAATTTACAGTTTTTGCAACAGTATCTGTTGTAATATCTGGAAACTGCAGGGGCAATTAATACTGCCCACATAAAATTTCATACAGGAAGTATATTTGTGAGATTGAATAATAAGGTATATTATTATTGTCGTATCTAAGACAACGACTAAACAGAGAACTGACGTGGCTGAAAAATGTGTTGATGACAAAAACAAACCCATCTCTACAGAGGTCGAAGAAAATAAAAAAATAATGTTTTGTTCAAATCATCATGTCAATTAGTTGCCACACCTTGTCAGACATAATATGACAAAAATAAGGAAATCTAGTCAGATGTAAGACATCGACTAAAATTCTACAATTATTGGTGGGTTTTCAACTTCCTCTCTCATCTACTACTAAAACCATATCATTTTACAGACCCACATCCTGCCCTTGTAAACAACTGCACCTAACACACTTTGATTTCCTAGATCAAACAGGTATAAATTATTTAGAACACCAGGCTGGCTTTGTTTTGAAAGAAGTATTCCGACGAGAAGTCCATCCTATGCGGAATTTTTTGCACATGTATGCCCTCCTACGTACGCACTTTGCAAAAAGCTTGAAGAACAAAATTCGCTTTTCTACAGAAGAAGTTTTAGTCTTTCTCAGTCAAATTTTCACAAACTGAACTGCCATCTGTTTCTCTGTGATAGTTTAGATTTCATTTTCAAAATGAGTTGTACCACTTTGTTGTGGTTTCGCTCGGCTATGAATTTTTAATCGCAATATCAAAACGAAATCTATAACGCGACTTTGCTCTAACGATCGGTGAAAGAAAGAACGTCCATGACTTGAAAACTTCTTTATTATTTGATGACTTTTCTAAATGTTCCTCCGCCTTAAACTATTAGAAATCTATTTTCTCTCTTAAAGGACAATTGTTATTTACATCTACTAGTAATTACAATAATCGTGCGACACAATTTTCGACGAGTTTTGTTATGATCGAATGGAAGAAGATAACATACCTCTGCCTACGACATATATATCTTTGATGTTTACATCGTTGAGTTGAGTAGCGTAAAAAAGTTTAAGTCTTAACGACTCTCTCCACTTGAAAACAAATCGTTCAAGTTTGCGTAAAAGATATCCTGTTCCCGTCCCTATCGATGTTTTAGAAGGTAGCGTCAATCGAAGTTAACACGGCGAATATGGTGAACAAAGCAATGAATAATCTTTGGCACCGCCATACGGGCCGATATCCATCACCAAATTGCTCGGAATTACTGGGCAGTCACGGATGAAATAATGTTTACAACAAAGCTAATTGTCACTAAGTGTTCTGGTCTGTCGAGACTCCTAACAGAAAGATAAGTTGCTCTTCATTATAAGAGAGTGACTGAAGAACTTTAATCAGCGCATGCAGAACAGAACGTATAAAGAAAGACAGAAAGCGTCACAACAAACAAGAGAATTCAATCTGATCTCTAAAGGAATTGTCGTTCGTTAACTAAGCTCACAGCAAAAGATCTATGTGCAACGTAGCAACAATGTAAAACTCAGTTAAAATACGAATGATATCTTAACGCGTTAGACGAAAAAATGGTTTCCATACCTTGAAACATGCCTTGTCCTCGTTAATTCTCTTTTGTTTACCGATTCGCCCAGATCTGAGTTCCATACAACAAAGAGCATGAGTACAAAAATAAACAACAGCATGCAATCTGCAAATACGGGCAGCCTCTATTGAAAATCAAAGCTGCGTCATTCAGTTTTAATTCAGCCAGCTTACCTCGACATTCCCTTGTGACGCTGAAAAATTTGAATATCAAAAGAAAGCTCTCGAAAGCTGTTGAATTGGAAAAGGCTTGCCTCTTTCTTTTTCTACTTGAGTAACCTCGCGCGCTGCATTCGAATCCCTACCGGACGTCGCTCAAAGAGAAGTGAGCCAATCAGATGAACGGATTTGATCATTTCGGCCAATCAGCATCCTAAAACTTTCAATTGGGTTACCGCAATTGCTCCGGGTAGAGCACAGCTGTGCGAAAACCTTCTCTGAACCAAGACTTATTGTTCTTCCCAGTTTTGTTTTTATATACATCTCCTGCTAACCAAGAAAGCTATAATGAAAAACTAGATTAACTTTGTGGCATTTATTACGGTGGTTTTCTTGTATTTAAATTTCTGAATTTTGTGTAAATTAAAAGTCAGTCCAACAAAATTAAATGAATTGGGTGCAAAGACGAATTCAAATGGAATTCTCTACAAAATGCATTTCTAGCCTTTCCTTTGAATACAAGGAAGCATACCTTGAAAAAAAGTTTACAAGAGTAACAAAAATAATTTTTAACCCCACCCCTTCGAACACCAAAACCCCTACACAGGGTTTCTTTTTTAATGTAAAAATAAAAATAGTTATTCCAGAGTGCAATTACTAAGTATGTCAGCCCTCTACGCCTCTTTCTTCCACCCAGAGAATAGCAATTTTGGCAGGAATCGGGAGACACAAAAAAATATGAGGAATTTGGTTATAATATATCGGAATGTGTAAAAATAATGTCGAGAACATCAGATTTTCTCAAATTGGGAAAATTCTCAGAATTAATTTTTGAGATTGACGTTTCCGGACCGTTTATCCTTTCAGTTTAAAGGACCTTGCTCTTTTCCTCATCTCAGGAGGAATGAATGAATGGACAATTCAAATTAAACGGTATCTGGTCAGAGTCGTTCCACAAAAAAAGTCAGATCGTTCAACTTATATTAAAATAGTGAGATAAATATAGATCGCTCCTCTATATTCGAGGAGCCGCTTCGAGTTCTGAGTACTCCTTTCATCACTGATTGCTCATACCGGAAGGATGCGTAATTATATAACCGATGGAGCTACAGTCGATAATATAAACATTAACAAGTGCCTGTACTTGTAAGTTTAAGTAAAGCAGGGGCGGATCCAGGTTTTTTTTCCTTAGGAGGGGTTGCACCACTAAGGAACTGACCGGTGAGGTAAACAAATTTTAAAAGTGAATAAGAAGTGGACTTCATCTCAGGGTGGGGGGGGGGGGGGGGCACCCCCTCACCCCCCCCCCGTGGATCCGCCCCTGTAAAGTGCCGTTTCTGAAGGAAAAGAAAAGATTTTAGCTCGAATATTTTGGAACCGGGAAGTGAATTGAAGAAAGTAAGTTCTAATACAGTGGAACCTCGATTTAACGAACCTCTATATAACGAAGTCCTCGGCATAACGAACGATTTTCTCGCCCCAGTAAAACTAAAGTGTATGGAAAAGAACCTCGATACAACGAAACCTCATTTATATAGTGAATAATTTTGCCAGTCCCTTGGCCCTTCGTTATGTCGAGGTTCCTCTGTAGAGTTAAGATGGTAATGCATTTGTATAGACTCGCTCCGCGAATCGATATAAATATCGAGTACGCGGCTTTTTTAATTAACTGACGGCCTAACTATATAGTGGAACGATCTGACTTGCAGAGTTCTGACCGTGGTATGGAGCGATCTGACCGCTATTCGAATTCATCGCGCAATGGTCTATGTATTCAATATAATTAACAGTCAAAACGCAACACAACTCGGTCAATGAACTCATGAAGTACAAAGACAACATTTAGGTCAAGTCATCCCGTCTTATTTAGGCATATAGTAACAGATTCGAGTCGGTGTAACCATTATAGAAAAACTTGACCCTCTCCTTACCTCAAATGGTTCTTGTTGTAGTCATTTTTAAAAGTTTCAATCATGAAGGTACGTCAGTCGAATGAACACATGGAGATCTATTGAAGCTCAGGAAGTCTTTGTTTAAATTGGATTTGATAATGTACTCTGCATATTACACTGAACAGGCAAATTTTAGCAACATACTTCAGAGATTAGCGGGGCCATTCGACTTCCTGTTGGGCCAGGGGGCGGGATTCAAGTAAACGTTTTCTTTTCTTCCCGGTTCGGTAAGTTTAATATAACCACATAAAGGACAGGAAAAACTGGCGGAGAATTTAGTTAGTAGATCGTTTCCAAAACTTTCCTAGAATTGAAGTAATTAACTACACGGAAATTACAGAGGATCATTGCGGGTGACAGCCTTCAATTCGTTATAGCGATATCAACTTTTTGCGAGGAGCGACAGAGGAGTGGGAAAAAAAAAACGAAAAAAAAAAAAAAAGAAAATTTAAAGTGACTTCACAGAAGATTTAAATCACCGTATGATTCGCCTTTCAGCATCAAGTGTCCCCTAGAGTAAAACAGCCCCCGCGCGTTAAAAGGGTTTTTGGAAGACCCACTAGCTTCCAGTTAGTGTCCAATATATTATAAGAGCCCAACTGTGCATGCCCCACTGATTAATTAAGAGCAAAAACTAGAGAAAATGTAAATTTGTGAGACGTACTAGAGGGTGTGAATAAAGTAAACTGATAAGCTTAAGACAAAGTTTCTTTTATGGTTATCGTATCTGCATGAATAACAAAATAGAAAATGCAACGGGAAGTCGATTTCTTAGCGGTCACAGTTCTAGAAGTAAAACATATCGCATTTTCTCAGAAGAATGGTGATCATTTTTTTATCCAAACAACCTTTCAAGTTAACTATGACGTCCTTTTAAGTCATTCTAGACTCATTTACGCTTAATTTATTATGTTTGTCGTTGCTAACAACAGCTGGAAATGGAGGATCACGCACTTCCTTCACGCACGACGCAACCGATTCAACTGACCTTTCTGTGCGTAAAACATGACGTAATTAATCATGATAAGGGCTATTTAGCTGAGCCAGCTTGTCTCCATGATGACGTACATTTTGTGAGCGTGGAAAAGTCTACTACATTCGGGTAGACAGGAAGATTCAGGTAAAGATGTCACCGGCGTACAGTTCCCGGCGCCAACATGTACGAGCAGAAGTTTAAAAAAGAGTTATAAACTTCTGTTATGACATGTTACGTGTTGAGTAGATTTAATAATTAAAGTTCAAGGTTTGTAGTTGGAGCACAAGACTATACGTGCAGAGATGTCGAGGTAAAAAGCGTCGGGCATAAACAGTACGTAACTGCCTTAATTTCATATTTTCAAACTGAGGAATTTAACTCAAAAATTTTTTGTATAGTAGGTGGTGGAGGGGGGTGTAAGTGAAATTATTCTCGCAATTTGATTGGTTTTTACTATGATGTATTGGAGGACAGAGGTATGGATGAAGTAACATTTTGTTTTTTGTTTCTTTACAACATAAACCAAATACATTCCATGTTGCCGAGAGTCTTTTCAGCAATAGGTCACAGAAGACATCAACATGTGGTAAGAACATCATTAGTAGCTATTAGTGACACACTCGCCTAAGGGCTCGTGTGCGATTTCACTTTTTTGATGTCATCTGTGATGTATTTCGAGATTTCTATCGCATAATAGTTGACGAGGGTGCAGCGATTCACAATTTGTGGATCGCAACGCTAAAAGACTATGTAGAAGATTGTATTTACCAAGTTTGAAGGATGTAGCTTGGCTAGAAGAGCCTCAGTTAATTTTTCTACTTTTCCAAATACTTGTCTGTAAATTTTTTTCCCGCGAACCGCGTCTACCCAGCCAAATTTACAGACAAATGTATGGAAAATTAGAAAAATTAACTGAGCGTCTTGTAGCCAAGCTACACCCTTCAAACTTGGTGAAAACAATCTTCACCTAGTATTTTAACATTACGAGTCACAAATCGGATAAAATTCGATTTTACAAAAAGTTATTTGCCATCGGATTCCCATACAAACACTGTAATTTCTGACCGCTTTGCCTACCCGCCAAGATGGCGTCGAAAACCGTGATTAGGACTATTCGCCTGTGTTTTGGGCTAGACTTCAGTTTTCACTTGCAACGTATAATAAGCACTTGCTTTGGGTTTGCTTCAACTACGCTAAGCGTTTGGCATAAAAAAAAAAATAGCGCCCTTTAATTTGTCATCCAATCAGAAGTAAAACCAAAACCAATCGAGACTCGCTGGCACACGTTTTCCCGCGCTTCGGCGTAAGCTTCATGTATTCGCTTCGAGTTTTGATTGGCTCACTGGATTGCGTGTGCAATTTGTGATTGGCCAGATTTAGGTTTACGTCACTCATTTGAAGACATCTCTACTACGCTACCGATTGGCTTCACTGGGAAAAACACTCTCGCCACTTTATGATCCACTCCGAGTTAATAAAACCACAACCAAATTGTGATTCGCTCGCACACGTTTTCCCGTACGCCGCGTCAGTTTGGATTGTCTGCGTTCTTTGTCTTTTTTTAGTTTTACGGGACTGAAGCCCGCACTCTATATGGCGTGGTTTTCGAGCAGAATCTTGTAAAGTGCATATAAAAAAATTGGCTCTTAATTGGTCTTGAACAAAGATTTAAAAAAAATTCTTTGTTTTGCAACATTAAAACTAGGCAGGGGATTTACATTTATTTTATAAGTCTCGAGACACGCGCGTGCATTTTTTCGTACGCGCAAACAGTCTCAAAACAGCACACGACTGCAAATGACAATCTCGTTATTTTACGTGGCAGCTTGAAAACCCTGAAGAAGGCAGTAGTCCCGAAACGTCGGTTGATTTATACCGCCATTAAGCGTCTTCTTAACAATATTTTTAACATTTACTTGTTTTACAGAGCCTACCTTATTTACAATATCTTCAGTTATTCCTATAAAAAGCTTCCCTAGTTTCAGTGACTAATCTGTTTGAGGTGTAGGAATAGCGCAGTCGTTTATCGTCAATGTGGCCCAGTTCGAATCCTTCACCAAGCGTCATATGTGGGTGGAGCTTGTCGTTGTGTCCCATCTTCGCTCGGAGGGTTTTCTTCTCTCCCGCCACAAAATCCAACACTTCTAAATTCTAATTCGATCTAGAAACAGTGGAGGCAGAGGGGGAAGAGCCATTCTGTTGACTTGCGCCACACTGCTAAATCCTACGTTAGGTTGGTCCTACGTAATACTACACTGAATCTTCTATGGCCCTATGGCTTCCGAGCCCGTTGGTGTGTTCCTCTGTACTGTTTAGATTCTAGTTCAACACCGGTCAAACCTAAGTGAGAGGGGATTACTGAGACAGATGGGGGGATGGGGGAGGGGAAACAACCGGTTTGAGATTCTGACCTTCGGTGCATGTCTTCCCGAAAAATGTCTGGTAGAAAAGTACTAAGTCCTGTACTCCGAGCGCGACAAAAATTTAAAGTGCATGGAAAATTCTGTTCGACTTAATCGAACTTCAACAATCACAATAAAATGACAAAAAGGTCAATGTTAAGAAGTTAGATCGTGTTTATTAGGGTCTATTGTAAGCTAAAATAATGTGCTATAAATGTCACGTGGCAAACTGACGTGGGGGCACCATGGATACCAGCCAAGACAGTGACCTGTCATTTTACAAAGACCGATTTTGTCACGTCATGCACAAAGGGGCCAGCAGAAGTCCTGAAGCCGAAAACAGTAACAGGAAACCACATAAAACAACCAAGAACTTACAGACTCCAAGTCCTTGAAGCAAACGGGTGAGTACAATAGCATTAGGAGTTTACGGGACTTAGTATCATGTGATTTAAGTTTTTGTGCCATGTCGTGTTACTAAGAAGTAAACTAGCAAATGGAGTGAAATAATTTCCTTCTTTGAGGTAAAGGACTATAGCCACACCATGCCAACTTAAGAGAAAGATGTTCTTCAAGCTTTAAGTGAACACGTATGCAGACTTTATTATAAGTCTTATCGACGCGTGATTTGTCGCTGGTAAATATTCATTAGCTTCCTCTTGAATTGAAGCTTCAAGGATAGCATTAGCGCACTGGCGTTTAATTTCATGTCTACGGCTTCTACATGATCATATTTTTGCTGGCATAGGAGCGGGAGGGCACATTACAAGAGATCAACTTTTTGTCAATTATAAACTGCAAATATTCACACAGAGACTTTAGACATGAACAAGAGACAACGCTGTAACAGTTGTTTGTAGAGTGCATGGTATCGGCTTGCAAGGACGCGTGCGAGTTATGAGAAACAAATGATTGATCAGAAGACGGATTCCACAGGCTGTCGATTCTAACAAGTCTTTGTTCAGTTTCAAACTAATCTCATTTGGACGATCACGATCGGCAACTGAAACCAATCGACTTGAACTTTCCATTTGAAAATAGCGTCACCAGAGTCTTGAATGTCGACTATGTTTTCAACTTCCTGAGGAAACTTATGCTTTTTTAGTGGCGATGCTTTGAGTCTCAAGAGAATGCATGTGCCTTATTGACCGAGTGTGAGGTCAATATGGATGGAAATCGTCCAACTGCTTTTTCTTTACTTGCACTGGATCGGGAGGCAAACAAGGTCCATAATCATGCAAAAGAGAAAGAGGGCAATATTCAGCCATGTTGACCTGACAAGGTTGGGCAATAAGGGATTTATTCAATGGCATAAAAAACATAATTTTTCCTACTGAATACTTTAAGCGCCCTGACTACACGATGTGAAAAACAGAGCAAGTTCTTTTATCATCAGATTACAAAACAAGCTTATTGAGGTTGTATCATTGACCTCTTTTCTCCATTGCGACAAACATGGCCTCTCGTAGAGAACCTTTCCCACCACTAACTTTACTTTTTTCCCTTTCTCCTTCCTACTCTCTGCTCGATCTGGAAAAGAAAAGCAATTCTAAGTATAAACAAATATAAATAACAAAACTCTTAAAATAATCAACGTTTGCTAAAAGAAATTTAGAAACCAATCTAGCTTGTGATTAAAAGGTCTGTGAAAGCACGACACTCAATCTGTGCTGTTTAATTACTGCAGTCTCCATATATTTTGTCGGCTTGGTTATTACGTTTGATTGAATTACGGATCAATTTTTTATTAATCTCTCTCCTAGTATGACTAGAACTTTGCAAAGTTAAAATGCTTCTCAAAATCTGCGATGTTTGAAGAGTAATTTTACGAGAACTCTCAACATTAAGCTTCGTTCATGTAACACTCTTTTAAAAGTGTAGAGTAAACATACAGTGATATATGTTTGTCCTAAATCTCGTGCAATTATTCCGTAAAATATTAGTTCGCTTCTAAAGATATTTTTATTTTATTTTGTTGTTAAAACCTCTGTGGATTTTAATCAATTTGAGATTGGATTTTAGATCAAAGTCGGAACGACGAAAGTTCTCGTCGCTAAGGCTATCAAGCATCTGCTTAGCGAAAGTGAAATTCTCTATTCAATATTGCAAATTTCATTTTTAATAGACATTGGATGCAAAACTAAATGCAATTATGATAACGGTGAAGAATCGGATTTCAAATTTCGGTTGCTAAAGCTAAGCTGGTAGGCAACTTTGTAACTCATCTATTTCCATAATAGAAACTGAACCAATTCAAAAATCGCAGTTTATAAATTATGCTCTGTGTAATTCTGGGTTCATTTCTCATCTTTGCGATCCACTGGACAAAATATTTTGCGCGCCGTTGTGGAACAGAGGTTTTAGAAACTGATAGCGAAATATCCGAGAAGAGTTTTGATGCCAAACTAGCGAATCAGCTTGACGAAAAATAGACGCTATGAAACGAAAAAAAGTGCTCGGGAGTAAAAAAAATATATATATAAAGCGCAACACAAGAGGTTTTGCGCGATAGAGTTTATCAGGGCCATCTCCTTAACAACAGCGATCTCTAGTTCGTCCTTACAAAATTATTAACCCAATGTCTATGATTTTGATAAATATAGATGGTTCAAAATAATATTTAAGCATCACGTGAGGCGAGTAATGGAAGCGAATTTCAATTCTATTCACTATATACATGTAAAAATATGCGTTCGCTCTCTGCTGAAACCACGGCACCAATCTATCGATACAATTCTGTAATGCCCGGATTCCAAATCTAATCTTTCAGCTGCTTTTCAACATCGTACGTGCATATGTATCAGGTGAAGCTAAGTTTTGACATCTTTCCAAGACTAAATCTTGTTTTAATCCCGCTTAAGTACCATTCGCTCATGTAAGTCGATATTAAAATTATGCTGACACAATTCGCTAAGCTCCTTGTAGCTAAATTTAACCGACACTCGCACTTTTTTTTTGCGTTGTTTTTTCTTAGATTTCTTTGCATACAAAACCGTTTCAGTTATTTCTAGTGACTTCTACGCCGGACAAACCCTTCTTCTTTTCAGTTAAAGGTATATATATTTTGTGTTAAATACAACTTTCATGCACGATTATAAGAACCGTTATTGTAGCGTGACACTAAATTAAGTGTCGCAGTGACTCCTTCAAAAAAGAACAAAAATTAAATTCAACGTATAACTAGTAGAATATTCGAAATTACGCAGCAGGGCTAGCTAATGGATGATTCTAGTCAATTCTTCCGCTCTGCGACCTTGCAAAACGCAAAAGAGAGAAGGAAGAAAAAAAACAACATAATAGCAAAAGCGGACCCACATCCGAAAGTACAAGCATAACTTTCCTTTTTCTCATCCGCGAGGTCGAGATTGTGCCCACGATTTTACAGGGCGAGTCAGAATGACGTCAAATTGTTTATTCCAATGAAGTCATTTCTAAGTTTTTCGTTAAGAGTAAAGTTCAACTTCGGCGAAAAAGAAAAGTGACTATAAAAATGGCGCCCAAAGATGAAAGGAGATAGGTCACATTCAATAGGTTTCGCACGATAATTTTTGTGAAAGACGTTTGTTTCGATTCTGCAAACCAAGCGGAACATTTTGACCTTCAGTATTGCTGTTTGTGAAAGCCCTCAAGCTGTACGCAAAGTGAAAAGAAGTGGATGAGCCTTTCTAAGAGCCTCTCGAAGTATCTTTTGTTCCAAACTCAGGTAACCATTAAAACCGTTATACGCCCGTCATATTTTAAGCTTTGTGCGCAATGAGGCTGAAATGCCGAGGGCTGCAAAACATGTCACTCAGTCAGTTACTTAACATATCGGCCTATTCACGATGGAATTGATAACTTCTAAAATTAGATTGAATACATAGGAAAACACGAACGTGAAACGGTTGCATTTAAAAGGAAACACTAACGCCATACAACTGACAAAGTAGACAGACTGGCGAGACCAAACCCAAACTTGTTTCCTTGGAAGGGATGGCTCGGATATGAGTTAAAATTAAATCTAGATGCCATACATAACAATTTTTGTTTTTTTGCATGTTGTCTTTGGCAAGATGTAGACAAAACGAATTACGGTGGTTTTTTAACGACGAAACAGAGGCGAGACTTTCAAAACCGTATCAGGACCCCTATCAGCTACAATCTCATAGGCGAGCTTTCAGCCTGATCTGCAAATATCAGCGAATTCTGTGAAAGCTTTCGACTGAAACAATATCACGTATTCATTTCATTTTTCTATGTTCTGTTCTGTTGTCTGCAAGAAAGACTAGGAGACTGAGAAGTTACGCAAAGCAGCTTCGAAATTAGGCCGCAAGCGAGCGTGTCGCACTTCAAACATTTAATTCGAAAATTTTTCACTCGGTGATTTCACTCTGTTCTACAGACCTTGTTGTGATCCAGTCATTGCCTCTTTGCAAACAACTTTTACATGTAATACCTTCATTGCGTGAAATGAGAAGCTGAAAACAATCTCAATAATTGAGTGATACAGTTTTATCCGTTAATCCTTTCTTAAATCCATTTACGAAAAGCACGAACCTTCATATAACGGAAAGAAAGTTGTTCGTTTTGACATGTCTTCCACCTTGAACATTTGAAGCACGACGCATCCTCACTGGTAGAGACAATTCTCGCGCTCTGTTGTCCAGTGTAACGACAATAGTGTTCAAAAGAAACGGAAAGGAGTTCACCTGTCCAATATAAGATGAAAACATTTTAAAATATTTTAATATCTTTACAATCGGTCTCTCTCTGTCTGTCTCTGAAAACATAATTCTTGGAGATTTTATCAAGTTTTTCATTCAGTCCGCCGAATAACTTTATTTTTACTACAGCTGTGAAATTTACAAATCCTGGGCTAGCTATCTCAATCGCTTGGACACAAGCCCTGACAATCCCGCAAAAAATAATATTAAAACTTATCGATATTAAAAATTATTGTAACAAAACTGTCTCTGATATTCATGAAAATGCGTTTTTGTGATATTTTGTAGTTTAATAATGACCGCAAATCGTGCAAAAATTTACATCTTCTAAAAGTCAAAGTACAAAGATGTATATATAAATAACATTTCTGTGGCGAACAAAGACCTAATGAACTCAAATCCCGATATCATTTAAATAGTTCCTTCTCGCTAAATGCTTTTAAGAAAATTTTCTAATAAAAGATCTTCGGTAAGTTTGCAAACAAACCCATTATCGCTCTAATTCATTTTTTGTGGTGTGGGGGCTCACCGCAAGTTTTTCTTTGATTTCGCTCACTCGCCCCTCCGGAAAACCAACAAAACGCTATGTAACGGACGATGACAAAAACCTTGAGGCTAAAAGCTTATTAGACGTTCGCTCCAAACAGCGTTGTTTTGAAAGTTTAGTTTACGGGTCAAAGTAACGTTATACCAATTTCCTTTTTGCTGGGAGTCCAACCGCTTTTTAAAAATACGCTCCATTCACTGTGATCAACAGAGCAAAAGACCGCAGACTTTTGTCACTCAAAATCGCGTGATTTTATTGGTCCGCGGTGTATCGGGATCTCAGGAATGTGTCAATCAATGCCAATCATCAGTGAAGTACGGAAACGCGTCGCGTCTTGACAAACACACCTTTACGCTGTCTCGCGGGTAGTTTTTGTACAGAAGTGAACTAGAAAACATCTTGGGTGGTGAAAAACGAGCAATTACCACTTCTCTTACTATCTGGCGTGCTCTTGTTGGAGTTTATTACCGAAGACTGTGTAGTTTCATTTACGAGGTGAGATCGAAAGTCAAGTGTTGTTGTAGTTCAAAAACCTTTCGCAAGTTAACTAAACGAGTCACAGTCGTTTGAATAGCCGGTTCCTG
>Ga0126338_10001050_pt1 | contig 17037 bp, 13 predicted proteins | sample OrbCmetagenome_2_FD_92529 | JGI IMG/M metagenome (GOLD analysis project Ga0126338, IMG submission 92529) | Coral microbial communities from Petempiche,Puerto Morelos, Mexico - Orbicella C C metagenome | ecosystem: Host-associated > Invertebrates > Cnidaria > Coral | place: Petempiche,Puerto... | reverse complement strand
TTGTGGATGAAACCTCGATCTGTGACCATGCAAATGAAAGCTATTGAGCAGTTCTTTTATGTGGTACTGTTTATTATGCTGTACAAGGGAGTTCTAACTTCTAAGTTTGTGGATGAAACCTCGGTGTGTGACCATGTAAATGAAAGCTATTGAGCAGTTCTTTTATGTAGTACTGATAATTATAGTGTAGACGCGTTGGTACCACCTTTAAAGGCTCTGGATGAAACATTCGTTTGAAGTCAGTGACGCGAGGAAATTCATGTGTCAGTATGCTAGATTTTGCTGTTAAACTATTTTCCTAGTCTTTAAATGATACCCAATTTGTGACAATCCTTATCAGTCTTATCGTCTGCTGTTTATTACATTGTACAACGTCTACGTTTGTGGGCGAAACCATTGAAACGAGAGCATCGAGTTGTATGTTTAAATCTTTACACAGGTTTGAACTTGTACATCTTCGTAGTGAAAATATTAATATAGTGTACAAATTTCAGCTGCTTTTGAAAGAGAAATGGGCCACCCGCACTGACAAATCTGTATCGCACCCCAAAGGTTATGATAATGAGTACGGATTGTCCCATATCACACAGATATCACCCGATGATTAATTTAGTAAAACGAACATCTTTTATCAGATGTCGGCTAATGATTGCTTTGACGCGTATCTGAGAGATAACCATTGTTGGGTCAATTGCTATTCAAACTCTTTCAATGGAAATTAAATTCTCTGTGAAATTGTTTACTTAAAGGCACCTCCAATACAGCGAGCATTATCACGGCCTTTGTGCAAGAACTGTAGCGATCATATTGCATGTGTAGCAAAAACTGTACTTCAACAACGTGATTGTTAATCTGTCGCATTTCCACTTCTTCTTTAAGGTAACTAGGGCAGGTATAGGCTGATATTGGGTTTTCTCTCGAAAACCCTTTCGTTATTAAGAGGTATTAATTATTGATAAGATAAAATCTTGTAGTGAAATGGTTGCCCGTGTTGACAGCTTAATGGAAATGTCCAAAATCAATCAAGCTCTTTGCAAACAACTCGCGTTGTTGCTCTCACGGACCGCATTTGACAGAACAAAAGAAACCTTTTCTGGCATGCTGTTTATGTACCGGGCACGACAACCAGAAATCTAAATTCGTCAAAGGGAAGATTCTTCGTGGTTAAAGAAGAACCTTATAACCCGGTATCAAATGATTAGCGGTTTAAACATTCACACTTTTGAAGTACTACATATTAATAAACTGCGTAAGGTACGTGCAAAGTTTAGAGCCTGAGAGTCGCTTTAATGGATATGAGTAAATGTAAGCAAAGCTTAAAAGGAAAATTGAGCCTTATCTGAAAGAGGGCCGACTAATCAAACACAGATGCGAAAGCAACACTCTTTCATGCCGCAAAACTGTTACTACTCCGAGGGACAAATGGTTCAGGGAAATTAATAACAGCTTCTAACTGCGACCAGATCTACTGAGCCATGCAATGCCTTTGAGGCTTTGTTTTCTAGCCATCAGAGCGAATTAGAATCAGCTTATGTAATCCGTGTACTCATCTGTTGCTAATAAAAGCTGACAAGAATATGTATTATGTGTAAATACACTTGAACTAAGTAAAATTCTCTGATCTCAAATCAATTTACCGAGAACTATGCCACATGATAAACACTCGTAATAACACCATACCGTAAAATCAAGCCATGGCTAAACAAGGCAGTGACCGGACCCAGAGTATCAAGCATCAAAGGCGCCCTAGTCCTCTTAAGCCCTACCTTGCATTTTCAATTGATAGTATTTTGGGAAGAAGAGACGAAGATAAAACCACGCTACATCCAACGCAGGCGCCTCCAGAAAAGGAGGCGCGTACGAGACGAGAAAGCGAAGAGCAGCCTAAGCGGCCACCTACAGAGGACAATATGGACTTGACGAAGTTTCGCCATCTACCTTGGTTGGCCTACACTCGTTATTCACCGCCTAAACTTCCAAGTGAGTATGTTGTTCTTTTGTTCATTTAAAGCTGACAAGGAGGGGCTGCAGCTGTGTCATGCTTGGGGTTTGACAATGTTTTTCATGAACCTTTTAAATGTGTTTGTGATTTGTGCGATTGCCGTTTGACTTTCGCCCTCGGCAATGACTACCTTATTTCAAATGCTACAATCTTTAAACCTAATTAACACAGTCCATTTGAAAAACAAAGCAGTGAATGTGGCTTATATTTTGATGTACGGTGAAAAGTCGACCCAACTAGCCTTAAGTCTGGTTTTAAAATATCTTTGGAATTGTAGAGAGTTGGCAAAACAAGGAAGGTAAATTTAAAAAATCGCACTCAAGTGAAGCCGCCACTTTTTCCGGGTTAAACAAAAACATCTATCAGATAATTAGCTGTGAAGAATACTCTAAGGCTTGCATCAGTTGATGTTCGTTTTAAAGTGTGTAATTTCACTTATCCACTAGAAATATGTTATCTGGTATAAGTTTTAAAATAAACACTCAGTGTTTTTACAAAATCCGCAACAAAACAACTACGAGCTCATTTTGTTTAGGGTCGAGAAGAAAGCTAAAGAACTGCAAACGGCGCTCAAGTGGAAGTCCTCGAGTACCCTTCTCCACTTCACAGCTGATGACCTTGGAGCAAAAATACACAGAAAACCACTATCTTTCTGGTTCACAGGTTACTGAACTTGCAAGCAGCTTAAATTTACCACATCAACGAATCAAGATATGGTTCCAAAATCGACGCGCAAGGGAGAAACGGAGTCAGGAAGAAAATTCCATGGGCACTGCAACAAAGGACTACCCGCATTTGCAGCAACAGGTTGGATTTAAGCACGCTACAACTTGCTGTGTTCCTTTCTCTCTGAGAACAAATTTGTCCATGAACTTTTGTGGCTTAGGCAACTACTCGCCCTACAAAATGTTCAGTACATTTGTTGACGTTGACGGTTACGGCTGTGGTACATTGGAATTCTGAGTAACTTTTTGGTCCAAGTCAACACAAGCCTTCAATGTTTTGAGGTTTTTTTTTTTTTTTCAAAGCAGAATCATAACTGACAAACATTGAAACACCAGTTGTTAATCCAACCTATAGTTTATTATGTCTATTTCAACAGGGTTATATTGTGGTTGAAAGAGAAGAAACGGGATCCTTTTTAAGTTATAATATGAATCGGTTTTACCTAGACTTGAGTTTTTATACATGTATCGTGGTTCATTACTTTGTCAGAGCACCACCCTACTGGTTGATTGTATCTTAATTTTTGTGGTTGTTGCAGCAAATGTGATTATCGAAAAGATGTTTGGAAATCGCTAGTTAAGAGAATGCGCCGATTCAGCTATGATGTCTCGGCGCCAATACCTGAATCATTGACACTGTTAACTTAAGAAAACTACAAAATTGACAGACGGCTTCATGTGTGTGGTCTGTAAATTGCATTGTTAAACTTTGCATGTTCTTTTGTTATTGTCGTTGCTTTACTCCGAGGAGGTAACACCGTGTGTCTCCTTACTAAAAGAAAAATAGGCGTTTCTGTCTGTCTGCCTGTACTGTCAAAACAATCATGTTAAATTATGACGTGAAAAAAGCTTGCTTTGTCTGCATAAACCTAAAGTAAACTTCCAATCCAAGGGGTGAATGGTTTAGGCTTTAGGTCCGTTTGACGTCCGCCGTATATTTTTAATTTTTTTGTGATGCCATATGTTCGCATGAGTATGTCTTGAGTGAAAGGTAGCTGACAGCTCAAATCCTCATTCATTTAGTAAATGCAGGGGGTCAACTGCAGCTTAGGATCTTTTCACTGACTTAAACCTCCCACTGCACCATACCATTCAAGAACTTGACACTTTACATTCGAGAATGGCCAAGTTCAAAAGTGTAAAAAATTTCAAATTTTGTTTAGCACAACATTGAATAATAAACACCGCCAGATGAGAGTATCGAGCGTCAGCGCTTGTTTGAATGGTCACACACTTGGGTTTCATCCATTCCTTCAAAAGCTAGCGCCTCATTAATGCTTAGATTCTGTGTGTAAAGTGTTTCTTTTTCACGTTGTTGCCTGAAATAAATTTGTCAGTAATCCACGCTTTCTACCTTGACTGAAGTTGTGTGTTTGATTCATACTTAAGGCAAAGTAAAGTAATCAGTTTAGTACAAAAAAGTGTACTTGCTACACAGAAGATGCATTTTAGTTTAAAATATCTTTTGTTATGGTAATCTTGATGTCGATAGGGCACTCAGTCCGTGAGGAGAGAACAATAGAAAATAGCATAAGTGCTTTTTCATTATTGCTTGGTCTCCACCTAAAGAACCTGCACATAGTATAACGAGCGTTAACAAAGGCAGGCTCCGTCACGTGAAGGGAAATACCGTCGGCGTTTGAGGGCAATAGATTACTTGCAGAGCCATTTATCACACGACAAGATAACGAAGAATTTCAATTTGGCAGTTAGCCACTACTAATGATGTATTATTGCTGTGATAAACTTTTGATAAATGGCAATAATTACAGTTCTAATGGAAGGGATAAGACTGTTTGTTCAAGTGCTGTGCGGTACTTCTTTGACGTTTTTGTTTCTTTCGCCACACTATTAAGAAATGCCTTGATCAAGCGTAGTTTCGAAATATTAGATTAAATATTTTTTACATACCAAAGTAAAAACTACTTTCTGTCATTTATGCTTAGAAAAACCTGTGCATTTCACTCTCTTTCTGTTTTATCATATACCCTTTAACATGCTTCAAGGTTCTTTTCTTAATTAACGTTGTATTGAATTCTAATAGGACAAATACTCCAGAATTTTGCTCTTATAAAATGCCTTGATAAATTAAGCGTAGTTTTGAATTCTTAAATTAAATGTCCTTTACATACCGAAGTAAAAACTACTCTGTCGTTTATGCTTAGGAAACCTTTCCGTTTAAATTTCTGTCTGTTTTATCATACACCCCTTAACATGCATTAAGGTCCTTTTCTTAATTAACGTTGTTCTGAATTCTAATAGGACGAATAATCGAGAATTTTGCTTGGTTAGCATTATGGTCAAAAGCCAATTACAAACTGTTATGAATTTCATAAAATGTGTTGATGAATCCTTATTAGCAGTGACTTTCCACTCTCGCGGTATAACTCTTTAGACTATGTTATCTTTGATAAAACCTTCTACCCACATCTTTTTCTCTCAAATTTAACCATCATTGTTACCTATGAGTTTGTGATTACCGGTGTGGAGCTTTTCTTTCCGAGTATAACGTTCTACGGATTCCTTCGACTGGACGACGATTCACTTTAGAAACCTAACTCGGCTAACATGTAGCACCAGCTCTGTTTCTTCACTGTCACCACCAAAGCAACTGAAAGCGATGCGGTTCAAAACTTGGCCGGGAAACTTGTTACTACACAGTTGCCTTTTTCGCCGTAGTAATAAATATTTTGCTTATCTGGAAAGCATACAAAAGGGCGGCTTTAATCGCTTAAATTACCTAATAACTGATTCCGGAAAACATTCAATAATCGCTTTGTAGCTCAGGTGCTGATCAATGTGTGAACAGGGAATCTTGCTCGTTGTTTTCATAACTTTGGCACCGGCGACCTAATGCATATTCCTTTTACTGACCGCACACCGCTAACCACCCAACAATAAGCCATCCTTCATAAACTTGGTACTATTTGCTATTCAATTTGTAGTTTTCTATTTCTTAATGCGGTCGGTTCTGCGGTAAATAGCATTACGGAATCCATCGCGAAAGCTAATCAACGCTAAGACGTTCATTTCATCAAGTTTTGTTTCTGTTTGGAGAAGATTTGGCGATGGGCTACAGGCGAAGATTGTGAACTTTGCACCAAAGGTTTGCCTTAATGTACTCTGAAAAATTCGCATGACGCAGTTTAGGATTATCCAGATTAACGATTCACCTTTTACGTATTCGTTGCTCATTTGGAGTCAGCAGAGATGAAGGAATTTGTCCGTCAAAGCACATTCTCACTTTAAGTATTTCCAGACAAAAACCGGAAATAACCTGTTTATTCACTCAAGTACCAATAAAAACGCAACAGTTGTACAACACAAATTTGCGCGGGATTACTTTTTATTGTGAAGCTTGCGGCTTACACTAATCATAGTGAGCTGCCAATTGTGTCAAATACACAGAATATTTCGCCTTGAAATGACTAAAAATGACTAAAAAGACCTTCCTGAACGTCTTGGCAAATCATCATTTTATGGACAATTTTCTGTTTCATTTGATGAACATCTGGGTGTAACCTATTCATTGCAAACCCTAAGTACTAATGTGACAGATTAAAAATTGCAAAAACAAGAGTTCGCTAAAGCCATCATTAGGAAAATATTGGTTGACTAATAGTAGCACACTAAGATGCTGCTCAATAGCTTTTGTGATTACTCAGCTTATAAGCTGTATTTTAGATCTTAATTTTTCGAAAGTGTCGATATCTAGACCTTGAACACAGATCATCACGATATTGACTGAAGGAAATTAAAATCCCTACTAATTAAATTAATTGCAGTAGGCCCTAGAAAGCAAATGCCGTCAATTATTCTCAGTTGCTTTGTTTGTCGATGCCAGATACTGTCGATACACTGTTAGTGGAAGCAGTCTCTAGTCTGTATTTTCCCTCCATTGAATGCAATACACCTAGAAGAAAAATTACATTTCTCCCCTAACATCTGATAGGTCTCTTTGTGTTAATATTACTTAAAGGGCCCCATTGATTTCCCTTAAATCGTAGGTTTTGTTACTAAGGAGTTTGAACAGTGGCTACAATTCTTAGTAATGTGAATCCAACACATGGCTTTTTATTTTTGTTTCCACACAAACGAAGGCCCAAACAAATTAGACAGCTCTGAAAGTTTCATGTGTAAGGATACCAGAAGAACTGAAGCTGTTGTCAGGAGACTAGGCGAAAATGTTCACACGGGCAACGTGTCTCTTTAACTTTGTTGTCACTCCAAGCCAATTAATTATTCGTCCCTTCGCAAGGCACACAATTCAAACCTAAGACTTCGCTCATTGTTTATTTAGCTCGAGCAGGCTACTGTTCGTATTTTGATTTGTTTGACCACATCTCCAAGGAATGAATTTATTATCTTTTTACAGCTAAAATCGAATTTCCTACCTTAGTAATAAGCTTTCGCAGAGCATTTTCCGCCGTCATTACAGTAATTAATTATCTCGAAGTTGTTGTTTTCAATTAAAGCTTAAGAACTGCGCTTTAATCGATTGTGTTGGAGGGTCATTGGTGGTTTCTGAAAGGCATTATTTTTAACTGCAATTCCCTTTTGAGAGGGTATTCGGATATTTGTAATTTCCGTTTAGAACCTATGAATCGGTCGCATTTAATTTAAGTATTCTGGAGAAGAACTTCCCCTTTTAGTTTCCATGTAGTTACTTCCCTCTGAAACAGGACTTTTTTTTTCTTCCTCATTCACTCAGGTTAATCCCTAAACAAAGATATTTTTCTTTTGAAAGTGAAAATAAGACGACATTTGCAATGAGTTGCGTTCATATTCTTGGGGTGATAATTAAGTTATTGACAGGCTCGAGTGCTATACAAAATACTCTTATCTCGGTTAATAAATCATATGACTTGATACCGACGCGCCATTGGCAAACAAGCTGGAACTAAATCAAATGATGTCCGTGAAGGTTGGAGCGGTATAATTTGATTTCGGGAAGGGAAATAACTCGGTGAATCGTACAAACTTGCTTTGCGGATGTGATCGAGATTGTTTTCGATGAATTTTAAAACAGACTATAAAAGCTTTGATTACTCTAATCCCGGATTAAAATGATATTCACAAACGGTTGACAAGTGAACTATTCGCTAAGATGAGGGATTTGTCACGAGTACGTATAAACTTGACAGGGCACGTCATCGATGCGATCAACATCTCCATGATAGAATCTGAATTAAAACCAGCTCTGAAGAATGCATCGGTAAACAGCCCGAAACTCTATACGGCTTTGTCACTACAGAATTGGCTAGAGCTTCTCTTGGACCAGCCGGGAACACAACTTTGCCAGCTGAAAGGGATTACCCGTAAAACAACGGTGAAGGACATGGCAGATAGGATCAGAGATTCTGCTGATGCCAACGCTTATCAACTGCCCACATCGTCCAAACCCTACTTGTCGTTCTCGATAGAAAATATCTTAAGTGAAGGCACATTTGGTCCACGAAACCAGCAAAGGAAAGTACACGCCCAGAAATATGAAAGTTTCAGAAAAGAGAAGTCTAAAAAGGCATCTGTAGAGACTCTCTTTACACGTCTTCCCTGGCTCGCCTACACACGGTATTGCCCTCCAAAAATTCCAAGTAAGTAAAAGAGTTTTCTTTCTCGTGTATAGATTATCTTGTTTTTTTAAGTTTTAGTCTAGCTGTATGCCTTTTGTTGTTTGCATTTGCCTTCCACCGATGTCTTCGTCGTCTCTGCATGGCATCACCGTGTTGGAAAGATTTTATGATTGTTGTTGCTATTTAGTAATAAATTGCTATTAAGATGAATCTAGGAAAATATCCTTGTCCTTAACATGTCTGCAGCTTTTGGAAGTAATTTTGAGTTACTCGCTGTTGCAAACTGGGTTGTATGAGACACGTGGATACCAAAACTGGTCGCGTTTCTCTCACTTCTGATAATCTTCCCGAACAATGACCCGTAATCACGTGTAGGTGTTTCAACCTTTCCAAACGGCATCTTTGTTACGTGGGATTTTCAAGTAAGACTGAGGAAGGTGTAGTCATTTTTTCCACTGCTTTTGTCAGTTATTCTTGGTACTTTGGTAAACCTCTTTTCGGGTTCTCAATGGACTCTGTCCGAAGTCTGCACCAAAAACCGCAAATAGGCAGATAAATTTTAGAGCGAAAAACAGCAGGGAACTTGTAAAAATTGTAAACATTTTTAACCTTGCGGTTCATAGTTCGCATGAGCAGATTAAGGTTTTTGTACCCTCTGTGTTGTTCAGATCTTTTACAGTTTTTCAGAGGACGTTCGTTATTCTACCAGAACAGTTGAATCATTCAGTCATGATACCCGGCTGTCAAAATGCTTCCTTTAGAAAAAGAGTGCGCTTTGTGCTGTTCAAGGGAAAATTTTCATCGTTTTGGTTATCCTATCCTTTATCATTGCATGGAGCGTAATGCCCAGTGTATGATCTAGCTTTCTCCGTCTTCTGTCAAACGAAATAATCTCAAAGAAATCGAATTCCGTTTGAAAAACGGGGCTCTTATCTCGGGGCTCTTATCTCTTCGTAAATAAATGAAACAACATAAAAATCGGCTTATATTTTACATGTAATAACCCAGATTCAAACACACGATTATAGCTAGCACAATTCTATCTTAAAGGGATAGTTTAAGTTTGAATTTGCCCCACATTATAAACCCGTTTCTATTAGCTTTCATTTGTGGATTTGCAAGGAATATAAAATCATGTTCACCTAAAATCTATTGAAGTCATTTTTTTTCCAGTGAAGTGGCTTTTTGTCTTTAAAATGATTAAGTTATTTTTTTTTCTGTGCACTCTTAGAATAAGTTAATGATTTCCTATCTCCAAACAATACCCTTTTCAAACTACTTTAAGTCTTTAATCTCTATTGTTACTTTTTATTATCGCCTGGTTGTTTCAAAGCAGTAGTTTTCATTGAAAATTATTTCGTTGAATAAGTGCTGAATGTTCCGTCGAATTCAAGTATTTGACAGACCAAGAAAATGTCATTTGAACTGCACCTAAGACCAAACAGTTTACGTTTTAAGTTACGACCGTCTTGATTTCTATACTGTTCTTACAAAGAACATGTCAATCTGGTGTCAATTGTGTATTTCAGCCCGCCGTTTGATCTGTATTGGACAAATCAACATTGTTATAGCTCCATATGTCTACCCTTCCCTTTACATCTAAAACAATGAGATAAGAACGTTTGTTTTGTTACAGTCTCTTTTTGCTGCAGAGAGTAACAGCACGTGTTTCAGGTGGTTCATCATGCGATGATTTGATTATTGGTACACGTTAGGAAAAGAAGAAATTTAAACTGATTGTTGTATCTGACATAAAGAAAAAAACGTTTTTATGGAAGGTTGTTTTCTTTGATTTGCAGTAGGGTGCATTAAACTGTTTGAAACTGCAGTTGCTAAGATACAGTCCATCTAGTTTATGTTCAAGCTACGATTCTTTTTCTAATAAAGCCTTACATCTGGACAGGAGAGGATCAAGAAAACTGGCTTTCGTCCTTTTTACCACAACAGAAAACATTGAACGGTGTTTCTACTTATTGTGTGTTACAATGTGTTATTTTTTGTTATTGTTTGAGCAATGCTATTATTGTTTAAGAGTGCGAGTTATTTGGCTAGAGTCATCGGCTATTCCATTCCCACATCATGGACTAAAGGTAGATTTCGTCAGTAAAGCAGCAGACCATGTATATCTGGTTTATTACCAAGTACAACAAAAGGCTAAAAAGTTAGCAAAACCCACAGAACTCTTAAAAGCAACTTGCCTTTGGTTCTATGTCGATCTTCTCGTGTTCTTCCAGGTACCCACGTGATTACCCGATAAATTCCCGGAGGGACTCCCATGTGAAAAGTTCGGGGATGCTCGACGTCTTGCTCTACCCGCGCCTAGATTGGTCTCCTAGCGGGGTTTAATTCAAATTTTCCGACGTGCCCTCCCCGAGATAAACGATACATATGAGTGGTCTTTTAATTATATCTATCCTTTTTTCGTTTTGAAAATGAAGCTGATATATCGCGTTTCATGTCTGCAGGATCCAAACCTCGGAAAGGTTCTCGACGACATAAATTAGACAGAAATCCAAGAATACCCTTCTCTAGTTCACAGTTGGCTGCACTGGAAGCCAAATTTATTCAGACCCAGTACCTGTCGGGCTCAGAGGTGCGTGACTTATCATCCACGCTGAGAGTCACTGAGCACCGAGTGAAGATTTGGTTCCAGAACAGGAGAGCGCGCGAAAAGAAAACTCAAGCAGCTAGCGCCGAAAAGTCAGGGCCACCACAAAGTGAAACTTAAACGTTATTACATTGTCGTAGATATAATTTAAACCTTTTTGGTTTTCGTTTTATTAATTAAGATACATACCAGAGAATAATAATTTATAGTTGTCAGGGCAGCCATTTACGTTCAATTAAATCACTTTCACGTGTCTTCTTAACACTGATTATGACAAACGTAAAGAAAGTGGAACTCGAACGTTATGGATACTCAGCTATTTTTGAGAGAGGATGGACGAACTTGGATATTCTGATTTAAGATAATGCCAGAAACTTTGTCCTGTCACAACCTCCGATATATCTTAGAAGGTGAAGTGGTCAGTGGGTTCGTCTCTGAATCGAGGGCTCTGTGTTCGAACCCTGGCCGGGAATGTTGTGATATATTCTTGGGCAAGACACTCTTATAGTGCCTCCCTTCTGCTTGGTTTATAAATGGGTCATGGTGAGTTGTTGGAGAAAACCTGAGAAAAATGTTGGTGATAACCTATAATGGACTACCATCGACTGAATCCAGGGAAACTGACGTTATTCCTGGTTACGGAAGTATTCGTATCATCATCAGTCGTTTAGACGCCAAGTGGCGCTAAGGGCGTCAACAAGCTCTCCATTCCTATCGGTCATTTGCAAGCCGCGAGGCTTTCTCTCAGTTAAGGTTTAGAGCCTGAAGTTAGGCCTCTGCAGTCCTCCTCCAGCGGACACAAGAGTGTGAAAAGAAGAGAGGCAGTCCCAAATCCACCAAGGCTCATGTGCAGAGGAACCTTTATGACCGAGTGTCAGCAGTATTTGAACACGAAGCATGATAGGTTTAGCATGCGTGTCTGTGCTTAAAAGTCCCTAATACACAGTAACATTTTCCAGCTATTGTCTTTACTTCAGATACTTCATGTACCTGTTCTCTTTTATTATTGAGTTAATATAAGGCACGATACAAGATAAGATAAAATTCATTCACATAAGATGAATTAAATAAAATTAAGAAAAGATAGTTTGATATGAGATAACAAGACGGCAGATAAGATTCACTGACAACCCAGAATCCATTCAGATATATAAGATAATGAACAAAGGATTCATTGAGAAGGTCTCTGAGAGGGTCCCTTAAAGTTCAATACTGTTACAGACGTCTTTCAGCTAGGCTTTCTTTATTTAGATGGGAACAATACTCCTTTGTTGATTCTTGTGTTATTATAAAAGAAGTTTGAAACCTTGAGAAGTAAGGGCTTGTAAAGTGAATAAAACCCATCTGCATGTGGTGTGCAACACAAGATACGTAATAAAACGTTCGAGTAAAGAGTAAAGCTTTACTTGATAAAAACAGTGAGCATCGAAGAACGTTATTTGAAACGTTCAACTGTGACTTTCCAGAGTCAAATAGAAGTATAGAAAAGTGACAACAAATAAATAATAGACTGCATACCGACAATGATCCTGTAAATATAATGGAATTAGCAGACTAGAATTTAAGGCCTATCTGAAGACTGATGGTTAAAACATGCTGCAAAAGGAATGTTCCTTAACCAGCTTCACGCATGACCAGAAGTGCAAACATCGAGCAAACAGCATTTTTTTTTTAATTTGCGGAGCTGTCATGGAAAGAGATTTATTGATACTCACAGACGATTATTAGTAGCCTATAGAATTTATTACTAAAACAATTGTAAAGGTTTCGTGAATAACACTTTATGGTTTTCTGCTAAAGAATAACAATTCATCTTTCAGACTATGAGTCTGCACATAAAGAAAATTTTCAGTGCAATGTATAGCTGCAGGTACGTGGGTGAATGCAGCCATGTTTCCCGAGGTTAATCCAGTGCAGTGCATGGTATATTCAGCAGTGCGGCTCCTGTGTAGTCAGTATAAGCCTTGTACAAAGATTGAGTAAGTAAAACTATTTCGGTCGCGTAAATTCCACGCCCTCAAAGTAAACATTGAATCTGGAACCAATAATTTGAATACTATAGTCATCTTTTATGAAATATACCTCCTTAAGGTTGTCTCTTATTCAAGTGATTGAGAGCGGATTAAGAGAGCGCCATATGTCTGGCTTTCTTAGATAGCTTGGATAAATCCACTTTTTTGATGCGTGAGAGCACCATTGTATGGGTGTGTATTGGAATACATACTATATGCAACTGAATGCACAGGACGCTATTAAAGATGAGAGGTCTTTCGACATCGCTCACGGTGTTTAAAGAAGAGCCTCTTCTGCTGAGACTGTTTGGGTCTCGGTTCTGAAACATTTTTTACAGAAGCGGCATTTGCACAACAATGAATTTTGAAGTTATCTGAGAAGGATAAACCGATGATCATCGCAAACATACTACATACACACACAACATACTTATTCCAATAAAATGAGCAATCAAACATTTCCGGTGCTTCAATACTCTCTTCTAGACTCGTATTAGCTTATAACATTGTCAGTGATCTCGTAATGTATTCTAAAAATTTCGCGTTGGCGATATTTGTTTACCGTTCATTATCTGGTTGGTAATAACTGCGCGTGTAATAATTTAATCTTCTCAGTGGTTAACAGACAAGCTGTCACTCTTTGCATCTATACTCGTATGAATAGAGTCGACAGCGGTATTGAACACACGAATAGCCACGTCCCAAAATGCAAACTAAATCAGGGTCGCTGCAACCGCAGAAGAACAGACTTAAGCTTTTCATTAACTTTGCATTTAAGTTTAGGAATAAAGTGATTAAGTTTGCAGACAGAATTAACTGCTGGAGGTCGGAGCAGCTGCGTAGGATTGGACTGTTGTTCTTGTTTTTTGTTTTGTTTTGTTTTGTTTTTTTTTTCCTTTGAAGGCACGATCTTTGAGGTCGAATAATTAAATGCCGGGCTTCGCGAGGGGAGTTCAGCACGGTGGAAAACGAAGCTGCAAGAAATATTCCTTCCTGACCATGATGTGGCCTCGTCACTGCGCACGCGTGACAAATGGAAAACTTGCAACGGTTTTGTGCTATTTATGCTCTGTATGGCCCTTTTTTAAAAATCATAAACCAGCGTATTTCACTTTTCGGCTGTTTTGTTTCTTAACTGATACGTTCAATACGATACTGTTAACGGTTATGTCTTCCTGAACGCGGAAGACTCTATTATGGTTATATAAGAATGAAGTGTCCGTTTTGAAACTGGACATAGACAGAAGTGGAGACAGAAATTAATTAAACCATACTATCATACTTTAGTAACTGTCAGTTGCGTCCAGTATTATGTTTTCTAACGATCGTACACGTACAGATGGATTATCGGCGAGATAACACAAAATAAATTACACGAGATACCTAAATCCTTTGTACAGACCACAGTCAAAGCAACTTGATAGATGGGTTTGTGGCAAGTTTGATATACTCTGCCATCCATTTATGTTTAAACAAGTGCTACATTGTAACTCGTGTGCACGCCTCGGTGAGAAACTGGGATGTATTCTCTCATAACTTGGATAAGTAAAACACGATGGGCAGATGTTTTGGTTGATTTCCTCGTGAGGCTCTTCACGGACTTTTGTCTCAACACATATGTCACTTAGCGTTTGATGGCCACCATCATCACAGGTCATCTTCTTGGACTTCTTTTTTTCCCTTGCGCGGCGGTTCTGAAACCAAATCTTAATGCGGTTTCCTGGAAGCTTCAGCATTGCAGAAAGCTGTGATACTTTAGCTGCGGTAACATAGTGGGTGTCCTCGTAGCTTTTCTCCAACTGCAGGAGCTGTTCTGTTGAAAATGGAACTCTTGGGCTACCACTTACCTTTCGTCTGTTGACAGTCTTACGATTTTTTGACCCTGCAACAAAATTGCAAACATTTTCTTAACTTCCAAGCTTTTTCCGTATCTCTCAATTTTTTTTACCTTCCACTTTGTGTCTGTGCAGCGTTTGTTCTATTGTGAGTTAAGTTTCTCGTACTGTCGTAGCTATGACAGAACATCGGTCTTTAAGTCACTTTGCCCCTCGTGCCTTAAAGAATGTCTCGACAAGAATACTGAGGCCGCTGCAGTAAGGCCCATACACACATATTGGGTTCCCTACTTAGCTTAGTATTTTACTTTCTTAATGATATTTTGTAAATCTTCTTTCCCTTATTAAATTTACATGAGACAATTCTTCAGTAGTTATTGGCACTTCCCGTAATATAACTGTCTTAATTTACAAAGAAGTGCTTACCATTGAGAACTCAGAGCTCTCAAAACTTACTTGGAATTTTTGGGGGAGAATACCGCGTGTACGCCAACCACGGAAGATCGCTGGTTACCGTTCTCTCTACAGGCAAAGGTGTTCCTTCTTGAACTCCTTCAGTTTCTTTGCTGGGAACACGTTCGGAAGAAAGTAAAACCTTCGCAGGTTTTTCTTCCTTGAGAATATTTTCGATTGAGAAGTTTAGATTAGGTTTAGCTGCAGCACTCGTCATACTGGGGTTCTTTTGTGGCTTCATGTTGCTTTGTGAGAAATTTTGGGCATAAAAAAATGTTTACTGCATTATTGGAATAAATGAGCTTTTGTTGAGCAGTTTCAAAAGCCTGAAGAATGTGATTTACTTAATGTATATTTACACTTAGTACAACTTTTGACAAGCTTTCATTACTAGCAGATGAGCGTGTGGACTTAGACGTAATGTACTTATAATCCTTATCCTTGCTCTCAGGCCGCGCAAACGTGATTCGCTTTAATCTCAATGAAAGCTGGGTAATCTGTGATATTTTGCGTTCATCTCTTAAAACTACCCTTCATAAAAACAGACTACTTCACGCTAATGTCATGGCTTTAAAACTATGCCTTGTTTACCAAGGCGGCCTTCACAAAGTACGGTTTTACTTTCAACACGATTGTATGAAGACGTATCCATTAGAGTGATAGTAGAAACTAGCCGCGAAGTAAACAAAGAGTGATGGGCATTCGTTTGATTTTGTCTTATGCAAAAAGCGACCGACGTAACTTTATACACGGAAAGCATCGCTTTCGGGGATTTATTGTTTTCCCGGTATTGCCGTTAATCCCACAATAAAGGTATAAATTTGACAAGTTTATTCCACTGGACGTACTTATTATTCACCTCCCAGCTCAATTCACCTCGAACCCATTTCAAGAGATCATTCATTAAAACACTGCCTGCACCCGTAGCTATTAGCTCGTCCGCAACTCGAAGCGTTGCACCGTAACGCAGAGTCGCACCCCGGAGCTTTAAAAACGTTTTGCCAACTGCGGCATTTTGCGCTCGGAACCGAAACGTTTTTCTTCTTGCTGATAGAGCTTTTGACTAATGAAACTGATCCCTGGTTACTGTTTCCCGGAATCCTGGTCGCGTAACCTCATTGAGGTCCCGATTATGCGGGTTCGTCTGGAAGCATGCGTATGCTTTCCTTGTTGCCAGGCCGTTTGCTAAGGCAGTGGAGCAACGACTCTTATATAAACACAGCATCATCCGAACACCATCGTTACTCAACTTCTGTTTAGTTTCATATTCCGTGAGAAGATTAAGCGGCTGCTGCAAGAAATAAAAAAGAAGAAATAAAAAAAACATGTCCGCCAGTAATTATAACTTATTTATTCATCTTAAAGCAAGTTTTATCGTAGTTCATTTTATTAATTGTTACCACAGGGTGCACCTTTAATGTTTCTACCCCTTATTTTATAAAATGGTTTAACTGGCAGATTATTTTATAAAAAGCTATAGTACTAATATTGTAATAAGCTATAGCACTCAAGATATTTTCCACAAGGCCTTCACCAGGTTCACTCAGTAGATCTTACTGTGCACGCGGGCGCGAATAACAAAATATGATCTCGCGTGACCGTAGCTGGATACAAGTTTCTAACTAAAGTAAAGCTGTTTACTACCTGCAGTTTTGCTTTCAGGGCGGGGTTGAAGGAGGGGTCGGGGGGGGGGGGGGGGGGGGCCTTAAAGGGGGGGGGTATTTTTTAAAGGGGGGGGGGTGGCCGGGGGCTACGGAGGGGAGGGTCATTAGTAAATTTTTTTACAAATTGGGGAGGGTCAAACCTGTTTTATTCGCAACCAGGGGAGG
>Ga0126338_10001049_pt1 | contig 17052 bp, 9 predicted proteins | sample OrbCmetagenome_2_FD_92529 | JGI IMG/M metagenome (GOLD analysis project Ga0126338, IMG submission 92529) | Coral microbial communities from Petempiche,Puerto Morelos, Mexico - Orbicella C C metagenome | ecosystem: Host-associated > Invertebrates > Cnidaria > Coral | place: Petempiche,Puerto... | reverse complement strand
CTGTTTGGTTGTTTTGTTGGTGTGGTTGGTGCGGGGGGTTGGGGGGGGTGGGTGGGGGGGGTGTTGGGGGGGGGGGGTGGGGGGGGGGGGGGGGGGGGGGGGGGGGGGTGGTAAACCCATGTGAAAAGGCTGAGGGGATGCCCACATCTCCCTTAGGAGTGTAAATGTGGATTTTGGTCTCACTTACATGTAGAATACATGTATACGTAGAATGTGCAGGATGAAACCGCACTGTTTTTAGCTGTCAGGATATCTTTAGGGTTACACTCAAAGAAATAGTTAAAAAATTATGTCTGTCCATTTCAAGGTGGAATCTTCTAGAGGATGAATAGAGTTTGAGCCACACCCAGATTAGTCTCTTTAGAAGGAAATTCTGAGGCACTGGAGGATGTCTCGAAGGCTTCAACTTTTCAGGGAAAGTATGACTCAAGCTAAACTGGATTTTTCAGAGGGGCTCAGGGGGTGGGTGGTGTCAAACCGAAACACCCTCCATGAGCGATTGAAGCAGGGATAATTGGATAGATATTTTTTTAATTAAACTATATTTTTTGTTAGATCTCATTAATAACAGATTGCTGGTACTCTTTTAAGTTGATATATACATGTAGATTGATTTGAATCAAATAGGACGGTATGCTGGCTGATTATCAGTAATTCACTAATTCCTAATTCAAATACATATAATTCATCTTAATTAGTATATACTACACAAGTGAATTGTGCTTTCTACGCATTCTGATTGACCAGCTCGGAGGTGAAGAGCAAGTAATATTCACCTCTAAGCAAATGGAGAAAAACAAAATGGCTCCACATTTTGCTTTGGTTACCAAGGAGCAAATTTTATCAATAAACAAGGCTGATTATTCAACTTGATTGGTGTATACTAAAAACAGTTATTCACCTCAGTGTCGGTGAAAGTGTTGGATATTTACCTCACTGCCTCATGGCTCAGTAAATATCCACCACCTTTCACCCACTTTGGTTAACATTAATAATTATTGCCAAAAGCCATCTTAAAGTGTAAACAAATTGGATAAAAAGATTCTGCAGAGCAGAATAGAGCATCTATTTTGGGGAAGAATTAAGAAATACAAGATTACAAGGAGCGTGTTTTAAAAACACGAAATGGCAAAAATTATGACGAAATGGCACTACGCTACATTGAAAGAGTCAGTGTTGGATAAGGGTGTCTGTAAGGTTAACCATTACAATTATTGAGGAATGAGAGCTAGCCTCTAGCTAGATCTATCAAGTCAGTGATATATATAAGCTAACCTGAGCGCTATTTGGCTATAGGCTAACCGCAGTGCCATTTCGTCATTTCGCTGATTCATGTTTTAAACACGGCCGATTACAAGGAGCGAAGTTGTTCGTCGAATAGGATGTCAATTAAGAAAAGATATTTGCCATTGACTCTGGTTTGAGCATACATGTATATATTCCTTTATACATGTAACTGTCATCGACAAGAGGCGATAGTATTGATATTTATTCTAAGCTTTCCATTTATTTCGAAATTTAATCATAAATAAAACACGCCGTCTTACTCGTTTTCTAATTGAGAAGTAACGTACTGTACAGCCGAACCTCGATTATCCAGACTCGTTGGGACTAGACGAAATGGTCCGGATAATCGAGGGTCCGGAAAATCGAAAATATCAATATTAATGAAGAACAAAACTGTTTAAATAAAGCAACATTTAATCGTGAAACTTTTACAAATCATTGGAAAACAATATGGTCTACTGTACATCTTGAACCACTCAACTCTGAGAAAAGAATATTAAAAAGAATATTGCTACGGATCTTGATCATGACTAATTAATATTCGTGAAAAAATTGAGACTAGAGAAAAAGTCCAGATAATCGAGAAATCCGGATAATCGAGGTACGGATAATCAAGGTTCGAGTGTAATAAGCTTACAAGTTACCTACCTTATGGTCTTGCTTTGTATGTCTTGGCAACGAACGCGTTTCTGGTTTATCTGGTTTGCTTTCGTGTCTTTCATGAGCTCGATAAGTTCGATCACACAACGTTTCCTCCTCAGTCATTGTCCCATTAATGTAAGACAGATAAAGCTCAATATTCCAGAAAACGGTCTTCAAAAATACGAGCTCGTCGTTTGCTGTAACCACAACAAAACGAACAATCATGCAAATCGCAAAAAATTGCAAGGCGTCCAGGTTGGTCCCAGTCTCCAGACCGTGCGTTAATATGGCGGGAAGTTCACAAAGCTAAACAAGTCGATGAGCGGAAGATTTTGTTTCCTTGTTTACTTCAGATGGAAAAAAATCGAACTATAATTTGGAGAGCTGCTAATGGAAACATATTTCCTTTTAGACAAGTTAAAGGAGACAATTCAAAGCGATTTTCGAGGTAAGAAACTGAGATTTATAAGCTCATGCAGAAGCATCTCACATCACATGACTTGTACTCTTTACGTAACTTATCTTGAGTTTTGATACCGACAGTTTCCAGCAGTTTCAGTCTTATTTATTTTTGTTTTACTTCGTTGAAAGGGTTTATTTTGAAATATACTTTAAAGTTTTGATAACAAAGGCGAAGTGTTTGGTTTTAAATTTCCTACGTGGTACATGTAGATCAGGTCGAGAATCGATCATCAATATTATTGATGATCGATTCTCGACCTGATCTATCCCAAAAGCTGCGGTCCTACATGCATGAATTTTATTTCGCAGGTCTTGAAGAGAAGTGTAATGAAGCTAACAGCAAGATTCAGGATTTGGAGATAGAAAACAGTCGGGTTAAGAAGCTCAACAATCACCTTCAAGAAGAAAACGCCGGGTATACATTTTAAGATTTTAATATTAGTCACCTTCTTACAACGTACATGTACACTGTTAGTTTAATAGGTAGGTCTCAGGTGATCACTGCTTCTCTTTAATCTGACCACCTTGAGAATACAACCAGTAAACAACTGTAGACTTTCCACCAGAATCTCATCCAGGGAAACTAACTGCTAATGCTCCTTCTTGTTTAGTTGGTATGCAAATTGCAGGTACAGCCTGTAAGTACCAGTTTGGCAGTGTGGAGGCATGGTGCTTATGGTTAATGCACACAGTCCAGATCAAGCAGTCTGGCTTTAAGCCCTGGTCAAGGTGGTGTTGTGTTCTTAGGCAAGACACTTAACTCTCACGGTGCCTCTCTCCACCCACGTGTATAAATGGGTACTGGCAAATTTAAATGCTGGGTGGTAACCCTGCAATGGACTAGCATCACATCTAGGGTGGGGGGGGGGGGAAGGGGGGGGAGGGGGAAACACTCCTTGTCACCTCACGCTACTGAAACCGGGAATAAGGACCAGCCTGATATACCACTTGGTTTGTATGCTTGGAGGGACCCTGAGATCTTATTAGATTTAGGCACATGTAGCATCTGATTCTGTGGAGAAGGGAGGAGAGGGTGGTAAAACTACATGTTTTCCTCAGTTACTTCATGCTACTGAAGCTAATCTGAAGGTTTTACACATATTACTGTACACTCAAATGGGTAGTTGACCTTCTATACTACAGTGTAGTTATACAATTTATTAGTATCACCCAACTAGTGGACTAATGCAAATCCTGCATTTTAATTGGTTACGTTACTAGAGGACTATTAGCAATAGTCCTCGAGTAGCGAAATTGGCGCAATCAAGCGTGACGCTTTCTTTCAGTTTATTCCCAAATAAATATTTCTTCAACTTGCATATAGTAACTTTATTACTGCCTTTTCTGTCCGACTAGTTGGGTGATACTCAAACAATTAGACCCTTCGCCCTTAAGGGCCACGGGTCAATAGCCCATGAGGCGAAGCCGAATGGGCTATTGACCCCTAGCCCGCAAGGGCTACGGGTCTAATTGTTAAATAGTTATATAGTAGAACTACATATTTTTTTCTGTATCTAAAATGCTAACAGTGTTCTTTTTTTTTAATTATGATGATGGTGATGATGACGACGATGATGATGATGATGTTGATGATGAATATTTTTTTCTTGTGTTCTAAAGTCTTAAAGAAACTGTGGTGAGTTTAAAAAAAGAACTTACATACAAGGATGAGAAACTCAGGAGGTATGGCCAATCGATAATTTATTATAATGAGCGCTTTTATTGACTACTGCATAGAAAATTGGACTATTTTTACTACATGTGCATGTAGGTTCACCATGTTTGAGAATGCTATGCAGGGTTGTCCAAAGTCCATGCAGCTGGCTGCCAACGCAAGTCATTGGCTACTTAAAATTGTTTTGAACTTAGCTGGTTACTCTGCTGAGCTACAGTATTCAATCACATAATTATGATCCTTTAGAAAAAGATAGCAAGTAACCGGGCCAGACATGTATGTACTAAAAGGCACCCACGATCAAGAGTCGATTGAATAAACATGTAGAGTTTCATTCATTAAACTGGTACCTTTGACTTAGTTGGTTTTCGGGTGAATATCATGCTAACAACTGCAAGTTAACCCACAACATCAAGCTGAAGCGCACATTAAACATACTCTGCTTTAATGCAGCCCTGAGCATAATCATGAACATGTGCCTTTAGAACAGCAAACTTTCAAAATTTAGTATTAACATGGCAGATTTTGAGGTGCAAATAATGTCAGTGGAATTCACATGTGTGGTGATTTTTAAAGTCAGTTTCATGATTGTAACTATCCATTGCGGTGAATTACATCACAAAGCCTTCATGAATTTTGTTGTTCTTGAGAGAATGTCTTACAGTATCTTAATTTTGTAAACTAAATTAAAACAGTTACAAATTTGGTGCAGTCTCCATTTTCTAATTTTTGGAAATTATTAACTGCACTTGGTACAAAATGAAGTGATCTGATAGTAAATTTGCATGTGAATGTGTGTAAACTGAGTTTTAGTGGAAGATGAGAAATCATAATTTATGTAACGTTGTAGTTCAATGCCATATTTATTTACTACATATACCCCAATCTGGTACAGTCTCCATTTTCTACTTTTTGGGAATAATTAACTGCACTTGGTATTAAAATGAAATGATCTGATGACATAAATTTGCATGTGAATGTAAATAAGCTGATTTTTAGTGGAAGACAAGAAATTGTAACTGATTTAACACTGTACATGTAGCTCAATGCCATATTTATTTACTGCATATACGCCATGATATTCTTCCTGAGCCCTGAGTATTAGGCCTATCAAAGAAAGAAGGGGGTGGGAGAGAGAGACACAATGTTAAGACATTATTTTATTTTTGATTTAAGTGTGAGTTAAACTCATCAACACCAGATTAGACTTCTGTTCCTCTTATATAACTATTGACTGAGCTACAGCTGTACATTGCATGAGGGTGCAGAAAACATGTACAGTGGAACCCCGTTAATATGACCGCCTTCGGGCCATGGAAAATTCGTCATGTTATCGGGGTGGTCGTATCAAAGGGGTTCTTTAAATAATAAAATGACTGACTGTGCTTTTTTTTTGGACCAGAATAGAGTGGCTGTAATAGCAAGGTGGTCATATTAACAGGGTGGTTGTAAGGCGGGGTTCCACTGTACATGTAAATCTTGATCGTTTTGAGGATCCTGAACAAGGATCCTCAAAGATATTGCTCAAATATCTTGCCAGGATCTTTAAAGATCCTCAATGAACATTTAAGGATCTTTGTAAGGTCTTTCAAAGATCTCTTAAAGTGTACATGGCATTAAAAATGATTTCTGCTTATTTGAAAGGCCTTTCAAAATACAGAGGAATGGCATATTTCTTTTTGAAATATCTTTTTTTGTTTTAGAGATATTGACATTTTTCTATCATACAAATTAGAGCAGTGAAGACATCATATTGTTTGCACCCAAAAATGATGAAATACTGAATAAGCAATATCTCTAGAAATATTGAAGCAATGTTCTTGAAACTTGGCACCACAAATGTACATCACAGAAGAAACAAAATGACACCCTTAGTGCTGTTGCCATAGCAACTCTATCAGCTCCAGTCTCTTTCTGTCAGAAAACCACATATCCCCATTTGCAACCTCTAAAGTGAGGCAAAGGATCCTATATGGAACAGGCATAGTTCCCATATTTTCTTAACTCCCATCATTGGATTGGGTGGGGTAGATGGTTCTTGGTTTAAGACAAAAACTGGGACTTTCAGTTTTTATTAAGACAGCACCAGTGGCAAAACTGTTGTGTAGAACATTGCTTCAAAATTTCCAGAGATATCGTTTATTCAGTATTTTACCACTTTCAGTTGCAAACCTTTTGACGTCATCCCTGATCTAATTTGCATAATAGAAAAACATCAATATTTCTAAAATGAAAAAAGATATTTCATTAAAAGAAAAATGCATTCTTCTGTATTTTCAAAGGCCTTTCAAATAAGCAGAAATTATTTTTCATGTCGTATACGCTTTAAGGATGTTTGCTTCTAGGAAATATGAGGAACTATGTAAGAAAGATCATTGGTGGAGACGCTATCTGGAAGCAGCCCAGAGTAGATTTAAAGGTGTGTTACCTGACTGTTTTTTTAACCAGCCTTGAAATAGCTTAGTAGTAGCCTTGGGAAAATCATGAATGTCTGGGGAACGTCTTGAAAAGGAATTCATTAGAAAAAAATTGTTAGATCATCCCCATAAAGTGTTTCATTTCCCACTGCCTTCTTTCTTGTAAAAGTGAGTCAGTCAGTTCAAACGAAAGAGAATGAAATAAAAGCAGACAAAAGAAATGTTCATTTGGCAAATTGACATTAATTAATACATGTACATGTAATTATGTCAAGACCTTGATTATGTCTTCCCATGACTGATTTTGCATCAGAGCCAGTTGATCACTCTAGAGGGTATTCGAAGACTTCATTATCAGGGCTGTCATTAAGTTTTTAGTCACCTGAAGCAGTGTGTAGCCTTATTCTCCACACCTGTAACAAATTTGTTACTTTATGTGTGAATTCTATCAACAACAGGCAATTTCACCCCTAGCATCAAGGGGAAATCAAGCATACTCAGCCGTAGCAGGTGCTATGGGTTACAGCCCTTAATGACCACCCTAATTATGAGGCCTGGATTGGGTGTCATGGTCTTTTGGAGATGTATATGAAGCATACAGTATTAAACTTGGGAACACCCAAAAAATAGGAGCACACAATGAATTAATTAAATATTTTTTTTTGAAATTATAATAACTATTACTATCAATGTAAAGAGTGTTGTTGATTTAAATTAATATATAATTGATTATTTATAAGTTATTGAAAAAGAATGGTGAAACCCTTTTTGAATTTTTGAATTGTGATAAGCATGTTCAGATACAACTTTTTGCAAAGTTGAAAAAATTATGTAGGATTTATAGGCAATTTGTTTAAAGCTTGCAAAAAGTTGCATCTTAACATGCCGACCACAATTCGATAATAACAAATGAGTTGATGCATGTACTTGTATCAGTATTGCACGTCTAAATTTGGTCATGTTCTGATTCTATTAACTTAAAAAAAAGTATTGATATTTATTTTTCCAATTATCTTTTCTCATCACAGTAATGAAAGACTTTGGGGCTTTTCCTGCTCATATTCTTGAAAATTATGTCAACAAAGATACCACTGAGCTGATGTAAGTTGCATGAAAGGCGATTCACTGACAGCATGATCCATGCTTCCCTGTACAAATGCATGGTTTCACACAATATCCTCACCTGCCGCATGAAAGGTCACTGGAAATTCTGAGGGAGTGGGGTGGAGTGGGGGTGGGGGTGGGGGTCTCAAAACCAAAATTTCTAAGGAGAGTATATTTTGTATGAAGCTGAACTTGGATTTCAAGGGGGTGGGGGGGGGGGGACAATGCAATTTACAGTTCTGCTCAAAAGTAAGTTACCACCGTCTTTTGCCCATTGAGACGAGAATCTCCTTTTTTCCCGAAATTGTTCTAGTGATTGATCAACAAACTTTGTTTAACTTGCCAGGTCTCTAAGCAAGGTCAGCTATATTTTGTTCCACTTATCAAACTACCAATTTACATCTGGTACTTGTGGACATGCATCATTCTTCAAAGAAATGCCTGCATGTTATTGCATGACGGCTTGGAAGGAAATATCTCTTGACTTGAAAATGGTCAGCTTTTCTCTTAACTCCTAACTATCCCAGCAGAATGAAATTTTGTTAACTTTCTAAACAATATAGCAACCTCAAAAATAACTTCACTTGTAATGATTCCCGTGTAACCCTCATTCCAAAGGTATCATTTTTGTTTTGATCTAATATACGTTATTTTTGATAATAGTTATCCTGTTTATCTTCATGCAGAAAATAATTCCTACTTTATTATGGTGGGTGAGCAAAACATGCCATCTGAATGAAGTGGCCCCCAAAAGTTATGATCCTTCAAAATAGCAATAGCGAAAGAACTCTAAACACAAAGGTCTTTTCTTTTGGAAATTGTGGTATTTTCGTGGATTCTTCTTTTTTTCCCAGGAATGATGCTGAGCCTGATGACTGTTCTATTTTGAAAGACTATGAGCTGAGCAAGAAGCACAGAAACCTGTCAACCCTGAAGTGTAAAAAGAAAGTTCGATACAACAAGGTGTCAATGTCGACATCTGGAGCACAAGAGGAAACAAAATCACGAGTTTATCATAAAGATAATATGAGTGTCAGCCGAGTGATTGAAGAGGATAAAATGTTAATGGTGGATGGTGTTGCTAACCTTTTCCCTGATGCCAATGGAAGTACAAAGCTTTACAAGAATTCTTCTCAGGTCCAAGACAGAAAGGTATCTGTAGATGGAATTTCTGTCCATCCAGAGATTCTGCTGCAAGAAACTGAGGACGTCCATTCAGAAGAGGTTGCTGATGGCTTCCATTGCTCATTGGGAACCCCTTCAGCAGCAAGTACTCCCTTAGCAGCTGCAAACTCACTCTTGTTTAACTATGATGATGATGACAATGATGCAAGCATGGGCATTCTAGACAAGATCTCTGGAAATTCGCCTTGTAAAAACACTGTGGATGCTGTAACCGATACCAAGGACCTAACCAAATCCGAATCTCAGTTTCCTGGATTTCCAGTAAAATCCCTTAATGACAGCACTTTTGCTTCTGTAACCAGTAATAAGGATTTACCCAAATCTGATTCCCAGTTTCCTGTTGATTTGTCATACACTCAACCACAGTCGCCGACCATTCCAAGCCGCACCCGATCACTGCAGCAAGACTTGAACCTGACGGCAGACTGTTCTGTGTCGCTGTTACCCCATGGCGTGAAGAGTGACGAAGAACAAGAACCCAGGTCTGATTGCCAGTCCAGAATGATCAAAAACAATGATAATACAGTTTTCATAAGTAGAGAAAATGAAGAACGATCTCATCAACCAGCCGAAAAAGGTCACAACCTCAAAGCAACAAAACAAACAACTCTGGATGCAAAATATGTAAAAACAAAAGTAACTTCGAGTGAAAATGATACCAATGCCGCTAAGAGAAAACGAGAAAGTTCAGATGAACGTGAAGACACCATATGGGCAACAAAAAGTAAAGGTTTGAGGGTTAGTATTGATTTACTTTCTAATACAATTTTTTCTCTGAGGTAATAACCTGACGTTGAACTTTATAATGTTTTCCTGTCATGTGGAAACGCACCGACTAGTGTATAATTATACCAGTCGAGTCGTTTTTATGGATGTCTTTCAGACTTGCATAATAATGCTGAGCTTAGAAACAATTAATAAGCTTGAAGTTAATAATAGTAGCGAATTTGGAAGGTTTACTTGTTGGCCGTTAGCCCTTCATCAGAGCAAAGGTCTAACATCGACTAAAGGGATAATACAGCCAACGTCAGCATACCAAATTTGGTACATATCTATTAGCTCAAGATGATAATTGTCTGATAAGTGTCTCCTTGCCACGCCGATGTACATGCAACGCAACATTATCTTTGGCGGCGCATTGCTTAGTTGGATCTGTAGAAGCTCCGAAAACACCATTACCTTTTCAGATGCATTAACACTTTAATAAAAAGAAAAACTGAACGTTCAATTCTGTACGCAGAAACGTTTTTGTTTTTGCTTACAATGCTGATCTGTCGCAGTAATAAGAATGAGACGCTCCCACTTGCAAATTATCTAGTTATTTAAGTCAGCTAGTAGACTGCTTCCAGTCTCTTTTTCTCTCAAAATGAGGCTGGCATTATCAGGCGAACGATTTCAGAGTGCCATGGAAGGGATTGGGAGTATACCGCCCTTTTGCGTTCGTGTTCATGGATAAACGCCCATATGGCCCAAAGAGAAAAGACCGGCTACCAGCAGTATATTACCAAAGCTATTTATCTCCTTACTATAAAAACCTCCTCGCTATAAAATCCCCTACATCAATTTTCCACTATTGCGTTACTGCAAGTAACATCTTTACAGAACATCGTACTTCAGATAGAAATTGACAGGGAATATATTTGGAAGTAGGATGCGAGACAAAACATTTGATCAGAGCGAGTTGAACGTTGATTCCAAGCGAGTTTTCATACCCTTTTAGACTGTCCAAAACCTCTTGCGAATAGGTTTTACACATTATGCTCAATTTTTCACCATTATGCTAATGCTCGATGCTCAAAACATCTCACTATTGTGCTCCGAAGGCGTCCCTTATGCTCCATTATGCTCACCGACAACAGCTTATATTTATCCTCAACATTGATTACATTGAAGCATGAGGGACGCCTCGATGTGATCCTTCATTGCTCCAGCTTCGTTATTGCAAAATAAGTTTTTTAGCATAAAAAAATTCCTTTTGATGCAACAGAAGAGTGCTGAATTGGCAAAACCTTTAGGTATGTGATGTGTGTAGAGTGCAGCCAGGTGATTTGTGCCTAGATTTCTGTTGGCCTGCCCAAGGCCCTCAACTATCCGCCACTTTTTGTAACTATTATTCCGGCATAATGCTCAATTATTTTGCCTCACCCTTATGCTGAAAATAATGCATAACGTGTAAAATTATGCCTTGGAAGTCCTATAAACTCAGGGCTTACCTTCTAAACATATTCAAATTACCATTTCGTGCACACTTTAGGAAGAGCAGACAAGAACAGTGTTTAAAGTTCCAATAGTGCCACCGCCCAAAACCCCGGATGTGGTTCTACTGGAAGAATTCCCTTCACGCGGGACAGGAAGAAAGTCTTGTAGCACCCTCCTCAGCTGCAGTGGGGACATGACAGGGCCTTACACAAGTGGTATGGACTTGTTTGACAATAATATGGACGATCACCGGTCACCAGGTAAATATTTTGCTGAGTAAGCAAACCGCGCGCGTCCGTCAGCAGTCCTTGAATAATCCTTGGAAAAAAAAATCTGACGCCCTTTGTGTCTATTTATCAATAGGCCACAGTCGGTATATCAGTATTTTAGCATGGCTCCGAGGCTTTCGGGATAAACGTCTATATTTGGTATTGTTTTCTTTGTATCCAAGTGTCTTGGGAATTGAGGGACATAAGAACCTTAGAAAATTTGCAATTTTGACCTGAATGCTCGGGAGCCATGTTAGAATATTGATATATCCAACGTGGCCTATGAGATTATGTGCACGAGATTTCTATTAGGTCATAGTTGATGAGGCCGAAGGCCGAATCGATTTACATCGAACTTTAGAGAAACTAGAAAACGTTTTCTAGTTTCTTTAATGTTCGATGAAGATTGCACTCCAATGGTTGATAGTATACGAATAACTCAGCCAATCAGATTGCAGCATTTGCATTAGTATACTACTACAATTCTACTAACGCTTTCCAGTTTCTTTAAGGGATGTGGATCTCTTTCAGTGTGTTCTTGTAGCACTCTTACGCGTTAAATTTGTTTTCTGCTATTTGCAGATTTGCAAGAAGAAAATCAAAAACTTCAAGACGGCTCACTGGAAGGAAGTGATAAGGAAAATGTTTCGAACAAGAGTGATGAGGTAACTAACAGATTTATAGATAGCTCTAACTGATCCGCCTAGATTAGCCTAATGCTACTACCGCTGGGATCTGTTTCAAACTTGCATTAATTTCTAAATGTAATTGAAATAAAGTGTGTGTGTAAACTGTGTCTCTAGAGCTCCTGTCATTTTACATTGAATTACATGCAAATTGGATTGTTTGCTTTTTTCCCCCAAAGAGAGGGATATAATTGACTTCTTTAGTTCTCTTTCTCGGTCCTTCTTTCCCTCCTCATTTACAATACATCTACCTGGAAGTCGATTGATACATGTAAGAGGTATTCAATCCAGTCAAGAGATTATCAAGGTGAGAGAGTGATTTCCCCATGTAGGCCTTGTAACCAAGGTAATCCCTCTTAAGTTATTTTTAGACACGGTATCCAGTTCTTCCGAGGATGTTGTTACTCGCGAAATGCGTGGACAGCCCAAGCGACTTTCTAGCGATTAACTGAGACAAAGTGGCGGGAAATGTGGTGAAAAGTCATTTTACATACGTTTTGGTGTTCGGAAGACGTTCCATAGCTAAGATGTTTTCTGCACCGCCAGCCGTGCTTTTGTTCGGCTGGGCTTTCGTTTGTTTTGTGTTCGTTTGGCTGTTCATTCTTTTACCGTTTGGTTTCACGGAGTTTAAAAATAGGCAAAGCACAAGGGCAAAGGTAAAGAGTGCAATGACTGTGCGCGCGTGTGTTATAATTCTTTGCTCATTTGTTTGCCATTCGTTACAAAACAACAACATGGAATTAACACTTTCTTCGTATAATACGACGACCAATGTTTAAAATTTCTTTTTCGCATTTTCACGCTGTCGTACATATTCTGTTTAAAATATCTCTGAAAGTTATAGACAAACTGGATGAATGTAAATTCTTGCGAGATTCGTGGGATGCATATGAAATCGTTTAATCGACGTTGTCATGGGCGTTGCTGCTTAAACTCCTTTTTGTTGTTTGGGTGGCGGATGTCTGTCTGCACTTTCGACAAACCGTTTGTTCAGTTGCGTTGTGTTTGGGCGTTCGTTTGCTTTGCACTCGCTTGTCTACTCATTTATCTGCCATTCATTTAGTTGTTGTTTGTCCAGGAGACATCAGTGTCTTATTTAAACCCCTATTACTGTTTGGAAATGTTTTAAACCATGGCTGGGGTAGAAGCTCCTTTGCTTCTTTGATATTTATATAAAAGAAAGCATCCCCACAGTATTGGAGGTTCTTCTTCGCTTTGAAATTAAGCAACACATAAACAAATCCTCCACGAAAACATCCACGCAACGCGCAGCATTACCGTGGGATTACCGTATGTATAAGGCCTATAGAGGGAATTCACTCTCTTACCTTGATAATTCTCTTGATCCAATACATAATGTACTATTGCAGTGACGGGGAAATCCGTGTCGTGTCTGCCTTGCTGTGCCGTGCCGTGCACTTCCGTGTTGCGCGCGCCACTTCGTGCCTTGTTTTTATTCAATTCTTGTTCTTTGACAAATGATTTTTTGTCTTTCTTTCTTCCTCATAGGAAGATAACAAGACGCAACCAGAAGAAATAGCTACAAACGTGGACAAGAGCCCGCCGATAGAATTGAAGTGCGTATTGTCTACATTTCTGCGGTATCCTTTCTTTTGTCTAAATTTTTAACTACATTCCCACCGCGTCTACAATTAATTACACTTTATACTTCATTAGGAGTTGCGCCTGTGAACCGAACTACAAATACGTGGAAGTTGTTCGGAAAAAAGATGAAAGAGCCAAACTGAATGGCTATAAATGCCGCGACTGTCAAGAGGTATTGTGAACTGTTTTTTGTTTTGTTTTTTTGTTTTGTTTTTTTTTTCTCATCAATTGTTAGCAATATTCATTTAACTATTAAAAGAAATTCACGCATTTGTTTTTCTTTTTAGTACTACCAGGGTCTTGATCTTCCCGAGGACGAGCTTAAAAAGCGCTTGAAGCACTGTTCACGTCACCGAGCGAAGTTCTCCCCTCCACCTTCCACACCTCCAGGATTTTGGAACCTAAGCTTTCCTGACACTCAAGAATACATGGACAAAGGCTACCTCAAGACGGAGGCTCAAGCTCCGGCTAAGAAGAGACTTCGGAAAACACGGCGAAACAAGATCGCAAAGTAGAGACCTGTTCTCCGAAGATTTTACGGTTGGTACCGGAGAAGAAACGATGCTGCTGTCAAATCGCGACGATCATCGAGTAATGATTAACGTTGAGGTCACGATATTTGCCGAGAATTACAGAGGATTAATGAAACAATGGCAGAAAAAAAGGACGCATTAAAAGCTTCTGTTAGATCTACATGAAGAATCTTCAGACCCAGTAAATTTATTTCGTGAATGTCATTAGCTATTTCTTGAAAAGAAAACACAAAGAAAAACAAACAAGCGAAAACGAAAATGAAGTCGATAGCTGTTATTACAGTTTTCAGGAATTTGACACGCAAACGAGGCGAAAGGGTCAATTCTGCTTTGTGTTGACCCGTTCGCCGCGTTTGTATGCCCTTTTAGACAAAAGAATGTTGAACCGCAGGTTCAACTGTAATAAAAGCTATTGGCCGAGTAAACGTTAGTTTCGATACACCCGGCAAAAAACAAAGGCAGATAAAACAATTTTTTTCATTATTGGTTCTGTAGTTGTTATATTGCTCTGGAATTTGGGTACGTGTTTTTGAAGAGTGGGATTGTCCCTTACCAAGAACATTCGCCACTAGCTTCAGAAACGAGAAGAAATCGGGGGCGAGTCTCATCTCGCAGTCGGCCCCACACGCCACTGCGAGATGACACTTGCACCAGGTTTCTTTCCTCTTTAAAGTGGCGAGTGGTGTCACGTGAATCGTTTCAGCATTTTGACACTACATACGTTTATCCTTAGATTCTATGGGATTTTTAATGTGTGAAAAACAAATTTGTAGGATTGCGTTAGTAAATATTTGCTCCAGGGCACGTTGCTTCATACAGAACTGTTTTTGAACATAAGAGTTTCTACGAATCATTGCAATCGAAAGTGAAACCCGAGAAAAAGTTAGACGCATCTGAAAAGTTGCCGTGGAAAGTTTAAACGTGACACAAAATGTTCCTTCAGTGCGCCATCCTGTCGAGGTAATAGCGGAGCCCTGGCCAAGCGGAGCCCCATACTCATATAGGAGGGAAAAGGAAACCCATCAATAGACCAATTTCGATATATTAAAATTCAGCCTTAAACAATAGACCTCAGTACGAGGCTCTGGGGAATAACTAAAGAGTTTGTGTGGTTTATTCCCCAGAACTTCGTGCTGAGGACTATTGTGTTTGGCTGAATTTTAATATATCGAAATTGGTCAATTGACTTTCTCATGGTTATCATGGCTACCGGTATTGCTAGTGGCCGCGTACGGACGACGGCAAAGGCGACGACGTGAGTCACGTGACCATATCTCGGGCTCAAGTTTAGAGCTCCTCAAAGTCATGTATTTTTTTTCCTTTAATTTATCACCGACCAAGTGCTGGTTTTCTACTGGATCGCGGACTCATGTCAGGTTAACTTGTTGTAATCAGTGCCGGGTTGTTCGGGAGCCAGTTAACGCTAACCCACGATTCTAAAAGTTAACCGAAGTATATTTTTTCTTGTGTACAAATGTTTTTCAGTGCTTTTGCTTTGTGTATTTAATTTTCATGATTAATGAAACTCAAAACAGAGCGCAAAACAGTATATACAGAAAACCTCACCGCAAAGTTGAAAGCCGATGTGGCGCGCGGCGCTCGTAGAAAATGGTGCTGACTACTCTAAGAAAGCCGACCCACACACAATTAACAAAGACCTTGCAAAAGAACAGTGGAGCACGTTTGACTGCATACTCTTAAATTACCGATATGCGTTCCTAATCAGCAACGAAACTTATGCTCAGAATGTATGAATGACCCTTGTTTTCTTCCATTGTATATATCTCTTTTTATAGCGTCGAGGTCAGAACGCCCATTTCCCAATTACATCGGTATGTGGTTCGTCTTAACGAATTACTTGACGCGGTTGAATATAACACAGTTTATCATCTGTCCTATTGTTGAGTTGAGCGTAGAGCATTCAGATTGGTTTTATAGTCGTAAATTGGATTCCTTCACGTAAGTATAAATATCACGCATATTTACGATCGATGTTTCAAGCGTTCAAAAGAACTCATACGGTCTTCAACCTTATACAACAGTTCCACTTGTCAGCATAAACACTTGGTGACATCAGTTTAGCTAGTACGTACGTAGACATTGCATTGTCTGCTATTCTGTTCGTTCATATTTACTTGATAAACCTTCGTTTTTGTCTGAGATTTTAATTCATATTCACTAACATTACCTGTAGTCTTTGGATTAAGCTTAAAACAGACACGCTTGTTGTGCTCGCTTCGATATGCAATCTAACAATAATTTCAAAATGAATTTGAATGAATGCTTTGACGCACCGATAGACATGTCACAATTTACATTTTGAAAGGTAAAATTATGCAGAAAAAATGCCGCTTCATATGCACTTTAAATACAATTGTTACTGCTTAATTTAATTCACAGCGTGGTTGAGGCAAATGTGGTATATTGACTAGTTTAAAAGCGCTGAACACCACTACAACGAACTCAATTTCTTGTCCATATTGTTCAAATCAACTTCTAGATCGATCGCTATCAACATGCGTTTGCTGAAGTTCTTCTTTATGTGTGCTTTTCTCCTGTGTTTGATGGAACCTTGCTTTGCGGAAGCAGAAGGACCGCCACCTGGCGCCTTCGGGGAAGGATTAGAACGTCGTATCAGTTTGTAGACATTTTCTTACACTTTTCTTACACTTTTCCCAAAGAGTTCATTTCGTGTTATGTAGCTAGCTCTTGATTTTGCCCTGCCCGCAGTCAAAGGCTTCATTTAGTGGAGAAGTAGGCGAGAGCCAGCTTCAAAATATTTGGGAAACAACCGCCCATTTTGTTTGAAACTCAAAGACCTGTTGATTTTTGTTTTCAATTGTGGGTGACGAGAGTCTTATTATGACGAGCGTCTGTAGGGATCAAGCGGTAATTTAATCTCATGATTTTAATGGTCATCTTTATTCCATAGATCAAAGAGGGGAATGGAAAATAAGGCTGAGTACCCCAACACCAGGAAGAAAAGAT
>Ga0126338_10001048_pt1 | contig 17053 bp, 10 predicted proteins | sample OrbCmetagenome_2_FD_92529 | JGI IMG/M metagenome (GOLD analysis project Ga0126338, IMG submission 92529) | Coral microbial communities from Petempiche,Puerto Morelos, Mexico - Orbicella C C metagenome | ecosystem: Host-associated > Invertebrates > Cnidaria > Coral | place: Petempiche,Puerto... | reverse complement strand
TGAATTTTTTTTGGTAGTTTTTTTTTTTTTTCCCCCTTTTGGGGGGTGTTTGCCCCCCTTTTCACCAGAGCACCCATCGGGGCCGCGCCCCTTTTTTTGGCGAAAAGGGCCCCCCCCCCCCCCCCCCCCCCGAAGTCCGAAGGTGTCCGTACGGCTATGGTTTTTTTGTCAAGATATAACTCGCACTATTTGTTCAAAAGGATGAATTTACTTTTGTCTTTTGAAAGAAACGAAAAATATTGAAATGTTTAGCACAAAATTGAAAAAGTCTGGAACAAGACTTGAAATAAGACCATCTGCTTGTCAGTGACTGACAAACCAAGACTTCACTTAACCCTTTTCTGTCATTGGTCAGTTCACTTTGCACGAGTTTTATTAACCAGTCGAAAGGCTCGTCTAATGTAAGAAAGTGCTCTGATAGACTGAGGATGAAAGGAGGGCATGGATTACGTACTTGTACCACGTGACGGTTATAGGCGAAAGCAATTGTGGCGTCGCTTTTCCGTCGGGTGCTTGCCGTGAAAGAAAAAACAGCAACACACAATCGTGCTCCAAGTTGAAAAATGCAGAACAGCGCTCAAGTAATTTCAAAATCATGTTCTGGTCGATCTAATGGCATTTCGAACATTAATAAATTCAGCCAGGAAAAATGTTATAAACGAATCCGGACTGAAGTTAAATAAAGTGGGAAAGTTCTCATTGGTAAGAGCAGGTGGTACTAGTTTTCAGTTTTTTAACCAATCACAAGGCTCGTAAAAAATTTCCATCCCAAATGGGTAGCCTAAAACTAAAGATACAAACGAACAGCCAGAAAAAGGAAATATCTACAACACAACGCGAATATATTTAGACAAATAACTTAACAAATTGAGGCCCTATGCACCACCTTGGCGCCAGGGGACAGGTGAAGGTGAACTGAACAAATATCCTGTGCGTTTTAGTTCTTGCTCACTGATATAAAAATTGTGTCCTAGCTGATATGCCTTGGAGAGAAACAAACCTCCAGGCACCCATTAATATTGCTTTTAAAACTAGCATTAAATTCAGCTCGCCAGCTATATAAATCCTTTTATAACATAATAAAATCGTTTTCTTGAAGTACTGCATCATTACTCAGTTTCAATGCGATTGCAAACCGAGTTAAAACTGGCCACAGTCGTTATATCCATAAGACGTTTGACAGCAACGACGACACTGAATCATGGCGCAGACAAAGTATGACCGGATAATGCAAGTGTTTCATGTGTTACGCGACTCCTGTATCGAGACATGTTTCTCAGTATGTTCATGAGAGCGTGTCGAATGTGTCTCATCTTCCAGCAGTAAATTACAGGGTTTAGAGACGAATTAAGATATAACAGAGTTAGAGAAAAGAGAAAGAATTTTTTCAGAGTGGTGTTCGGGCCGTTAATTTCAAAGGCGAGGAAACTGATAAAATAAGGCGAGCAACAAATCAAAAACACGAAATATACGTAGAATATACCGACTGCAGAATTGATAAGACTAGCAAAATTTGCTACAACGCCGAACTATCCCTCTTGTGTCGTCTCACAGCTAAATAAATCGTAATGTAAGCCATCGTTGTAAGAAGGACACCAAAAATTCCAATAATTGCTGTAACAAGTGAGAAAATATCGGGTGGAACCCAGAACATTGAGAAAGAAGCAAATACACTTAACCCCCATATTGAGATCACTACAGCAACAACACGCTTGTGAGTCACAAGTTCCTGATATCAGAGATGAAGATGAATTGCTAAGAACCTTTCTACACTTACAGCTACAACACCAAGGAACGAAGCTGAGGAAAATAAATATCCAATGCAGTAAAAAGCCTTATGCGTGTGACAACCAGGAATGTTTTGTTGCAACCACTTGATCAGAAGTGAGATGTAAAATGGTTGAAGCAGTAAACAAACACCAACATCAGAAACAGCAAGACTTAGGAGCAATGTTTTTAAAGTCTTTGGCAACGAGAGGGTTTTTCTTATGGCGTGGATTGTTATAATGTTCAACATGATGGCGGTATAGGACAGAAAACCGTTGAACACACAGTTAGCGATGTTCGTCGAAAAGAAGTCCTCAACTTCGAAATCTCTTGGATAGTAATCCAGCAGAAATTCACAAAATGATTTCTTCATGATCATGACAATTGACTGAAGTTTTTTTAAACCACTCAGCGTCGGAAATAAAAATTGTTTCACTTCTTTTCTCTTTTCCGCGGATCACTTTGGTTCTTCAATCACTTACAAAATGGACTTTCCTTCGCAAACAAAGCTAGTAATTATGAACTCCCCTTCCAGACGTTTTTGTGGACAAGAAATTGTAGCTCAAATTTATACCGGTGTCATGAGTTTGTTGTAACTGATTAGAATAAAACCACCTGTGACGTAAACGTCAGTGGTGTTTCTGAAACCTTAAAAGCTTTTTCAAATTTCGACACAATTAAGATACTTAGACACATTTAGGATGAAAAAAATTAGTTAGCATATTCATGTCACGATTTCATGGATACAAAATTAAAGATAAATGTCTTTGATCCGTCGTTTATTATGCTGATAGATGATACACCTGCAAACTGCTTGGAGTTTAGTTTGTCATGAGGCGAGGTCGGGTTAAAACCCCAAAAACGCTCCAATTAAATGTTGCTGGTAGTTTTACCAGCAATAGAAACAGCCAAAAAAACGGTAATCACTCATTAAAATAAACAAATTCCCAATCTATCGAGTGCTTCGATAGGAGACGTCATATTTATTTACGAAGGTAGAAATTATACATATACTGATTATGGAAAACAGCAACAGAAAACACCAATTAAGCTGTCTGTATTTATAACGAGAAGCTCTATTTTTGGTGTCTAATAATGGCGCCAGTTCACTAAATAACGATCTCCGGTCATCTCAGCGAAGCTAACCTCAAAAGTAACCTCGAAACTCAACCGACGAGTGATCAGTTGAAAGATTGCTCTGATATTCCCTCCTGCTCTAGGAGTAGAACCTGTGGAAACGGTACAGCACTCAAGAAGTAGGCAGAAACATTACGTCTCGTGTTTCCCCCTAAACCTTTTTCGTGCTCTACCGCTTCCTGCGTGCTTTACAGCAGAATAGAACACAGTCGAGGCTTCGGTATTTGTTAAAGAGTGTCTAATAAAATAATCTCACCACTCGCCCTCGTTTTCTTTGAGCGACAGTCATCTCGGCTACGCCTCGATGACTATGTTTTGATTGCAAATGAGTTTTAAAATGATGTAAATGTTCTACAATACAAAGCGCGTCAAATGAAATATTGAGTCCCAGTTGTATGTAAAAGAAAAGTAACGTACTTTTAATGTTAATATTTGAAAACTCAGCTGCAACCTTCTGACCGACAAAGTTTCTCTAAAGTAGATGCCACTTTTTTTGTTTGTTCCCGTAACTTAATAGTGTTCTGTTCTAATGACATTTGGAACATTAAACAGTTTAATCAGGAAAAACATTATAATTTTAAACGAACCCGGACTGAAACAAAAGTATAAAGTCAGGTGGAAAATTCTCATTGGTTAGAGCAATTAGTGTGAGTTTTCTGATTAACCAATCGCAAAGCTCGTAAGCTAAAAAACTGCCATCAGATGAAGAAGTCAAAACGGGTAGCTTAGAATTACATAAGCAACAGGACAGCGTTAGCGAGAAAAATGAAAGATCTAAAGAACAACATGTTGTCATTGTTGGTTCTTGTTATGAAAATTGTGTGCAGTTGTTGCACCTTGGAGAGAAACGAACCTGCCGGCATCCTTTGGTTTTAAAAGAAACATTAAACTCAGCTCGCAAGCTAGAAATAAATAAATCATTTTGCAACATGATAAGACCAGTATTTTTTAAAGTACTGCATTATTCAGTTTAAATGCGAGTGAAGACTGTCCATAAACGTTGTTACATGCATTAGGCGTTTGAGAGCAACGACGACACTGAATCATGGTGTAGTATGGCCAGCCAATACAAGGGTTTCGTGTTGTACGAGATTTTTTTGCCAAGACATTTTCCTCAGTATGTTCACGACAGCATGGCGAATGTGTCTTATCTTCCAGCAGTAAATTACAGGTTTCAAAGATGAATTAAGATATACAAGAGTTTGTGAAACATGCAAGAATTTTTCTCAAAGTGGCATTCGGCCCGTTAATTTTAAAGGCAGCGAAACTGATAAAGTAAGGCAAATAACAAATCAAAACACGAGCTATTTGTAGAATATGCCGACTGCAGAATTAATTAGACTAACAAAATTTGATACACCGCCAGCCGGTGCCTCTTGTTGTACTTGCAGGACCTGAATCTGATTCTTGTGGCGTCTTACAGTTTCACCCGCTTTCAGTGTTACGTGCATAGGCGACATCTTTCGAAATGCCATCTTTCGACATGCTATGTAACCTGGCCTACGCCATAAAGCCGTAAAGCACAACTGACTTCTTTATGGTCGAATTCGAACTTCAGTGATGTAAGATGGATTTATTTGACATCAAACTAAGGTTAGGTGTATCAAGAAGTCATTCTGGGAAAAAATCGACTGCTTTCAATGTTTACACCTGCGAATATTAAAAGCGACAACGGCCCAATTCTACCGGAAATCACTATTAGGGCCGATCGACTACACTAAAATCGTTTGAATTATCCCGTAAATCGGGAAACATGCAAAGTCCGCAGTCTTCTTCAGTCATTTGAGGTCATTAATTATCATTTGTTTGTCATTTTAAAAAATGACAAAAATTTTAAAAATTGCTAGTTTTACAGTTCAAAGGTTGTTCAGCCGTTTACATAGCATGTCGAAACATGGCATGTTGGAAAATGGTCGAAAGATGTCGCCTATGCACGTAACACTGAAAGCGGGTGTAAACAAATCCTGATGTAAATCATCGTTGTAAGAAGGACACCAACAATTCCATTAATTGCTATAACAAGTGAGTAAATGTCGCATTGAAAAAGGCACTTAACACCCATATTGAGATCACCACAGCAACAAGCTTGTGAGTCACAAGTTCCTGGTATCTGAGATGAAGATGAATAGCTAAAAACCTGTCTACACCTACAACCACAACACCAAGGAAGGAACGAAGCTGAAGAAAATAAATATACAATAAAGTAAAAAGTTTTATGCGTGTTACAACCAGGATTGTTTTATTGCAACCACTTGATAAAAAATGGCGCGTAAAATGGCTGGTTTACTTATCCAACACCAACATCAGAAAAAGCAATGCAAGCCTCAGCAGCAATGTTTTTAAAGTCTTTGGCAACGACGATGCTTTTTTTTTCTTATGGCGTGAATTGTAACAATGTTCAACATGATGGCGGTATAGGGCAGAAAACTATGGCTGTGTGTGTACAAAAAAGGTTGGCAATACATGTACTGGTTGCTGTACAATAACAAAAACAGACGTTTTGTCACGAACGCAACACCTTTCTAGAGTTTATTGAATGAAGTAATATTTTTTTACGACAACTGCAGAAATTCTCGCGCGCTCATGGGCTAATTTTCATTGTCAATATGCGGACAGACACATGAATTTATAACTTATGCCATGCGTCAACGAGCGAGAGCGGGCAATTTGACAATTTGTTGTCGTAAAAAGACAAATTGACGTCAGTTTTTCATACGTCTGCTCTGTTATTGACAATGAATTTCGTTATAACATCGTCAAAATGGTCTGTGGATCCACTCGGCTATTGCCTCGTGGATCCACAGCTACTTTGACTGTTTTATCACGAAATTCATGATCAATAGCAGGACAGACGCATGAAAAACTGTCATCAATTTGTTAAATTTACAATATATTGGAAAAAAAGAATTGATTTATATTCCGTACAACATTAACGATCCAAAAAAGTAAAGAAAAACTGAATCATAAGCAAATGAATACTTTTGGTATAAAAGCCGTAGAAAAAGGTTGAATCAATAGCTGCCGATTATATATGATCAGAGGAGTAACAAAACATTTTAGGGGAGTTCCGGCGACCCGAAGGGTGGCCAAGCGGAGCACCATAACTATAGGAACAGAACCACATGCATGCACATAACTAGAGAACCATGCAACTCTTTTTTCATGATCAGCATGGAGAGCTGAATGGATCGCGGGCGCGTGCGTCCTAGGATGACGACAATGAAAAAAATGACGGCGTTGCGCAATATGATGGCCATAATCCAGCTAATCATACTAATTACAATTTCCTCAAATGTGATTGGTCCATAAACTGCTGTATTTTACCCTAATTAATCCGCAAGTTTATAACGGTTACATGAGCCAATCATTTTAAGTCCCGTCAACTAAATCTATCAATCACAGCTTTAATTACAATCACTGGAGTAACCAATTTAAGCGAGTGACTTTGTAAAATTGAGGAGGTCAGCTCCGCCTTCAAAGCTTATTTTTCTGCACCATACCAATCATTTTCAATCAGCAATCAGCTTTTTTAACAGTCTTCCCTTAATCGGATCGATATCAAAATTACAGTAGCAATTGGGATTGAAGTTTGGTACTATCCAATCGACATTTCCATGGAAACGATAAAAAAAAAAATTAAAAATCGATAAAAGATGAATTTTGTGCGTACGAGATGTAATATGAAAAAGCTAATACCAATGCCCTAAACCAGGGACGTTTCCAGAGCCCTCCCTCTTCATGTTGGGTGAGACGATGATGATGGTATGAAGCCTGGAAACTAGAATTGAAAAATCGTTATCGTACTCGATCTCGTACACAAATCTTAAGTCCCCTGATATTATCATCATCACGTCTTTTTGTTTCGCCGGCAAGAGCATAAGGCCGTCACGTGTCAACTCAGTCCTCTCTTTCCCGCTCTATTTCAACTCATCCGCCATTTTGAACGGCTAGATACCTAATTCTACAACTACTATATTAGAAAAGCGTCTGGTTAATGTGTTATTCAACTAAACAGAAAGACTTTAATCACAACTTAACATCCTCTTAAGAACTATGAATTTCTGGTGAATATATCAAACATGAAAGACCGTGTTTGACCATATTTGCAAACACCGAAAAGAAAGTTGAAAATGCGACGCGCAGCGGAGTAACTTTGACGAACTTCGAGGTGTTTGGAAATGTGGTCAAACACTATCTTGAGTGTTTGATGTATCTTCTTAATAGAAACTAAAAGTAGGGAGAAAATGGAAAAATAAAATCGTAAAAATTTACGCTAATTAAGATCAGATATCCAAACATTGTCACGGTCGTGATTTTCTTTGCTCAAGCTTGATGAATTATTAATAAGTTTGAGAATAAATCTTGAGAAAGTCTCTGAAAATAGAGTGGTAAAGCACTGTATCAAATGGCATTCGATGAAGAATCCATCCTTTATGTTTAAATTTAACGAGATTCTTTAAGAATGTGAGGTCAGTCTAGCGAGAAAATAACGTAAAAACCCTCAATCGTAGAACAGATGTAAAACTAATCAAGCATACAATATGCAGGAAACAAACAAACAATCTTACTGCGAATGACTTGAAAGCACATCAAATGGAAATGGACACGATTAAATATGGAAATTAAATTTCTAAATCTTTTGAACTGACTTTAGCAAATCCAAATATTTAAAACAGATTAAAAATTTGAAGCAGACATTCTGTGACTAAGTTTACTGAGCTGGAAATCCAACAACCTGAGAACTGAATCAGGAAGACACTGAGCACGACAGAAAATTAACACCCGGTAGTTAGAATATGTCAGTATTAGCTAGTATTCTTCCTCTAAAGAAATTGATAAAGAAACAAAACTCGTTTTCAGCTGTATTGCAATTGATACGAGAATATTGCACAAAATTTGTTTCTTTTTAATAATTTTGATCCTTCCATTTGCAGAAGACTAGGTTACTTTATAAATGAAGCATTCTAATTAAGAAACACTTCTGCTATAAAGCAAGGACTCACTGGGGCACCGAGGACATCTAAGACTGTAAATAGTCAGGTCGACTTTGTTCTGTTACTAATATTTCAACTCATGTGTTACTTTTTGTGTGTCTCTTATTTTCATATTTTACTTAGGCAAAACGAATGGGTATCCTAAAAGACCTGTTGTTATTGTTGTTGTTGTTCAGTATGATATAAGAAAAGTATCTTTTTCTATCAATACCCTCACGTTCGCGCTCGAGCAGTTGCATTGGACTCCAGTCTGCTCGTGCTCGTTCCATATACAGAAGAATAACAACGGCATCGCTTAATCATGGTATAGCCCGCCGGCGCTACAATTAGGGTACTGCGCGATTTCGGAGCCTTGACATTTTCCGCAGTATGTCTACGATAGAGTGTCTAATGTGTCTCATCTTCCAGCAGTAAATTACAGGATTCAAAGATGAATTAAGAAATAAGAGAGTACAAGAAAAAAGTAATAATCTACTCAAAGCGATACTCAGGCCGTAGATTGCAATTGCAGCGAAACAGATGAAGATTGGCAAATAACAAACCAAGAACACGAGATATACGCAAAACGTGCCGATTGCAGATTTAATGAGGCTAGCAAAATTTGTAATTTCGCCAGTTGGTACTGCATTCCGTACTTGTTGGACCTGAATCTGATTCTTGTGGCGTCTCACAGCTAAATAAATCCTGACGTAAACCAGTGTTGTAGCAAGAAGACCAATGACAGTACCGATGCATACAAAAAGTGAGTGAATATTCGGAGGTACCCACAATGCCAACGAAGAGAAAAACGTACTTAACACCCATATTGAGATCACCACAACAACAATGCGCTTGTGAGTCACAAGTTCCTGGTATCTGAAATGAAAATGAATAGCTGAGAACCTGTCTACACTTATGGCTACGACACCACAGAACGAAGCCGTGGAAAACAAATTCATAAGCATGTCAAAAGCCTTATATGTGCTACATGCAGGATCGGTCTGTTGTGACCACCTGATCAGAAGTGAGATGTAAAATGGTTGAATCAGAAGACCAACGCCAACATCAGAAGAGGCAAGACTCATGAGCAATGTTTTTAAAGTCTTTGGCAACGACAATGTTTTTCTCATCGCGTGGATTGTTACAATGTTCAACATGATCATGGCATAGCACAGAAAACTGTTAAACACACAATTGACGATGCCCGTCGAATAGTCATCATCTTCGAAGATTGACGAGGAAAGTACAGCGCAAATACTTCACAAGATGAGTTCCTCATGTTATCCGGGTTTAACGCACTCGGCGACTTACAACATGTTCCTTTTTCAAGACCACGGCAGGTGAATCAGTCTCCTTTCTGAAATATTCTTTTTAAGTAAAACGTGATATTCATTGGTGAAGAGATAAATTTCCTGGAGTTGCTGTTTAAATCAAGTGTTTGCTGTGAGAAAAAGTCGTGTTTTTGCTCAAAAACGACGAAAACGTTTAAGTCTTTTGAGAAGCACAACAGACGGTGATAAAACCATCAGCTCTTCATAACTGAAAAACCAAGACTTGACGAGAACCGCCAAAGTTGTTATTAAAAATTCTTTTTGCATGCTAATAATGGTTCAAATCAACCGAGTTCACTTAACAAGTATAGTGGGTCAGCTGGCCGAGTTTGGATTAATTCAGATCTTTTTTCACACAAGAGTGTAGTTACAATTACGCATGAGCAGAGTATTATTTACAGAAAAACACATTTAGGCGGTATAACCCATCGCAGAACATTATTATTTTGCTCTCGGCCGATGAAAAGGAAAGAACGTCATTGGCGTGAGTTGTTAAGCCGCGTTAATGTAAAAACCTAAAAGGCTGTCATGAATTTGGACATTTTAGACGTCATAAATGAGTTGTCGGTGAGAATTTAATATTGCCGCCTTGTTGCGAGTGAGATTGAAACACCGATAGCGCCAGCAATAATGCGCTGTTCAAGTGAATTCCAGGCGTTTGCCAAGAAATGATTCGCACTATTAATTTGTTGAGAGGACGAATTTATTTAGGTCTTTTGAAAAAAAAGGAAAATATTGAAATGGATAGCATAAAATTGAAAAATTTTGGAACAAGACTTCTAATAAGACCATGCCATCTGCTCGTCCGTGACTGACAAACCAAGACTTTAATTTAACATTTTCCTCCCATTGGTCAGTTCACGTTGCACGAGTTTTGTTAACCAATCACAAAGCTCGTCTAACATAAGAAAGTGCTCGGATAGACTGAGGAGGAGGGGAGGGCGTGGATTACGTACATGTACTACGTGATGGTCATAGGCGAAGGCATACATATTGCGGCTTCCCCCCCGGGGTGGAATACATATTGCGCCCCCCCCGGGGGGAGGCGAGGAGGTTGCTGTGAATAAATAAAGCAACAACAGACAATCGTGTTTTACGTTAAAAAATACCAAAGCTGCTCGATTATTTTCAAATAAAAACATAAGAAGATTGGAAAATAATGAATTAAAAAAAAAAATAGAATAAAAGTCTTAATAAAAACCCCGCCCCATCAAAAAAAGTTGTCTGTTCTAAAGTCAAATCACTATATTTGGAATCTCCTGTAAGCGACCACCCCTCGTAAGCAAGCGCGACCACTTTTAGAGCTAACAGTTTGAAATTTTCCTTTGTTTTTAACCTCCCGTAAACGACCGCTTGACAGATAATACAGCAAAAATTGCATAATAAGGTGTTTTAACATTATCGCATTCCTGACTTTTCACATGAATTTTACATTTAAAACATGGGATAAAACTCAGTTACAATATGCTAATGAGGCAATTTTTTTTTTTTTACCTATTGTGGTGTAAGCTCTCGTAAGCGACCACCTCCCGTAAGCGCTTGTGGTAGGTTTGACTGTATTGTAAACTGAATTATTGTCAATTAGAAGTGACATACGGAGCGTTAATTTTAAAGGCGGCGAAACTGATAAAATGAGGCAAATAACAAATCAAAAACACGCGATATACGTAGAATATACCGACTGCAGAATTGATAAGACTAGCAAAATTTGCTACAACGCCAGCGTGTGCCACTTCTTGTACTTGTAGAACCTAAATCTGATTCTTTTGGCGTCTTTCAGCTAAATAAATCCTGATGTAGGTCATCTTTGTAAGAAGGACACCAACACTTCCAATAATTGCTATAATAGGTGGGTAAATGTTGCATAGAACCCAGACAGAACATTGAAAAAGAATAAAATACACTTAACACCCATATTGAGGTCACCACAGCTACAACACGCTTGTGAGTCAAAAATGCTTGCTATCTGCATGAGATGAAGATGAATAGCTGAGAACCTGTTCACACTTAAAACCACAACACCAAAGAAAGAGGATGAGGAAAGAAGATGCAATGAAGTAAAAAGCCTTATGCGTGTTACAACCAGGATTGTTTTCATGTAATGACTCGAATAGAGATGACGTGTAAAATGGGATCACTAACCCATCATCAAAGTCAGAAACAGCAAGATTTCCGAGTCCTCGGCAACGACAATTAAAGTTTTGGATTGTTACAATGTTCAACATGATGGCGGTATAGGACAGAAAACTGTTGAAGACACAGTTAGCGATGTAAATCACGAGCCGTTAGCGGGTAATTTAAAAGCTCTCCTCATGTTCTCCCAACATCCCAAATTGAACTCTAATGGTTGTGGTATGAAAAAGGAGCAAATTATGGATGCCAGTAGTGTCCTTTCTCTCCGAGGTACAACGCCCAGAAAACAATTTTCATAGCAGTGATTGAGAATCAAAACTGGGACAACGGATTTCTTTAACTTGTCTAAACGCATTAATGTACTGTTCTGTAGACATTTCCTTTTTTTCGCTGTCCCGTGTTCCTCTGTAGTTTTACGGTATAGCCATTGTCCTTGTCCATCTTATGGCAATTTTTTACGAGCCTTGTGATTGGGTAATAAAACTCGCACCACGTGCTCTAGCTAATAAGAATTTCTCCATCTGACTTTACACTTTTACTTCAGTCCGGATATGCTGATAACGTTTTTCCCGACTAAATTGTTTAATAGAGGGTCGTGGGTTAAACTCCCATCTGGAATACGGATTTTTTTTTTCTTCCGTCTTCAGTTGATGCTATTTCAATCATTTAAATTGTTTGACGCTCCAAAGATCATTAGAACAAAACACTATTTAAAGTGCTCCTAACCCCAAAAATTTATTTCGCTAAAATAATAAAGCCTATTTTGTGGAGTAATTTGCCGCAAGTGTTTTTTTTACTTGGTTAAATCCTCGAATTTCTATGCCCCGTTTCCAATGGTTCGCGACCGCGACTAGAGTGTGCTTGTTCTACAACTGTAAAGTACTGCAAAAATATGGCATTTTTTCGAAAACATATCAGTCTTATTCACCTGGAGACCAACAACTTATAATTACTGAACTATTGATTCATAGACATAGACTGTTTATTTTACTTGGACAACGCACTTACCTATGCTAACATGCAGTGCGTCACATACAGTTGATGAGTAAAGTCTACAGACGCACCAGCTTAAATTTTAATAGTGAATTTTGAAAACCTGTCCTCTTGAGAACACTAGGGACATAAACTATTCAAGTGGCCACCTGAACCATTGGCAACTGACGCAAGCTTACTTCATGTAGCTCTCATGATCATACATTACAAGAAATGCCCTTATGGGGAAAACCCTGAGCTTGATTATAACAAGGCCCATGAAACATCGAAAGCACGACTTTTTCTTTGCTTGTGCTCAGAAATGTGAATTATAGTTGAATTGCGTATCATTACACAAAGTGTTTATATTTAATATAATCCTGTTTAAGAAATTGGAAGCAGCTGCTTTTCCCTTTTTTTATTGTCAACTGGAAATTTAATGTTTGTGTCCCTTCACTGGCCATTTGAGAGAGCGTTGAGTGTCTTTGCCTTTTTTTTCAATGTTCAGGGGTCCACCAAGATTCTCTTGGTTCCACGCAATATTTACTCACTTATTATGGCAATGTGAGAGGCGCGGTGGCCTCATGGTTAGTGCGTTCGTCGTCGGATCGAGCGGTCCGGGGTCAAGCCCTGGCCGGGGACACTGTGTTGTGTTCTTGGGCAGACACTTAACTCTCACAGTGCCTCTCTCCAGCCAGGAATATAAATGGGTACCGGCGATTTGTTGGGGAAACCTAACAAATTGCGGGGGATCGGAGTGACCTGCGATGGACTAACATCCTGTCCAGGGGGGAGTAGAAATACTTCTAGCCACTTCATGCCACAGAAGGCTTCTCTGGCCATTTACATGTAGCATGTTCTCTGTATAGTGACAATACCCACAAGTAAAAAGGGTTCTGAACATATTAATTCTTTGCCATTTCCTTGCTTGAATTTCTCCATGGCCACATTTGGTGAACGGTGGTTCTTTCAAACTGGTGTTTTTGTTCACAACATGACTTTGAAAGGATTCGAATTTTGCCCAAATTACTCTTCCAGATTTCTTTTCAAAGAATTGCACAAGGAAGGAAACTAACATATCAAGGCACAGAACATTTGCTCAGAAAAAAAGTCGCACCAATCTTCTGTCTCTGCCGGCTGTGCTGACTGACTGCTGCTATTTCCCATATCAGATGCAACACTGCCGGCTGCATGAATCGATGGAAAAGCGGTTAACGTTATCCCAAATTCGTCTCGCTTAAGCCATGGAGTCAGCAAAATCCCCTCCTCTCCCTGAAAATCCAGGCGAAATCATCTGGTTTGAAATACTTAGAACAGATCAGCGAACTCTTAGACGGCTCTTAGTTTGCATGTTTCGCGTTCACGAAATCGACCCATCGCTTTGTAGGTTTGTCCTCTTCAGGACGATCATCTCTCCATAAAACAGTATGGTACGAAGCGCAATACCCCCTATAAGTTTGTTGTGTTGCTACAACCCCCTACAAAGCATCTGGCTAGCATTAGCATTTTTTTCGAGCTACTTTCGCAGCCTTACCAACAAAAACGGGGTGTCTGGAAAACCCGAATAGCGAATAGTCGCGAATAGCGAATAGTACGAATAGTGCGAATAGTCTCGAATGGTGGCGAACACTCGCGAATAGTGACGAATAGCCCTCAATAGTCACCGCTTTATCAGCACTGATCTGGATTCGTTAAAATTGATCACGTGGAGCAATAACGTTTATCCGCGGACGCTGATAGATTCGACCAAGCACGTTCTGTGAAAAAAAACAATAAAATACAAATACGAGGCAAGTGGTCTGTGATTAGTTTATCAACTAAAAAGACACGAACGAGCTGCTCTAAGCTATATCTAAGCTATATCTTGTGTTCATAATTTATCCAAATAAGCGACAGCATTTCAGTGAATTTATTGCCTTTTCTTCTAAGGACTCCGGCTAGGGTTGTCCATCGGAGGGTTGTCCAATACTGTCGAGTAGATTCCATCGGAAAAAGGGATCTTACGAATCGTTCGACTCGACAAATGGAGAATATTATTGACGATCCGACAGGTTGAGTTATCGATCGGAAAATTGCATCTCATTAGCGAGACTTCGAAAATAGTTCACGTTATTCTTGTAGCAGGGCCCCAGTGTAACTTTGTTGATTCGATCGATTCGTTCGATTCGTCGAATGGAGAATTTTATTGACGATCCGACAAGTAGAGTTGTGGATCGGAAAATTGCATCTCATGAGCGGGACTTAGAAAATATTTCACGATATTCTTGTGGCAGAGACCCAGTGTAACATTGTCGATTCGATCGATTCGTTCGATTCGTCGAATGGAGAATTTTATTGACTATCCGACAAGTGGAGTTGTCGATCGGAAAATTGCATCTCATTAGTGGGACTTAGAAAATATTTCACGATATTGTTGTGGTAGGGCATTAGTGGGACTTTAAAAAATATTTCACGGTATTCTTCTCTGGCAGAGGGCAGTAAAACTTTGTCTATTCGATCGTTTCGTTCGATCCGTCGAATGGAGAATTTTATTGACGATCCGACGAGTGGAGTTGTCGATCGGAAAATTACATCTCATTAGTACCTTTGGTGTTTTTAGAACGAGGAATATTCATGTGTTTATGTTCTCTTTCACAGTGCTTTCCTTCTAATAACCTGTGAACAAATCGACAACGTTGGACCGCCGGGTCTGTTGTCACTAATGAGATGCGATTTTCCGATCGACAACATCCACGTTTCGCGGTCGTGTCCATTCGACGAATCGAACGGATCGGTCGAATGGACAACGTTGGACCGCCGGGTCTGTTGTCACTAATGAGATGCGATTTTCCGATCGACAACATCCAGGTTTCGGGTCGTGTCCATTCGACGAATCGATCGAATGGATCGATCCGACAGGCTTTATATCCAGCTAATAGCTAATGAGATGTAATTTTCCGATCGACAACGAATAGAAAGTTCTCTTTTCCAATGGAATCTACTCGACAGTATTGGACATGAGTGGTCCATCGCCGACATTAAGAAAACAGAAAACACAAAGATAACCTAATATTTACGCCTTTGGTGAAAACAGAAGAAATTACGTTGAGAAACACCTTTTGTCCTGATGAGCGTCTATGCTTTTTAGCGGGAAAATCTCATCCCACGTTGCCCTATTTGCCACTATTCGCCACTATTCGCACTATTCGTACTATTCGCTATTCGCTATTCGGGACTATTCGCTATTCGCTATTCGCTATTCCCGATCGACTATTCGCTATTCGCTAGTCGGGTTTTCCAGACACCCCACGAAAACAAGTAAATATGCGACATACAGACTCATAGTTTTCTCAATTTGACGTCACATCAGGCCCCCAATCCATGCCCCCTTAAACTCGGTCGCGAACCAAAATGGCGGCATTTTGACGTACTTTGACGAGCTATACAAAATCAAAGATTTAACCAAATCGAAAAATTTTCACGGCAAATTACTCCACAAAATATGCTTTATTATTGTAGCGAAAAAAGAATAATGGGTTAGTTACACCTACATTAGAGAAACTATATCTGTTAGAAGGTTGTAGGTTTCAGGTTTGTCATCAATTATTGATATTGTTATTGATAGTTCATTTGGAATGTTCCTCGTTGAACATTTGCACAGCAATTTAAACTGTGAACTTATTTTCAATCAACTGCCTCCACCGAAGTAAATTATTTTGTTCGTTAGTGAGTTTGATAATATATATTTTTGCTGTCCGATCATCAAAATTGCAAATGCATTTAAATGCATGTAAAGTCAGTAAGGCTGTCAACGTGAGAGAAATAACGAAGCGCGCGAAGTCTAAAAATAGACCGCAAATTATTAGAACCCCGCGAGAGTCAGACAGCATTAGCGTGTTCTGGGAGAAATAGGAGGAAACTGAAAGCCAAATTTTCCCTTTAAAAATTGTTTTAGGAACACTTGCTTACGCGCCTGAAAAAGCATCAAATCTTTCACTATTCCGTTTTGCTTGTCTGAGTTTGTCCGAGTTATGACGTCACTCGCGCGCTTCGCTATTCGCGTCACAGAATTGGCTGCCTCCAGTCGACCCTTAAGCCAATATAATCTAAAAACTAGTAGAAATCGTAGATAAAAGAGTGCATTCGAGTTTTGGTAGGCTTGGTATTTTCTAAAAACAAAAATTCTAGGGACAGCATTTTGTGCCTGAGCTGCTAGGTAGCCGTGAAATTGGTCTCCCTTCGGCAGGGGCGAATACAAATGAATTGATCGCAAAGCAGGCTTGGTATGTTGAAAAAAAAAATTATAGGGAAAGCATTTTGCGCCTGAGCTGTTAGGTAGACGTGAAATTGGTCTCCCTTCAGCGGGAGCAAAATAAAAATGAATTGATCGTAACACCACGTGCATACGAGAGGGTTTGTTCTCGTTCATGCATGTATTGTGTAATATTAGTTTCAACCGGTCAGTGAAAAATATCAGCTCCTGATAACATGGACTGCAGTCGGGAGGCCGCATTTAGTCCGCAGTCCCCATTTTATACCTGAGTCAACGGGCGTTTTATGCTCAGTCCGTAATGCTTAGTCCGCGTTTAAAACATAAGTCTGTGTTTTATACCCAGGTCATAGTCCGTAGTTTGCAGTTCGCAGTCCGCAGTCCGCAGTCCGCAGTCCGCAGTCCGCAGTCCGCAGTCCGCAGTCCGCAGTCCGCAGTCCGCAGTCCGCAGTCCGCAGTCCGCAGTCCGCAGTCCGCAGTCCGCAGTCCGC
>Ga0126338_10001047_pt1 | contig 17053 bp, 11 predicted proteins | sample OrbCmetagenome_2_FD_92529 | JGI IMG/M metagenome (GOLD analysis project Ga0126338, IMG submission 92529) | Coral microbial communities from Petempiche,Puerto Morelos, Mexico - Orbicella C C metagenome | ecosystem: Host-associated > Invertebrates > Cnidaria > Coral | place: Petempiche,Puerto... | reverse complement strand
GGGGGGGGGGGGGGGGGGGGGGGGGGGGGGGAAATTCCCTGGAATGACACAATCTAAGACAGAACAGTGGTCCAGTAAAATGTTGTCCTTTACTGAATGCACGTTATAACATATACAAATATATATATTACTAAAATCAGTCTCTACTTAATGTTTTTGGTGTTCAGTGCTCAGTCTTATTGACAGAGGCAGTTGTTTTACTACGATTATCAGTTGATTAAGGTGCCACAGTGCTTTGTTGACGAAGTGTTGGACTTAAAATTACGGTGTTGCCACGGGCAACTTTCCTTGTTTCCAGTGGTAACAACACTGTCGCCGCAATTTTATGTGCCTTGCTGGCAATGACATCAAATGCCGACAAGTTGCCACTGGAAACGGAGTCAGTTGCCTGTTAAAACAACTCAAGTTGAACATTAAAACCTGGTCACCAACCTTTAGTCGCGCTTTACTCAACTGATAATCATAGTAAACAGCCATAATTTTACTGCTTAGGTAAACAGTCAAGGGTATCGGGAAATTTTGATATCAGTCTCAACTGGGCATTATTTTGATGTCCAATGATGACAAAAAATTATGTAACAATTAATTCCTACTGAAGTCTTGATAATTTAAAACAATCAGTTAACTGAACAATTCAGGCTACCATAACCCACGTGATCCATGCAGACATCAAAATGATAATAAACACCAACCTATAATTACAATACCCTGTGTACATTTGTCAGCTCTCCTCAAGTAAACGAGTAGCTGTACACAGCATACTGTCCTATAATTCTAAAATTTCCCTAAAGTAAAGATAGTTTGACTAAAACTGTGGTATTGGAGAAATAGGATAATAGTCATCCATCAGACAGACCATCACTGCCTATAGCAAGAGAGAGAAAGAGAGAGAGAACTGTAGCACTAATATTTATTCATTGTAAATTATATTTTTATAATACCAGTAAATATAAATGAGTGCAGCCTACACCTACCAGTGTGCGTAGTCACTGGGGGCTTTCGAGTTGAGATGTTGAACATTTGGGTTTCCTTTTCAATGTTTTTACAAATAGAAGATTTTGTACCCCCCTGAAAAGGATCAGGCATCATTTTATTCATATCACCTCCCTGCCACCCCTGCCTCCCCATAACAGCCACCTCTCTACAGCGGCTACTTTTCCTGGTCTTCAAGTGGCTGTTGCTGAAAGGTTTGACTGTATCGATTCTGTTGTAGAGAGTGACTACTAGCCTACTGTGCCTTTGTTAAGCTGCATTTTCAAATTCCTCCAATGTAGTGTGGGCAGGGCCTGAATTTATCTCAGTCTGTAGCCAAGACAAGCAGACTGGAACATGTCACCATTTTGTCTACATGTACGCAAAACTATGCAAAGACCGTCCCTTGTTTTATCATATCATAGTCATCTTTCTTAAAGCTACAAGTAAAGCTGCAGGATGAAAGGATAATTATATACACAGCAGGCCTTACAGGATGAACAACAGAACTCACCATCATTGTCCACTTTCTGTTCTCTGCCTCCTGCCAAACCAAGGATTTGTCAGAAAGGAATACATCATCAGTCACCTCTTCAGGTTTTCTAGGCAGGCAGTGTAGAAAAACAGCTTCTTCCTTGGCCAGGGACATCATCTACCAAACAGATTAACTACCATTAGATTACTGGTAAATTATATTATATCATATTACTGCAAATAGGTGGTCACAGCTAAGTCTCTACAAACACATTCTTGTGTACATAAAACTCTTTCCAAACCATTATTTTCTTTCTCTGGACTTCAAAACCAAGCCCATTTCCCAAAATGTTGCCAAGATCTGACCACAAGTCCACAGTGCATGCGGACAGATGACAGATTCCCAAATGAATATTTTTTTTTCCATTTTTTTCACATTTTTTTTCAATTTTTTTTCTTTTTTTTTTTTAAATTTCCCAGTGTCACAGGTCTGCAATGCATCCAGGGAAAAATATTAATTTTCCAATTCAGAGGTGGGGAACGGTACCTAAGAAACTCTGGATTTTAGATGCTTCTGGTCCAATATAGAAATCCTGTGTGATGAGTCCAAAAGTCTTGTGTTTGTGTGGTTCTTTCTTTCTTGGAGTCTACAATCATAAGTCAGTTTTGAATGTTCAAACAAGGGTCTTGCATGTCTCAGCGAGTCCCATATTTTACCGCCCATCATCCCTAAATTTGAATAAGGTAATTAACACCTTCCTGAATGAGATCTGTGAGCCTGTCACTTAATTGAATTACACACCTTAGTATCAACCTGGTAACCCGCAAAAGATTTGAGTCTACCAGCTTTCTCTGCTTCTTGTCCCATGCTGACCCATGTATCAGTCACAATCACATCTGCATTAGAGCATGCTTCTCTTGGGTCATTTGTCAGGTTCAGGGATGTACCATTCTACAAAACAAATAATCATTGAAAATTTACAATGTCAAAAAAATTATACATATCTGGCTTGTTAAATAAGCTACATGTAGTAACAAAGGTATAAAGGCTGCGTTAGTGGGAAAGTGAAAGAACTACATGTAGCTATTTATCAACATAAAGTTGATAGGGATAAAGGTAATAAAAGGAAAATTAACCAAGCTTGTGAAGCTGACATTTCAAGAGTTAGCCCTTCATATTTCACTTCATTTTCCTCTGACAAAGGGCCATTATGCTCAAAACATCATCTTGCTTCACAAACTTGATACAGTAGCAAATTTTGAGTTTGTAAATCAATTGTAACAAATGTCATAAGAACATACTATGGGCCAATTAAAAATGAACTCTAAAACATTTTGAAGAATGCACAATGTTTATAAGAAGAAAAATCAATGCAACCTTACAGTAGGGTGTTTAGTTTCCTGCCACAAGTCTGCATCCAAGCCATTGAGTGGCTCATGACATGCCAGTGCTTATCTCCAGTTTCAGTAGCATGAAGTGACAAGGAGTATTTCTATTCCCCCTGGATGGGATGCCAGTCCATCACAGGGTTATCCCCCATTACTACACTTTGGAGGGGAGAGGCAATGTGAGAGTAAAGTGTCTTGCCCAAAAAAAAAAAACACAGTCCATGACCAGCTGGGCTCAAACCCAGACTGCTCCATTTGTAGGCAAGCACACTGATCATTAGGCCACTGCACCTCCACCATGATCTTGCGTAGTAGCAAGTAGATAATTTAATATGTAACCAACCTCTTGAGCAAATTCTTGGGAAACCTTTGTTATTTCACTGTCTGGTTCATAGCCCTAATGGAGAAGAACAAAAAAGACTAACTCAAGCAAATGTGGCCTTACATTGATCCACATCATCACTTTGTAATATCAATGTTTTTTTCTATAATCATTTGGTAGTGCGTAGTGCACATCACATCATAATGTTCAAAATAAATTTGTCATGATCAAAATACTGACTTCACACTGACTTCTTTCCCACAAGCAACTACTCGCTGCTGTAAATAAAATTTAATTTATGTACTTTTGGAATCAAATTCATGTAAGTCAGGAGTTTCAATAAGGCCAGGCACTGAGCAAATTGATCAGCTGTGTGGATGATTCTTATCTTCCTGGTTTGACCATCTAGTGGAAAGCTCTTCTTACAAAAAAGTTCAGTGCAAAAAGTTATCTCTGCTTGTGAAAACTAGTTGCCTTCCTGCTGAGATAATTTTTCATTAACTTTTCTATTTAGTCCTGTATTCCATTAATGAAGAAAAATTAGTAGCTGACCTTTGGAGTTGCAATATTCAAGTGCATCCCAAACTTGGGAGCTGCCATCATCAGTGAATGAATGATATTGTTGCCATCTCCAACCCAGCTAATAGTGTGGCCATAGAGACTACCAAAGTGCTCCTACACATATAAAAATTGATTACAATTGACCCTTTCAAAACCTCTGAGGCAAACAGTTCTAAATTCCGTCTATGTAAGTTGTAACATAAACCAGGTATCTGTACAAGACCAGCCAGTTCTTCTAAGCTTCATCAACTAGTATCTAATAAAGGGTTCTGAAATTTATTAATTACATCACCTGTAGAGTCAGCAGGTCTGCAAGTATCTGCACAGGGTGGTACATTTCTGATAAGCCACTGTGCAACAGAAATTGACATCAATCAAAAACAAATGAAAGTTAAACATCTGCTAGTATAGGAACAAGAACAATTCACTCTTTACCCACAGAATGCATGTTTGCATTGTTCTCTACTGGTCTCTTAGTATTAATAAAAATCAAAAACTGACCAGCTCTTGATGCACTGAGACAACTTAAATTTGCTTTTACAAAACTCAACCAGGATGCATGATTACCTGCAGTCCCAAAGTCCTCGCATAAATCATTGATTCAAGCGTTAGGAACAGGACACTAAACTTGTGTAGAATGCGATGAAAATTAAGCTAAGTACAAATTTAGAAAAGAAAGACCTTCTCAACAGATTACAACTATGATACAGTGTAGACAAAGCCAGAAGGAAGCTTTATTAACACCAGTCTCCTCAGTTTTACCTTCTGAGAGAATCTCAACAAGAAAAATCAATACCGTAAGATTAACAGGACTGTGACATGTCTTGAAATGGGACATGGTACAACCGGCAGTAATCATTGACGAGAAAGGTTGTCTTCATATCTTTAATCAAAACTCTTCCAACTGTAGCTCTAAGAAATGTATGGGATACTATAAGGAGAATTTGGTTTTATATCAGCCTACATGTACCTAATAACTGGTATAGTGGCTGCTTCTGCCATCACTTCCAGATCTTCCTGTCTGTTGACCCGAGCCACGATAAAATCACAAAATCCTGAGAGGACTCTATACGTAAGAGATAATTAATAACAGTCAGAGGAAATCTTCAAGTAAAAGTAGCAGGAATAACACTGGCCTTGAATGCTCAGTGCATGGATTCTGTATCAAACTCGGATCATGTGTACTAAAGGCATCTGCAGTCAAGTGTCGATCAATACCCTCAATCAAAAGACTGTGAGAGAAATAATGGGACAACAGAAATTAGATCACAGAAAGTAAAAGGATGTACATTATACCTGGCTGTGTCTCTAGTTGATTCATTGACTCCGAGATGAAAGTCTTGTTCTGTGAGGAAAACACAGTGTCCACCAAGCAGAGCAAGTCCTGAATATTAATGAATGAGCACATAATACTCGTGAACAGTTGAAAAGTGTTCTGTTCTGAACATTTATCATCATCATCAGAATCAGAATCAAAATCAACATCATCATCATCTTCTTTTTCATCGCTCTCTCACATATATTAAAAAGGGTAATTGTGAATAAGAACCCTGAAACTGACTGTTGGTCAAATGTTGGCCGACAGGTTACCAACAAGCTACCAACAGGCTACCGACAGGTTACCAACAGTTTTCTTAAGACAGAAAGTTTGCTGTAGAACAGACAAGAATAGATTAATAAACCCGACCAACAAAATGGTTTGAAAAACCTGTAAACAAATAACAATACATCTCATCACTAACTTACCAATCAATGGTTGGCACAGAAAATATTGATTGTGAAACATTTTCAAAAAACTTAATTTTATACCAAATTTGTAACTGTGTGCATAGTTAATAGAGGGGAATGATTATGAAACCCATCAAAGTTCTTCATCGTACGTTTCTGTTCGCTTTTTTGGCCTTGACCGTGCACAAAACACAATAATTGTTTACTCTGTACTGAGGAACTAACCAATAGAAACGTGTTAGTTACGTAATTTACACATAGTGTATGGCCGCAAAACAAAAGATTGTGCACAGTCATGGACCTTCCAACATAAATCTTGGCATCTTTGTTTGCTCCTTTGATGTTTGCCGAGCTTCATAACCAGTCCCCTCTATTAGCTATGCTGTGTGTAACTAGCAGACAAGACGACAGACTGCCAAATGCTTTTTGCGAGAGCTGTTCTTCACAATTACCCTAAAAAGAGTCATGTTTCCCAGTAATATCACAATTTATTATATGGCTGTGTCTCACAAGGACTGGGAACCACCGAATTCACGAATTTGATTGGCTGAAATCGATAATGACCGCAGTCTAGATTTTCCCATTTAGACTGGCATCTAGACCGGTTTCATTTTGCGTTGAAAAAGTAACAAACTCAAATACAAAAATGTTCACCGTTTTCTTTTATTTTCTTCTCTACCATTTATGGAAGTGCCAAAAAGCCTGATGACAGAAAAAAAAGTAAAGAGGACGAGCAAATTTTGGCAGGCTTAAGTTAAGCTCATCTCCGTTTGCAAGCAAAATGTCAGCAAACTAGTTACATTAAACGAATTAAAGTTTTCTTCTTTGCCATATAATGAACATCTTATTAAGTCAGTCTGTATGGGAGAATCTTGACCTCGGTCTGTACTCAAGACCTTGGTCAAGATTCTCCCATACAGACCTCCTACTCGGTTAATAAGAGCTAAGTAACTACAAAGCAGGCAGCTGGATATTTACCGGTTTCTGTTGACACTCTCGTTCTTGTACTACGCTTCTGGAAAATAAGAGCAGCTGACTTTCCTTCTAAAAGTTGAATTGTCTGAAAATATAATTAAACCATTTCTCCTAAAATAAGTTCTGACAGTTGTTTGAAATGGTGAATATCACATTTATGTCAATGTGCAAACAGCACTGATTTAACAATGGAAGGTAAACTATTCCCTAAGAAATGAGAATGAGGAGGGTTCTGGACAGGACTCTTTTTTTACAATTCTATGATAGACTATGTGTCACCTTCTACACAGAAGTTATTATGACGAACCCAAAGGATGTCAATGTAACAGGCTTGACTATGACACACATAGACCACACATTGTGTGGTCTATGCGTGCTCTATGAGAGGAAGCCATCTCAGCCATGGCTGGTTTTCATGCAGGTCCTCTATCCTGGTCAAATTGGAATTTGGAGTGTTGGTTTTTGTGGAGGGAGGAAAAGCAGAAAACCCCAAGAAAAATCCTCGGGGCAAGGCAAGAACAGACAACAAACTAAACCCACATATGGCACCAGGCTAGACTCTAACCCAGGCCACATTGCTGGGAGACAAGCACTCTCACTACTGCGCCATCCCCACTCCCCTGTATTATGATCCAGCTTTAGTTTTGATTATATTTTCTTCCCCCAGCTCCTTAACTCAAGAAATCTACCTTAAATTAAAGAATACAATTTTTCTTTGCCCACCTCTTTTGATTTTTTTATTCTTTCCTTCAAATCAGTAGCAGTCCATAACAGGTATCTAATCTCATCACCAGTATAGTCTCTCAGATTAAGCAGATCTCTCCCCACAACGGATGGAAATCCACGGCTATGGACCGGAGGAACAACAAGTTTTAAACAAAGTCTCAATAAGAGTGAGCAGAACAGTTTGTTATGGAAGGTGTAATGGACATTTTCAAGAACATTACTGATTAACTCACTCTTGATACATTTTAATTTATTTCTGGAGTTTCCGAGACACCCATGTTTCACTCAGCATTCAAACCTCCTTCAGCTGATAACAAACACCTTACCCATTACAAAAACCCCATCTATTGGCCGTTTATTACTTGTACAGTTCCCAAAATAGGCCTAGGATAGCTATTATGAGACCATAATTTAAAAGGGAGTCAAAAATTAGTGAGAATTTTGAGCAGTATGGTCAATTTACAGCTAAATTTTTTTAATGAAAACCTTCCACCATGAAGTTATTTTAACCAAACGTTTAAGGTTGAAAGGCTGTAGGGCAACCAAAGGTTCACTTTCAATTTTCCTCAAGAACTTTTAAAATACAACCTTTTTGTCAAATTTATATTGCCAAGAGACAAAGGAAATAAATATGTCAGAATAACAGATCATTACTACAGGTGTTGTGTAACACCCTTATCTTAAGATGTTAACTCACCGATTTAATATTGATGAGAATTTTATAACTGAGGTAAAGAAGTGTTCTAACAGGTTGTAAGAACAAATGATCATAAGGATTCTATTGATTTCTATATTAATCATTACCTTTCACTGCAGTGTCGCTTTTTCATAAAAGAAAGAGCTCCTACTGCTTTACAGTGACCAAGGAAAGGTTCTGTTCCTTTCACAACTTTTGAAAGTGAAGAATTAAGTCGGTAGCACCCTCGAAATACACGAACGAAAGCCATACTTACTGCTCCACTACCACCCGCAGAAATGTCACGAAAAGTCACGAAGATTCCCCGACGTTTGACGAAGAGTGTTTTGGCGGGAGTAACGCAAGAAACGCACTGATTGGTCAGCAGGTTTCTTTCGTAGAAACCAAGATGGCGTCGGACGACGAGGATGTGCCAGGTTTGTTTATTTCACTTTTTTGTGTTTCTTTCAAAATTGTCCTCAAGTTGTGAAGGTAAGACTGGTCATGATGTAAGCGAGTCTCGAAATGTGTACAGTGTTGTGCGATTCCCTCACGCTTTGTTGCAGATTCTGGAGCCGTGTTTACGTTTGGCAAAAGCCGTTTCTTGGACAACAAATTTTGGATTCGCGATGATGCAGTGATCCATCTCGCTTGCGGAGACGAGCATTCCGCTGTCGTTACAGGTAGCCTTATCATTAATAACTTTTGCATTCTTGCTGGAGTTGGCTGTTCGAAGAAAGTGAATTTCTACGCTAAGCTTAATAGCTTGCAATCAGAACACTAACGTTCTTCACATAACTCACTAGTAACATGTAACCATGAAGCTTACTGTACGCTTTATGATTTTTCACAGAAAACGGGAAGTTGTACACATTTGGAAGTAACGATTGGGGACAGCTCGGTCATGGAAGCACTGTGCAGTTTCCGAGCCCAAAGCTTGTCAAACGTAAGTATACAGTCAATTCATCACGACCGAAAATCAGTACAGTAAACTTAATTACCTTGATCTGATATGATTAAAAATTCGCGTTAAAAATTTGACTGATCAGCGCAGAGGAAGGAGAAACTACATTCGCACTTCTATGAAAAAATTGGAAATGAAGTTTGCGGTATAAACCATTTTTTTTTTAATTTAAATTTTCAGATTCAGTTGTTCTTGCTCAAAAGTAAGCGAACTTAGCTTAATTGAGTTTTAAAATAATTGTTATTTAATTATTGAACAGTTTGCTTGATTTCCGCTGTTTCATCCCATGACCAACTAATAAGGGTTTCCCAGCAACTTGTAACAAAACATACAAGTTTATACATTCCAATTTTTGGTGTCATGTTCCTTTCTTTTTGTTTTAGTGCTGTATCTTAGTTCTTAACTGGTATTTAACTTTAAAAGAGTTCAAAGCTGTGGGTTTCCTCTCCATTACAAAGAATCTAACACCTGTCAAATCACATATCAAATTAAATGTTTTCCTGTTTCAACTTCTGTTTTATTTGAAACATGTATAGAACTGAACTTAATTTGCATGGGGTATAAATATAATTGCTTCTGACAGCTTTTTTTTTTGTTTTAATTTTTATAGTTCCAAGGGGTGCCTTAGTAAAACTATCTTTCTCCTTTTGTAAGAGGAAAGGAGCGTAATCAAAGATGTTCTCAAACATTGCCATATAGCACAGTAACATTTATAGTAAAATTTACCTTTCCAGCATTAGCACATGATAAATACCTGTCCACATCATTCTGTAAATTATAGCGATGCAGATAAAAATATTCAAAGGTTGTGTTGCATGTTACAACGTAAGAAAATTCTTTTGCCGCCTGTCCTAATGAGAAGGGTGAATTCCAAAATCTAATATATACCGTGAGCAAAAATTTCATTTTCTAGAAATGCTCACATGTTGTCAATGACCACATGGGGTTATGGTTTTTCTTGGACTAGAGTCCATACTACAGAAATTTCTACTAGGAGATGGTGATGACTTTCAGTACTCTTATTGCTCTGCACAATGCTTATAAAAGGTATAGTCAGCATCAGGGCAGTGGCCCAGATAGCCGGAACTTATCCTTGTCTCTGAAGTGACTACGAGGAGAATTTCTACTCCTTACCAGGATTGAATGCAGGTCAATCGCAAGGTTAACCCCGGCATTAAATTTGCCAGTACTCATTTACACACCTTGGTGGGGAGAAGCACTGTGAGAGTAAAGTGTCTTGTCCAGGAATACAATGCAGAGACCTTGGCTGGGTCTCGAACCTGGACCACTTGATCCAGATTCCAGCGTGCTAGCCATTTGGCCACCATACCTCCACAACATTGCCTATAAGGAAAATAAAAAAGAATAATTATTTGTTAAAATATTGAACCTGACCTGCAGTCTCCCCTGGGCTTATTACAAGTCCCAATGTCTAATTGTATGGACCACTGAAGCCAAGAGAACCTATATCCCATTATGGAGTCAAAAAGAAAAGTGTCATGTTTTTGTTTTGGTGTTTTACTCCAGGCTTAAAACCAGAAAAGGTGAACATGGTTGCTGCTGGAAGGAATCACACAATTGTGTCAACTGGTCAGTGAGGTTTTCAGTTGTTTTTATGACACAATGCTGAATGTGAAATCCTCTTGTTTGTTTTCAACTGGGACATGCTGCTTAATTTGTCAGGATCTTTTGTGTTTTACTGGACAGTTGTACACTTCACGTATCATTTCTGTCCCATTCAGAATCTGGAAAATTATACAGTTTTGGTTGTGGAAGTGATGGACAACTGGGACATGGCAACTGTGAAGTATGCAATAATTCTTCTCTTTTTTTTCATTTAACTTGTCAGTCCTCTCACTGAGTGGCATTTATCACAGCGTGGTTTGGTAAGGAAAGGTACATTAATTGGCAGACTGCAATTTGATCAGCTAAATGAAATCTACCGTTTAAATAGTATTTTTTAAAGGTCAAACTTAGCTTAATACTAACTTGTAAATTGCAAAATTCTTTGAAACAAACCTCGTCTGAATTTGTTGTTGTTTTCTGACTTATAGAATTCTCAAGTACCTAAAGCAATTGAGTCGTTAAATGATCAGCAGTACAAGATGCTTGCTTGTGGATCAGACTTCACTGCAGCCGTTACTGGTAAATGGATTATTTTATTCCAGCAGTGAATATAATGTACAAATTCCAATATGTGCATGATAGCTTAGGAACGAAATGCAAGTCATCCTATGGAAAATTTGTAAGTTAAAATCAATAACATCATCTACCCTTAAATTGGACCCTAGAGGCATTAAGCAGTTTTGACAAACTCACATGCAGAGTTTGAGACTGTCTAATCGGCGTGTGTGGGTTGGGTCCTGGGTTGGTGGTTGTGGGTCGTGGGTTGGTTGTCATGGGAGAATTTTAATTGAACTAAAACAACTAAAAAGTGACATGACGTGGAAAGTCCAAATATTATAAAGAAAAAATCTATTTAACTGACAACTAAGGAGTACAAATAACCACTTATACTTCAACTTTTACTGTACACTGAGTTGTGGAGTCTTGGGGGGTTTTAATGAAATTTAATTACTCGTGGTCGTAAAATTTCAAATTGGCATTGCGCTGTGGGCTTGTTTGATTTTAAAATTAATTACTTAAGTTCTCCGTAATTGGTTTGGTCCAGTTACTGTGCAATACTTATTTAATTGAGGTGTTTTCCTGCCTGTAGCTAATGGCAGGCTGTATACATGGGGTTCCAGCAGTGAAGGGCAGACAGGTCAAGGTGATGAGGACTATAATGTACCTACACAAGTGCAGATAAGAGGAAAGGTAGTGGCTGTGGGGTGTGGCTATTACCACATGGCTGTAGTTACAGGTCAGTCCTAACCAAGTTAGCATATAACTTGTGCAGGGAGTACATTTATTATTAGTATAAATCTATTAGCGTTCTACCAGGAATGCTGTTCTCTGATTGGTTACCTTGCTCACTATCTATTCTGTTGTAAATATTGAGTAGCCTTGTAGTGAGTGGTTGTTAAGAAATTGGTGGCCGCTTCTTTGCATTTTCGAAGTGTCTGTGAAGAGGATTTGGGTAAAGATTTGAATGACTAGTAGATTTATACTAAAACAATTAGATTATTGGCTCTCAATTTCTATACCTGATAGTTGACTCGCAGTCGGGCTGCGCCCTGACTTCAACTAGCATGCAACAGAAATCTCGAGCTCGTAAATCTAGTTGCTGAATAGATAGTGCACTCAAGGTTTCTATCAGATTGTGTATTTACCTAATGGTTGGTCTGTTGGCTATGGTATTTCAGCTTTATAGCTCCCTGCATGTATTATGTGCCTTCATGTGAATGATTTTTTACAATAATATTTATACAAGGTTTACTAACTAAAGGTGTTCAACTACAGTTCATTTTGGTTGGAATATATGTATCTCTTACAACTGCAGATGATGGTTCTTTGTACACATGTGGAGAAAATGAAAGTGGCAAGCTAGGATTGGATGACTCTCAACTCAGTGAGACATCACAACTTCAGAAACTTTTTAGTATAAATGAACAATTTATCACTGTTGCATGTGGTGGAAATCATACTGTGGCAGTCACCAGGAATGGAAAATTATATACATTCGGACAGGGAGATCATGGGCAACTTGGGCATGGCTCTTCATGGTTAGAGTGCCAAACTCCAAAACAGGTGTCTTCTCTAGGAAACATTCGTGTTCAATATGTAGCCTGTGGTGAATCTCACACGGCAGTAATAACAAAACATGGAAATCTCTACACTTGTGGAGATGGTCGACATGGAAAACTTGGAATGGGAGAAGAGTCATTCTCCAATCTTTTTAAGCTTGAAAAAGTGACTAGATTTGATAACTTCATGGTACAAAAGGTTGCCTGCGGAGGATGTCATACACTTGTTATTGCTGTTAAAACAACTGAAAACAGTGACGGTACAGACAGTGAAGCTGAGGCCGAGAAGGACATTCTTGCAGCTTCAGTTTCATCAACTAAAAGTCTCCAGGACGTCGTGGATGGACCGTCAGGTTACAGTGGTGGTCTTTCTTCCACTTTTCCTGTGGGAGGTGCAGCAAGGAATAAGCGTCGGCAAAGAAACATAGAGGTAACAAAAGTTCATATAGTGACAAGGAAGGTAACAGGAATGATACTTAGTCTAGTCTTTTAACTGTTTGCATGTGATATGAGTATCTAAAAGTGCATGAATGGTCTTGCAAAAACTAGAATTCAGCTTGGGGGATTCACTGATTTGGTTTCAGTGCAGATATGCAGTTCAGTTTATGGTCCTCATCAAATTGAAGTGTGTCAAAGAAGAACAGAACATGATTCAATGCTGCTTATTATTATAACAATGTTAAAAGGAGAATTCTGATTGGTTCCCTGAGCAGTCTGAAGTTTGCAGTACGAATTGCTAAGATGGACTGCTCAGATACACAGGGTGACTTGAAAATCAATCATTGTGTACGCATTTAACAAGAAAGGATAATTGGGATGCGTCGATTATCAGCAGAGCTTTAAAAGAGTTACTTTTTATCATGAACACTTCGTTGAGTTAGCTTTTTCTATTTTTTGTGGGATTATGGACCATGCTACAGGTGAGGTCTATTAACTTGCAAAAAAAGAACTTGTCTAACCAATATTTCCCCAATATGGACCTCATGCCAGTTCAATAACAAACATTTACTAACTACTCATTAACCAAGAGTGAGGTCTTTACAGGAAAATCTCAAACCAAGACCTTGCCATATTGACCTTTGCTATCACTTGGTCAATATGACAATGCCAAGGTTTGAGATTCTCCCAAATATTCAAGGTTATTAAGTAGTTTATTATATGCCTTGGCTTTTTGCCTGGTTTTTGCAGGCCTGTAATTGACCTGTGGGCATTACCGGAGAATAATGCCCTAGTATTAGCCAATCAGAACTTGCGTTATATCAGCTACAAACACAAGTCATGGAATAAATATGAGTTAAAACATGTCAACTGGGTATCTTTAATATGAAGGTCTATTTACTGACCCATTTAATGTTATTTAGAGCTTGGGTAACTCAGTAGGAGGAGGTTCACTGCCACCTATCAGCAAGTCCACTCTACCTCCCTTGTCTTGGACACTCCCGGTGCTGAAGAAAGAGGTGTCTAAAGAAGAAAAGATGCCTGTCAACCCCCTTGACATGTCGACATTACCTAAAATATCACGAGAGGAGCAAGGTAAGTATACAGTTCATGGATCCCTGTTCTGTTGCACATGGTTTTATGATATGGCACAACAGTCACCTTGGGGACAGAGGAAAGTAGCTTATCTAGAGAAGTGGCCTTCATGGGGAGAAGGGGTTGAATTTGACCCCCGAATTGTGGATTGAATAGTTATTTGAAATTTGCATTTGTGCACACATGCTTATTAGATCATTGACAAATTTTTAGGTTTGAAAGTTACATAACAGTCAGGGTCTTTTCTTTACGTTTCTTGAGAATTTAATTAACCAATAATTTTCCTAAATCTTCCTTGAAACATTAGAGAGACTAGAAAGTGTTGCCATCATGTGGACAACCTCTACCCATTTTCACTGTGTGACTGATGCTCTACAAGAGGCTCAGCTGATCAGATTAGAATTCTACTAATAGATCATTTTACAGTTGTCTGCTCAGTGACCTGGCCTTTGAATGGTAGCGAGGCTGGAGGTCGCCTTGTTTTGATACAGACCTCACTGCTTTTGTTGTGTAAATCAAGTTGTTCTAATGCTCACTTGTTTGCATTTAAATGAGAAAAGCAGAGAGGTTTGCATCAAAGCAAGGTCACCTCCAGCCTCGCCTGCATTCATGGGCCAGGTAACTTCAAGCATACAACTATAAAATGGCCTATTGGGGAGAGTGCACATGTTTGTTACACAGTCAGTTCAAATACAAATGGATGAAAGACGTTTGTTTAAATAGATAGCTCCCTTATTAGGAATTCTATACCTGGACTTACCAAGCTCTTCTGTTTATTGATCAATAGCAGAAAAGGACCAAAGAAAAAATGATTCGGACAAAGAAAATAAGCTATCTGCAAGCAGAAAAACAAAGGTGCGTAGTTTTTCACTCTTGTATGACGTAAAATAAATAGTTGTTTTCTCCCAAACAAGCATGGTGACCCCTGCATAAATTGAAATGATATACGATTGACTACAGTGTATCTCAATTTGAAGAAAAATTCAAAAATTCTTCTTTGAGATATTTTTATTTGAATGATGTAAAGAACACATGTTATAGGAAATTCTGGGTATGTGTACATGCAGCATATCCTTTTGTGTCATAACCCTCATTCCTTTACCATAAAAGTAGTTTATAATGTAAGAACAAAGACTTTTGTTGAATGGCTCCAATTACTTTGATGTAAGACATTTCTTTTTCCAGAAATTTTAGTTAGCCTCTCAGATTACGTGGGGTCCCAAGGAAAGTCAAATAGTTACTATATAACAGCCATCCATACCGCGCAAAAAAGAGCATAGTGACACCCATCTTCTATTGACTACATTTTGTAATATACCTAAGATAAGGGAGTTTAAGCAAATCACGATGGCAACGGCAACGAGGACGTCACCAAACAAAAGGCTTATCGAGCAGAACAATAGCTGTGCACGTGCGTTATAAATCTTTGTGCATTTCTTTGTACATTTGTTTCTGTAAAACAACAAATAAAGTGGCCAAGTTTTGCGTAATCCAAGGAACGCGAAGGACGAGGGCTAAGCTTTTTGTATTCCAGTTGAAATTAAACGCTGTTGTTACATATTTAGCCTGAGCACGTTTCTGGAGCCATTGGCGTGCTGAACAGATCCAGACAATTGCGAATTTCGCTTGTAGAATATAGATTCATTTTTGACTAGGCGTCGTCCTCGGCGTCGCCGCCATCGTTGCTTAAGCTCCCTATAATTACTAAGTGAACAACATTTAAGAAATTTTTTCACACTGCTTCTTTTTTGATGGAATCACCTTAAAATCACCATTAATTTTGTTAATTGAGTGCAAAATTCTGTTTTCTCTGACCCACAGGTCACTAATAAACCGGCTAAAAAACCAAAAGATGCTGAAAGTTCTTCTGGCATATCAGAAAGTGAAGATGACGAAGATGAAAACGAGGAGGAAGACAAGAAAAAAGCAAGCCAAACAACAAGTTTAAAGGAGAAAGAGAAAAAAGTAGATACTAAAAAAACAGGTGGGCTATGGACACTCAAATTCATTTTAACAGGTTGTAGTGGATATCCTTTAGGCAACATTTTAATTTTTTTTTTAAATTGGTAAAGACAGGCAAACCCCGCTATTTCAAACTCTCAAGAGAAACATTATAATTCGAGATAGCAGGGGTTGTTGTTGATCGTTAGTAAATGACTGAAAAGACATTTTTTGCGGAATGTTATCTTAGTCATCTTAGTCCACACTACGCCGGAGGAATTTGAAAACGCAGGTTTCACTCTGAAAACGCATCAAATGTTTTCCGTCCACACTACGCCGGAGGAATTTGAAACGCAGCAAAAACCGGACATTTTGGATTCTTTGTTGAGGAAAACTTGGGCAGGTAAACCACATGTCATCGTTTTCGAAAAGCTCCGTTTTCAAAATGTTTTCTGTCCATACTAAAATAAAAAGCCGGCGTTTTCAAATTCCTCCGGTTTGAAGAGCGTTTTCGAAAAGCTCCGTTTTCGTGACGGATTAGTGCGGACGGTAGGCCTAACCGTAAAAATAAAGCTGCGTTTTCAAATTTATCCGGCGTATTGTGGACGGAGCCTTTAACTTACTATTTACAAATTATTAGGTCTCGAAAAGAACTGGATTCTGCTGCCTCTCTTTAGTTATTTATTTTGCTCATCCTTGATATATAAAACACTAAAAACTGTCTTAATATGGATTTTTTTCAACTTGAATTGCAATCCTGCAGTGTAATGCGAGAATAAAAACCTAAATGGTTTTCGTTTTAAAGCGAACGTTTCTTGTAATTTCTTTGGTTTCTTATTAACTGTAGGTGAAGAATCAGAGGAATCCATGACTGAAGATGAAAGTGACAGTGTAGAGGAAGAGCCCTCTGACAAAAAGAAAACAGCAGCGGCAGCAGCAACGAAGCAAGTAGAAACAGTCTCAACTGTTACATCAAAGGAGGGCAAGAAAGATAAAGAAGAAGATGAAGACGAAGAATCCGGCGAAGACGACGAAGACGACGAAGAAAGTGATGAGGAAGACGAAGATGAAGAGAGTCCAGAGGAGGGGAAAAAATCCGAGAAGAG
>Ga0126338_10001046_pt1 | contig 17063 bp, 12 predicted proteins | sample OrbCmetagenome_2_FD_92529 | JGI IMG/M metagenome (GOLD analysis project Ga0126338, IMG submission 92529) | Coral microbial communities from Petempiche,Puerto Morelos, Mexico - Orbicella C C metagenome | ecosystem: Host-associated > Invertebrates > Cnidaria > Coral | place: Petempiche,Puerto... | reverse complement strand
CCATATTGTTTGGGAATGAACGTTTGGCGTGTGCACGGTCAATGTCACGTGACGGTGCAATTCAACCTCAAACGCGAAACAAAAAGCCGGCCCTTTGAAGTTTGCCGGGTTTCACAACCAGTCCCCTCCACTAACTATGCACGGTTTTTTAACCTTTTGTAGGCTGAAAAAAGTATTTACCAAATCGTATAATGGGTTTAAGTTAAGAACTGTTTTATTATCGCTATTTAACTTGCAATGCCAAGTCGCATGACGCTGGTGTGTTCACTGAATCTTCATCTAACTGAAGCAAGAGAATACGATGACTGAAATCAGTATGCTTTGCAGATTCCTTTCCCTAGGCACGTCCACTGATTAGTTTTACTTTCTAATTTTATTCCTTCTTCCTTTTTTTTGCCAACGTTTGTCATGCTGCACCTTATTTCTTGATGTATAGTCTCTCATATCTGACCAAATAGAAATACTTCCTTACAAGTCAATTCAAAGTCGATCCAATCTGGCCATTCACTTAACTTCTGTTTTTATCATTCTCCCATGTACACAGTCCAGAGAAAATCAGAACCCCAGCACAAGGACATCGTCCACTTGTGGGAGTTCTTATTTGAACTTCTCGCAGACGAAAGCTGCGGCTCAATAATAACTTGGACCACAGAGGAGAATCGAGAGTTCAAGTTGAAAAACCCCGAGCAAGTAGCAAAACTATGGGGTGCTTACAAAGGTGTAAAAGCAATGAATTACGAGAAACTCAGCCGAGCACTGCGCACGTACTATTCAAAAGGAATCATTGTAAAGGTTAGTAAAATTGCAAATATTTCATTGTTGAGACAACTCAATGTGCATGTGGTTATATTGATCCTCATTCGGAGAATCTTTCCCTGTTCAGATCTAGAGAACCCTTTCAGTTATCAAGACGATTCCATGTTTCGTTAGGCCTGGTTCACTAGCGACATAACGACGTAAACGAATAATGACATAACGACATAATTGCTTGTCGATAATGCGAACATCGACATTAAGACATAAGGGAAAAAAGGTTTTTTTTTTCCTTATGTCGTTATGTTCGGCATGCTGTTATGTTGCTGTTATGTCATTAAGTCAGGTTGTTCACACTGCAAAGGTGAAAACATAACGACTGGACATAACGTCTTTCCTATATGTCGTTACGTTTACTAGGCCTAAATCTCAATCTATCTTCATTTTCGAACAAAAGGCTCTTTGGCATGAGTTACTGACATCTGTATATCCTGTGGATGACGTCATCTTACTCGTTGTATGATCACGTGGTGAGTGAACAGAATGGAACTGTCGCTAAGCAACTGACCGTACCGTGATATTGTGACAACCTTTACCCTACTCTCAAGTGTGATGTTACTAACAGCTTAGGAAAGTCCTCATGACAAAAAAGAAAATCAATTCTCCTTTAAAAACCCGGAGGAAAATGTATGAAGACTAACAAGAGATTTTCGATTTGGTGGAAGGCCTGACCGGCGCGCTGATTGCTATGGTCAACAGCAAACGAATAGATACTGTGTAGCGTCTTGAACTAGATAGATAAAGTAAGTATTCATGCGTCTGTCCTGTTACTGACAATGAATTTCGTCGTAACATCGTCAAAGTAGCTGTTGATCCACGGTGCAATAGCCGAGTGGATCCGCAGATTACCTTGACTATGTTATGACGAAATTCATTGTCAGTAACAGGACAGACGCATGGAAAACTGACGTCAATTTGTTTTTTACAACAACATTGTAATTGTGCTCTCGCTCGTTGCATAAATTATAAATTCATGTGTCTGTCCGCTAATAGACAATGAAAATTCTGTAATGAGCGCTCGAGAATTTTTGCAGTTATTGTAAACTTTTTTTTTTCCGGCGTTGACTTGTCAGATAACCTAACAGCCGGCGTTTCAGCATTACCACCTTCTTCTGGGTCCACAATCTCGTTATGGTTTCCTGTTCTACAATTTTTTTTTTTAATCCGCTCCTATCTGAAGCTTGACTCTCTCTTGCTCTTTGCAGATATCTGGCCAGAGGTTAACGTACAGGTTTGCCAAACTTCCCTACAAATACGAACCTGGTGTTACAAGATCTCGTCGTCACGGACACAGAATAAAAGCATGTATTCAGCAACACATGCCGCAACCCTCATCTTCATCTTGCCAAATAAACCCAGGCTCCTTGTCGTCGTCAATTTCCAGCGTCAGTACCCGTCTTAGGAAAAGCTGTTCCTGGCCCCTCGTTCCCATGCCTTCGCATTCCATCTCGTGGAATCCAGGGTCCACGCCACTAATTTCTGATTGCTCAGAGTCTAGGATCATGTTCCCGCCGTTTGCAGCTGATCCGATGACGTTATCATCGTCATCGTTATCGTCTCTCGTGTCATTTGTTTTAAATGATCCGATTGAATGTCTTGGTCCGCTAGTTCAAGACATGAGAACCAGTAAACCTAAGTCAATAGCTGTTCCAGTAATCAAGTGGAACATTCGCCGCTCATGAAACTGCATGAAGTAAGACTAGACCAACAGAGACAAGGAGGCTACTCGCAAGTAAGATACTAATCAATGCGTGGGGTTGAATGAGATTATAAGAAAGTTTATATAATATTTAAGATAGAAAGCGCGCTCTCAATGGTCGAAGGTGTGTTTGGATGAGAGTATTTAAACTTTGCTTTTCGAAAGCAATAGGGGACTTCTTTCTGTTTACACAGCGTCATCTAAACACTTGAAAGTTATGCAAACCCTAGACTTCGCCTTAGCACATCATAGTCTCATAGTTTACATAACTGTCTAGAATTCTTCCAATCCCCTCGTGCTTAGATGTAAAAAAAAGGAAAAAAAAGTCCTCTTTTTATTGCTTAAACTTTGGACAGCTTATTCTTCGATAGTACAGCACTTAAGACTAGTAGAAAGAATATCGCTGTTTGTTGGATGAAACAATTATGTAAACGTCAAATTAAAAGAAAATTTCAGTATTTCCGTGCAGGGCAACACTTAAAATGACGAGGCACCTTAGTTCCAAGGCCTCATCCGCTGCGGCCGCCCATGAAGTGATAGGCTCCCGGCCGCAGTCAATCTTTTTTCGGGTCACGTGGTCCGTGCAAAAAAGTGGCCTAGCCGTTCGCTGAACGTCGTCGAAAAAATGTCCTATTATACTGTCCTATTATGTTTTATTATGTCCCATTATGTCCTATTACAACGTCCTATTATGTCCTATTGTCCTATTATAATGTCCTATTATATAATAAAATGGCCTTTTATGACCTATTATTGCTCTATTATGATGTCCTATTATAATGTCCTACTATAATGTCCTATTATACATGACCTATTATAGAAAAATTAGTGTGTAATATTTACGCACCAACACTGGATGAAAAGAATTTTAAAACATCCTAGATCCGAATCGATGCATTGTCTTTGCTACATCGCTACTTTTGGGGCACCTGCTAAATTGTATCGCTTCTTTTGGAAAGGGGGTCGATACTTTTGGAACTTTAAAGCGGTGTCATTAAAGCGTTTCTCGACGAACGAATGCAGCAAATCAAGCTGACCAAGCTGGACCTCGCGATTACCTCGTTATTGGTCTTTCTATCGTTTTCTATCATTTGCAATATTTGAAACACATTTTACTAGCCCTTTGTCACAGTTGTAATGGGGACAACCTCTGGATATGTGCTCTTATTCGATCGAAGAACTTGTTTCAAAATGGTTTTCTGTTCAACGAGTCCACACTAAAGTAAAAGAAACCAAAACGTGGCTTATCTAACCTTGTTTATAGATATCGCGATCGGTAACGTCAGCGTTTTGGTATTTATCTGGTTGTGTGACGTAGTTTGCTAGCAATTAACAAAAGCAATGTTTGTAGAGGAACACAAAACCCACGTACTTGAAACACCATGGGAGGAGAATTCCACCTTGACAGCATATCTTACGTTGGATAACACGAAGAGAAAAATTTGAAGTTGCTCTTCATCAATACAGCGTTATGAAACAAATATCGCCGTCTGCCTTCGTTTGAACTAAATTTTTGTTGGTTGCGTATTTCACTTGATAGGAAACACCTACACGATTTCACGTCACGTTATGACGAAAAAAATTTAGCGTCACGCAATCAGTACCTGTTTGACAAGATTTTGAGAACACGTGAATTATTAATAAAATTTTTGATATGATGAAGACTAAACTTTCCGCTCTCGAGCCGGCGATTTCACTTTTCTTTCTGCCTGTTCATACACTTAAGCTCAGGAAGAAGTGAAAGCTATTAACGACCTGGACAACAGTTACTTTTATTGATCTCACATCAACTTCAGGTAAGCAGTTTTATTTCTTGTATTCAAATCTTAGAGCAGAAAAGACCGGCCGGCGTCACATAATATTGCGATCGCCCCCGTAGTCGGCGAAATTTCTATCCCAGGTTTAGTTTACTATATATCCAATCTGACATTATATCGCTAAGTGGCATCTACTCTTCATGAAAGATCAGACAGGCTTGATGTTTTCATCGAAAAAAAAAAAAAACCCGCCGGTATTTCTACCCCTTGGGGTTTGATTCTGTAAATAAGCGAATTATTCAATACGGTGCAAGCAACAATTAAATAGGCCACGAATGTCAACAGTTTTTAGCCATCATGGTGTTTTAATCTACACATTGACTTACCATAGTACTAATATTCTCGATAATATTAAAACAGAGTGCAGAAAGATTTTGATTTGATACGAGTCGGTGATTGTAAGGCCTTAGCCCAGCTTAGCCCGAAATTGCGCGAAATGATCGGAAGTTGCAAAAAACATCGCTATTCGAGTGTGAACAACACGAATGTGTAACGCAGACATGTTTTTTACAGTGTCGCGTTGTTTTTTCATCGTTTGGCCTTTACTAATGTCGAAATTTTAATGACCCTCTACCGTCGTTCCGCGCACGACTGGAAAGAATTGGTTATTGGGAGGTAACCGCATTATATACACTTAAAGGGAGCCTTGGTACAAAGGTCGGTTACCAGGGGTGTGTGTTGGACCGAAAAGGTAAACACGCCACATCACGCCACTCCTGTCACGATATGATCACGTGCAATGGCTCGCCTCTTTGCTGTCTTTGTTGCCGGATACCCCAGGCAAGCGACTGATTTCTCGTGTTATCCTCGCTTATTTCTTGCGCGTTTGGTCGTTTAAGCAGTACAAAACTACTGTTGCGTCAAACTTTCCAGCAAGGAACGCGGGCCCACATACGACTGGAAACAAGGGAAAAATTTACACCACCCCACCCCGTGTAGTTTTCTCCTCTCTCCCTGTTACTTTGTTTTCAGTGTCACGCAATTCAAAATAGATCAAAATCAAAATCAAAACCAAAACCGTTCAATAGATAAAGTCCAGAATCTGGGAAATGAAAGAAGGTAGATATGCAAAGACTCTAGCCAAGATTCTGGTCACAGCAATTTTTCTTACGCAAGATATGCAGAGAAATTTTTTACCCAAATTTATAGAGATTTGTATGGAGACACCTTGCTGGTGCCCATCCGTATGGGCACCAACATGGCGGCTGGAAACCAACAGAAACATCTGTCACTGAGTTTTGCTACAAAAGCGTGAATTTATCCCTTGAGGAACTCTTAAACATTAAAATAATACTTTTTCTAAGACATTAACTGTTCAGATAGCCAAATTCCCCGAAATAAGTCACTTTTTTAACCATCATGACAGCTCTCTAGGCTGTCATGTAAATGGCGAGTCACGCAAAAGCTTAGATATTCAAGCGTAGTGTATCACAAAGCCAAGAACCCATTTGGCACGAAAATACGTACGAGTATTAGTTTTCAGCTGCTCTTATACATCATTAAAGTAAACTCTCAGGAAGATCAATAGTTTTATAGTTTGAATTTTAGTGATGTCATGTGAAAACCAGCTATACTTTCGTACAGCGAGTCATAGTTGTGGTGAAGACTCAAAAGCCTTTTCAATAGCCTGTGTTACTTTGTAAGTTAAGAGACATCAGCTTGAACTGTACTTGTGTGAACTGAGCAAGACCACGAAATTTTTTTCTGGTCTTTTATAATTGCCAATAAATTTTGTAAATTTTCTAAGAACTTGATAAATAACATAAACTTACAGCTGCATGTATTTTGTCGGTGGTTCTAGAAAATATCCCCTCCTTTGGAAGGTTTTGCTTCTTACTTTGCGTTAAAACTTTTTATGGCCTTCCTTTGGGTGGATATGACAACTACATGCACAAAGTGATTGAAACCTTGGCATAATTTTTGATATTTTTTAAACAACATTCAGGGAGGAACATTCAGGGAGGTGACCCTGTAAACAGAGCTGTAGATCTCCCTGTAGAATTAGCCTGCATAGCAGACATTTCCTTACCTTTTTGCGGCAGAGAGAACAAACAAGCAAAAAGGTAAGTGGGTGAGCGAATGAGCGCACCTGGGGTGAGCAAAAAAATGGGGAGAAGTGGGGAGGGGGTGCTCCTTATTGTTCGTACTGGCTCGTAGCTTTGTTCCAGTTCCCTTTCTAAGCTTTTTTGGAAACATCTGCTACAAAGGTTATTCCAGAATCAAATTTAATGCATTACCAAGCAGATGTTTACAATATAAATAAGTAAAGAGGCTAGTCTCCTTTGCAGCTGTTATTAGGGTCATCACACAATGCTTCTTGCCCGCTTGCAAAGGAGACTATTAAGAGACTTGACAACTACTGATCTGTTGTTACACCAAATTCTCAAATCTGAACTTGAAAGAAAGTGTGGCACCCTCTAAGGAGAATTAATGTTTTGACTCTGCTTGGTACTGAACTTGGTACTTCATTTCAGTTCACCCCTTGTGCTCGTCAACTCCTAAACTTTCAAAGCAACCATGAATCAGTCAGAAGCCCCCTTTGCCAGGAGAACTCTGAGGCGGGTTGTAGAGAAGAGGACAGGACAGCACGAATTTTCAGTTGTCACCTATAACATCCTTGCTGACTTTTGGCTACAGCAGAATGTAACGAAAAAAGGCAGCTACAGCTATTGCCCAAATGCCTACAAGTACAAGGGACAAGGAAAAAGATCCCATCGGCATAATCTTTTCATGGCAGAGGTATACAAACAGTGACAGATCCAGTCCCATCGAGCTCCCGAGATCCAAACATGATGCCCTGAAGGGCCTAATAAATTTCCCCTCTTCCCTCACAAGAGAGTCCCTAAGTGTTCTCTACCCCTTTGGTGAAACCTGGATCCAGCACTGCAGATTCTAAACAAATTTATTCCTCAAATCAGGCATGCACCAATGTGAAAACATCTGGTCACAAGTGACCATGCTAAAATTTGAGCACACATCAGTGGTGATTGAACGTGTGCCCAAAGCATGGGTACAACAATAACAATTTGCAGTGAACAATTTCTATTGTTCATGGCACCAATTCTCATACACACAAGTTGTACCAGTCCCAGACATCCTTGTCTCATAAATTTCTAAATTTCAAAACATAAAATAGATGGGTGTAGGATGTACATTATGTTAATTTCACTGTTCAGTTCTACCCAACCCACTTATACCATCTTTTTTTTTTCTTTAGCTCCAATGGCTCAACAGCGATATTATCTGCCTACAAGAGGTAGACACATCCTATTTTACTGAGACCCTTAAAGAGGAGCTGTCCAAGTTGGGGTATGATGGCCATTTTGCAGAAAGATGTATGGGGGAGCCTGAGGGAGTGGCACTGTTTTTCAAGAGGGACAAGTTTCACCTTGAAGGAATGAATAGTTTTCATTTGAATGATCTGGCGGCACGCAGTTTCAAGCAGACTGAAATTCCTAAGTTTGCCGAGGTTGTACTTCTTGCCACCTTAAGACACAAGACTAGCAATAATCTTCTGGTGATGGGTAAGTATATTTTTAATATACATTTACATCACTGGAGATGATGCAATTACATGCAATTTTGCTCAATACTTATTTCCTAAAATTATACAGTCAAAGTTTTGGGAAGTTGTCCTATTACTAGAGATAACATAACAGTGCTATGAGTTTAAGCAAAGCATGATACATGACTTTTGGAATAAACTGTGTGAAAGGAGACAGTGGAATTTCCCACCTTTCAGACCTTCTTCAACTGATTCTGACAAAAAAAACACTGCCTCCTTATATTCCGGGTTCCAAAAATATGACATGGTTCTTGGTAATTTCTAAAGGCAAAGTGTCAACAAGGAATTGCATTGGGTCAATAGATCAGGCTTCAGCTCATCAGAGGTTTCTCATGCAAGGTCTGGTAGCCAGCCAACTTTGTCTAGTTTCTGACCTGAGACCCCTCCCCCACCCCTCTCAACCTTAAGTGGGTAGTCTAAAAGTTACAAATGAGTGTGACCTTAAGACAGTGCCCCCTTACAAGACTGAGAAATGTGTGCTTTTCCATAACATTGCAAGGAAATGCAGTGCTTTTTTGTGGCTGGAAATGCTGTATCTTATAGCAGTAGTAAGAAGCTCTACAAGTATCATGGCTGTGCTCTAGAATCGCCCAGATGCTACAGGCAACTAACTTTTGGCTTTGGGCCATTGGAAAAACTTACTTTTTTCATGTAAGCTCAAGTGCTGGGCGCCCAAGATTTTACAGCTAGGAATCTCTGGGCTAGTCCATGTAATTTTTCTTAGACCACAGCCTTAAGTATGCTGCTGGAACCTCATATCGGTGTCCCCTTGCATTGTCCCCTTATGGGCTTATAGATGGATTTAGGCGAGCTCCTGATTAAACAATTAACCATAAATGGAAAGAGGATATTTTTCCCTGGGTCAGAAACTCAAAAACTGACCAATTCTGAGTAGACAATTGTTTGCGTATGTTGTGTGTGGTTTCACTATTTTTCCTAGTTACATTTTAACAAACAATACCTAAAGAGCGTACCCAAGACTGTAGAAATTATGTACGCAATACATCAGGGACTTCCAAGAGACAATTATGCAAGGAATATGTCCAAAGAAAAGTCAACAACACATCAGGGTTTAATTCATGCGAAAATGTTGCCTTTGCATGTACTCCCTCCCTCTCCCCCAGAGTAACAACCTGGCTTGAGCCTGCAATCCAATCAAAAACCCAGTACCTGGTCAGCGGTCAACTTAAACAAAACAAACAAACAAAGCGACCTCTATGAACTCTTAACCTGAGCCCACAATACAGTCATGTGATACTGGTCAGCAGATACCTTGTTTTGACAGCTGTCAATTAATTATAACATGGATGTCCAATATCAAAGATGTACCTATTGTAATGGTGCTACTCTCTTATTTTTCAAAGTATGGGGCTTGGTATACGGATGGACAGACGTACACACGTACAGTCACATGAACAACCAAAATTTTTGAGATCGATGAGTTACCAAATTTTCTAAGGTATGGGGCTCTGCTCGTGTGCCTTCGGCACACAGGAGCTCCACTATAATTTTACAATAAATGTAGTTGCATACTTTGTTACAACACTGTTCCTTACATTTATTGCAGGTACTACCCATATAGAATGGGGACAACAGCTTAAGTCTGTCTCACAAGTCTGCCAAATAACAATTGTCACTAATGCCCTTCATGACATGGTTAAATCACTCAAGTCAAAAGGTGAACAAGGGAGTTATATTCTGTGTGGAGACTTCAATATTGAACCCCAGTTTCCTGCTTATCAACTTCTAAAGGAGGGGGAACTGACCAATAAGGAAATGACAAGACTTAAAGGTGTTGATTACATAAGATGGGGTCTTGACAGTCTGGCACCATCACAGGTATGTTATTTATCTTTAATGGAGTAATGTTGATTTTAAATACTCTCCTGTTCTCCTTCTTCACAATTAGTATTAAGTACCTTTAAGACTTTTCCCACCCACCCACCCCCCTTCCCCACACACTGCCACAAACCTTATTTTACATCATTAGGCTACAATTAGGGTACATGTGGTTGTTGACCATTGCAAGACTCTCAGATTCAGTTTAATTCAGTTAATTAAATATTTCCACTTAACAAGCTAAATAATTGATAAAAACGTTACTAGTATGCCGGAAGTACTTGTACTTTGTGTGCTTAGATGAACTTTTGTGCAGTGCTGTTCATGTAGTTGTATTGCAATGTTTCAATGCCCATGCTCAATCTTTTCACATTCCTTTTCTTCCAACCTTGCATTGTTCAGAACCAAAATTTAATGAAAGCTTGATATTTAATTTTTACTTTTTGAACAAGTGATTGCATGAATTTTAAATTACAGTAATTTTGCAAATAACATCATGAAACAGTATCTACCTGCACCATGCAGACTGTTAAAAGTCACTGTAAAATCAGATACCAAACTTGTAATTTTTACCTTTATTTTATCCATACAGCTGCTACCAGATCAGGCATCACTTTTAAACAGGACCAAAACACAAATCTGTAATCCTCTTAAGAACCTGCAAAGTGCTTACAAGAGTGTTCTGGTGAGTTATGTACAGAGTGAATTGTAAGGCTGCATGGCCTTCTTGTCTGCACACTCAGCTCTGGTGAGAGTACTCCAGGTTGGGGCCCTTGTGGGAGCATCCCTCACTAGATGCACTTCTAAAAATCCAGTGCTCTTTACATCACCGAGACTCTTTTAACAACTGTAAAATATGCATAATGAGTGCTTAATGTTAGGGTCCAATAACTATATACTTATGAGTATAGACATGCACATGCATATCACCTGGATTTGTGCAGCTTAAATTCAAGACTAGAGAGGTATATTTGACTGGGGGCAGATTTTCATATTTTTGGAACTAGTTAACAGCACATTTTTAATATTTTAGGGAGCTGAGCCTCAATGTACCAATCATGAAGGGCCAGGGTCCATGTGGACCCTAGACTACATTTGGTATGATTCCGTGAACCTGGAGGCCACAGCAGCCTTGGAAACAGTTACCCCTGCTATGATTACACCATACACTGGCCTGCCAAATGAGTGTTTCTCATCAGACCACCTTTCATTAAAGGCATGCTTCAAGTTCACCACCGACAAAAATCTGATTTCTCAGGATGAGCTTCAACAAGGCGTATGAGAGGGTAGTCTTGGGGTTGGGGCCGTTTTCTACTGTATATATGTACAGTTTAAAACTCTGGGTGAAATTCAGTTTTATTTAAAAGGATTTATTAGAAAGATTTATTAAAAGGATGAAATTTTCAAGTTCTTAATTTAAAATCGCAAAGTTCTCCTTGGGCCAGACCTTAAGATGTTTGATTTTTTTTTAAATTCATTGCACAAGGTACCAAGCAGAACAATGTGTAGAAGAATTCAAGAAAGCTAAATTTTCTCATTTTTTACATCTTAAAAGGTGCTTTTAATATATTTCTTTTTAAATCAAAGTGTGCAAGGTAACATGGTGAATTTTATGTACATAAAAGAAAATAAGGCCCAGTTCAGCTGTCATGCTTCTTCTGTGCCAAACTTAATTGCAATTTGGTTTGACTGTAGCACGGTAGGAAAACAACTCCGATTTGGATGTCGTGCCAGATTCAAACCAAATTCAGCATTTACTGACACCTCTTAACAATTCTCCTCCCGACTCCCCATGGGAATGCACTCTCGCCAAAATACAGTAACATAATTTATGAACTTATTTTGTCTTTATCATTTAAAATGTACATCTATAGTTACAACTAGTGTATTAATTAGTGTAATGATGGTGTACGTTTACAGAGAAATTTAAAAGTAATTTAATTGATAATATCACATTATATGAGAGTAAGAATGGTAAATAATAAAACTTCAAATTGAAGATAGCAATTATTCTTTTGGTTTCATTAGGGAACTTTCAGCAGAACTCTCTGGTTGATATTCAAATAAGGGTGGGAGTCAGAGAAAGCATATAGTTGTTGCCTAGCTTCCTCAAGGGGGTGATGGGGCATACTCCCCCAGAAACTTGGAAGCATCTTGCAGTCACATTTCCCTTGATACAGTGGAACCATCACCTTTTTAGGTACATTTGGTGGCAATTTTCTACTCTGATACGTAAAGAGCTGTTTTGAATCCAACATTTCAAAACGAAATTCAGCTTGAGAGTGCAAAGGCCAAGTTCCATTACAGAATTTTTCTTGCAATTTTGCACATAATGTTGCCTTGTGTACCATCCCCTGAATTAAATCTGTCTCAACATTATCATTGCAGTAATCATTGCAAAAGATAGAAATTGATTCTACTTTGTACAATGATATTGTAACAGTGCCTTAAAGGTTAGAGACTGCATTTGTTTGCACATGTCTTATAGGACTCGATGTATGAGGCTTAAGTGCTGTGGTTTTAAAGTATGTGCTGGTTTAAATGTATCAATCAATAATTGATTGAATAATTTGAAACTTCAATATCCCTGAACCCAGGCAAAACCCAATAATTTAAACTTTGGAAAATCTTGTTTATGAAATTGTCATCCCAGGGCCAAAAAATAATGGGGTTCAAGAGCCCCATCTTGGAGTCATAGCATACTATCACAAGCCCCTGCTCCCACAGGATAAATATGACACAAAAAGTGACGATAAAAGGAATAATTCATCCCAGAATAACCATTTTGAACACCCTTTGTGTCCTAAGTACCATTTTTACATATCATGATCATTAAAATGCAAAATGATTTACTTGAAGACCCCTCTTTTCAAGTTACCACATTTTCATAATGAAAGTGACACCATGATTTCAAGGCAACTTAAAAATCCCTCCCCCTCCCTAATCTCTCCTGAATGGTGTCAAATCCCCCCCAACTCCTGTTGGGGTCACATCAACTTGGGTATGTCAGGGGGGGGGGCATGTCTCCAGCTAGTTGGTCAACATAATTTTTTGTTGCCAAGCTTTAGCAAAATTTCCTTTTGGAAGAAATTCAAGATGGCTAAAAATTTCAGAAACCAATTCAATATGTTTACGTCGAATAATGATTTGTCTTGATTTGAGATATTGCCAGGGTACACAGACCCCAGGGGGTACTCCCAGAAACATTGGGTTGGGGTGTGCAGCCTGCTTGCGAAACCCTTATCCTTGCTCTTTATGACGAAAATCTGTTATTTTCCCGACCCTATTTGTGACGTAACCCTCAAATCAATACCCTGTTGCAGAACTGTCTTATAATTAGTTCCCTAGTTCAATCCAATGTTAAATTGCCATTAACATAATTTTTGAAGGGTTTTTGTAGATGGCCCTATTGATAATGACAGAAGTATATCACCTCGAAGCGTCTAAATTCTCTTTATATCATCGGAACTATGCTGGGGTTTTTTAGCTGACCAATCAGAACCACGGAATTTTTTTTGCCCAAATATGGAATCAGCGGATTGAAGGCAAATAATGGTGGCCGCTCTTGGAAACGCTGTGAGAAAGCTCTTAAGAACGAAAATTCGAGTAATAAGCCTTGCCGGGAAAGCGCTGTTGGATGAGGACGTCTTTGAAAGGGTCCTATTGATATGCTTCTGATAATGATAAAAAAGTTGCTTCTACTAAAAAACACACCCAAATGAAGACTAGAGTACAATAACCATACCCTACTTATGACCAATATGGCCAAAATCGATACCCTATTTATGACCAAAATGGCTGAAAAACCATACCCCTTGGGGCCGTAATTACCTATATAGCCCAGACCAGAGAGTCCCCCCACCCCCCACCCCGCAAGGGACACAAACTCATTTGGATTTCAAAAACAAGTGTATGCCGTCCAGATATTATCCAGACCCTTTTCTAAAAAAACAAAACATTCTGACACAACATAACGTTTTCGCACATCTTTTGCAAGTGTTTGAAGAAAAAGTACAACGGATGGAGAATTCACGCCAATACGGCCATGTGACACATTAAAATGTTTAAACTTACAACGCTCCCACACACAAGTGAACGAAAAACACACCGTGAAACAAATTAAAGTTATGAGGTACCTTTGTTGTTCTGTTGCCAACATCAGGTCTTCAATGAGTGGCTAAAGAAAGGTTAATTCCATCACTCACCGTCCGCAGATAAATTGTTGCGTATTTCGGCGTCGCATTCTCGCTGAATGACAAGATTAGTGACCTTTCTTGGCAGCGTCTAAATGTCAGAAGCCATTTCCTGAGAATATGTTTGATCCAAAAGTCGTACTATCTAATTATCCGAACTCTTAGAACTTTAAATATACAGCGAAATTTGTTCAATGTCGATAAAATGTAACGCAAAACCTTCATTGCAACTCAGTCCGCCGACAACTCCGCCATGTTCCCCCTGCAACTTGCTTCGCGGCCAAGCTGCAGGCGCCACGCGGCAAATCCCGCTTTTGGCGGGAAACCCGACCACAGTGCGCAACCAGCGCCAACCGTGCTTAGTGATAGCGGTTATCGCGAGTATTTGGCTCTCTTAAGTCTCTCTTATGCTCAGTTTTGTTTACAATGGAACGAACAAAAGAAGTCGACGATCCAAGCAACTTTTTTTTTTTGTTACAATGAAATGCTCCAATTTTGAGGATGTAGGATTTCGCTTTGGAACGTACATCATGGTTTGAAACTGTCTCCCTATGCAAAACATCTTGGCGAAATGTCAGAAAAGAAAAGTTGTCATAAGCGATTTGCAGCCAAGAATATTTCGACAGCCGGGTTGACTTTAAAAAGCTGCAAATTTTAGCGCTTCGAATTTTTTATTCCGGAAGTGTTCTAAAAGTAGGTCACGTAGAACACCTTGTACACTACGCCAAAGGAATTTAAAAACGCAACAATCACTTTTTGGGATTATGTTTGAGGAAAATTCGGTCAGGGAAATCACACGATTATCGTGACGACAAAGTTTTCGAAAGCTCCGTTTACAAAATGTTTCCGTCCACACGAAAACGAAAATCCGACGTTTTCAAATTTCTCCGGTTTGAATACAATTATCGGAAAGCTCCGTTTTCGTGACTGATTAGTGTGGACGGTAGGCTTAACTATAGAAATATAGCTAAATTTTCAAATTTCGCCGGCGTAGTGTGGGTGCTGCCTTACTTTTTACTTGAAAATTCTTTGTCACACTAAGACAATCTGTACAAAAAAGTCTGCGCTTCAAACTAACAAACAAAGCTTACGTGCAGACGTTCGACATCCTTCCTGCGTCGAAAATCGAAGCAGGAAGGAAATCTTAGGTCTGCAAGCAGCCTTCAGTTAGTGTTCGTAAAACCACTTTCTTAAGGAAAGTAATTTTTGGACCACTAAACGCACGACTGGCCTTTTTACACTTGATTTATTTCTAAAAAGACTTTTGGCCGGGTTAAGACTGGAAAATAATAATAATATTATTTCCTTTAATAAGGAAATAATAATCTAAGAAGTCTGATCCTTAAAGAGAACTGAAAGATATGCCGAGAATCGAAGCAGAGATCGGAACAAAGAGAGAAGGGGTGTTAAAACGAAGGGGAAGAGGATAATTACCCCAGGGACACTAGGGCACATGGAAAGTAAGGGATATGGGGGACAGTTGACAACAGTGAACAGGTAAATTGGGGAAGTGGGGAACAGACGGAAGACTGGAATTAGTAGACAGGGAAAAAGGGAATAGTGCGGCCGTAAGGGTAACTGGAGAATATGGGAAGAGGAAAACGTGGGAGTTATGCTAGGATTCACGGTGAGCAGCGACGCATGTGGTCTTTGCCGGGGTGGGGGAAGGAAGCGAAAGAATCCATAACGAGGTGTGGTGTTTTTAATTACCATGTTTTATATTGGTCTAAAGGATGTAAGGAAAGGCAACGCGTGTCTCTTTTGTTTTTGGTTTGGTTTTGTTTTGTTCTTTTTGTCTGAACGTGACCGTGCCATGATCACTAAGTTATATTTCCTCGGAGCTTTCCAGCTATTTTTTGATCTGCTAAATATCTGAATTGTGAAGGGTGCATGATGACGTCATAAGTGTCTAAGTGACCGACTTAACCCTTAAATACATTTTCGCTTAGTGCATATTTCTTTGTCAAAATAACACATAATCTGTTTCATACAGGAGAGAGAAAATATATAGCCCTCTTCAAGCAAGAATAGTTAATTGGTATCTATAACTATAAGCCTTGTTCAATACTAAACGGCACGTCTACAGTTCAGTGTTCTGAACTAATTACGTTTCACAGAAAAAAATAGTGCACAACAAGACTGAGTACGCTTTGAAGACAAACAGCTTCTACAAAGTGCTGCTCTTGTAAGTAACTAAGGAGCTTTAGCAATGACGACGGCGTCTGTTCGAAATTGAATTTATAATTATATTTTACCATCAAAGTTTGCAGTTACCTAGAATTGTTCCGTGTGCCTACATCAGTCTAAAAACATGCTCAGGCTAAACGAAAAGTTTGTCGTCCTGATTCACGTTCTCCAAAATACGGAGAACTTGGTCATTCCTTGCTGTTGTTTGCAGAGGACGGCTAAGAAATTTACAAAGATTTATAATGCACGTGCACAGCCACTACTCTGCTGAATGAAATTTTTCGTTTGGTGACAGTCTCGTTGCCGCAGCCGTCGTAGTTTGCAATGGCTCCCTGAGTTAGTTCACTGATTGAGACTGCTTGCTGCTAGAGTAGAAGACCCATAGAACGTTTGTAGAACGGGCAAAGAACAGTCGGTTGTTCAGAAGACATCCAAGCCAGAAAAAACATACCTGTAAATGTCTTACTGACGAAAATAACAATGTATTTACATAGCGTCCTGAGTGACTCTAAGATCACAAAATTGCTTCTCTTTAGCCGTTTCATTGCCCTCACATTTCATCTGAAACTATTTCAATTATCTAGGCGGTGTTACTGGCATTCTTTGAAATGTTCCAAATTATGTAGAAAAGATTATTATCAGAAAAGGGTTTCTTTCAGATACATGATACAAGAGTTGATTTTTTTTATCATTCCCGAAGTTTCCTCAAAGTCTATCTAAAGGCCTGCCATTTAGTATCAGTTAAGGACTGGAGAGGATTATATAAATATACTTCCGTACCGTTCTTTTGATTCTAAGCAGATATTGCAAGACTGAACTATGTCTTTATATATTAAAAAAAACGTAAGTCTGTTATAACGTTCTGGACGTATTTTCGTTGCCATGATAACGCGGCTCCAAAACTTAATTCTACCAGCTCCTCTTTCGTTTTTTTTTTTATTATTATTGTG
>Ga0126338_10001045_pt1 | contig 17064 bp, 7 predicted proteins | sample OrbCmetagenome_2_FD_92529 | JGI IMG/M metagenome (GOLD analysis project Ga0126338, IMG submission 92529) | Coral microbial communities from Petempiche,Puerto Morelos, Mexico - Orbicella C C metagenome | ecosystem: Host-associated > Invertebrates > Cnidaria > Coral | place: Petempiche,Puerto... | reverse complement strand
AGCTTTCAGCTTCTGCACACAAAGAAACGAAAACCTTAAACCCGCGCCATGCAGATGAACAGAGCTACTGAACAGGAAAAAAAATGTAAACACTTGAAACTTAATAACCGCAGGCCATATTCTGGATATCTGGAGTATTTGTAACTGTGATTTAAAGAACACAAGCTTTATTTTGACTGCAGGAACATCCAAACTGACTATTTTTAAAGACAGTGACAAAAATAATTGCTACACGAAATTTTATCTGAACTAACCTAGTCAGAAGACTCAATACTTCATATCTCATTCTGTATTCGCTCTAGTGGCCCTGGAATTTATGTTAATTTTTTCTAGAAAATATTTTTTGTGCCCTTTTAAAGGAGATATCATAGTCTTCACTGCTGTAAATACTTGACGAGATATTAAATAAAGAATATGATGTGGTCAATTTTGCCTTTCTTTTCGTGATGAAAAAGAAATCAATACTTCATTTTGGTTGTCACGGCATGAGTTTTGTTTCGTTTTGTTGGCCAGCCTCTATGAATAGTGACGACAGCCAATGTCTGCATAAAAGAGGTTATACAGAGAATGCTATTAAAAGAACCTTTCTTTTGATTCTATTTTCGACTTAAGGCAACAAAAGAGTGTTCATTATTTGTAGGAGAGGGACTGCTACAGTGAAGGGGGGTGGGTGGGGAGGTGAAAGGTTTTAACTCAGTGTAGGGGTAGGGCGTCACAGAAAGGGTTTTAGCCAACAGCTTAACAACATGAAAGAGAAACGTTTGGCATTTATAGGTCATAGCATCAGAAACGAAAACAAGTGTAGAATCGTCTTAAATGTAGATGCGTTTCCATCCTTAAATTAAGAATACTGCAAATGCAAAAGTTCACAGAGGTAAGTCTCCGGATACTGTCACTGTAACCCTGCCTGCCACTCGTAATTAACACTCTGCCACATGATGACCAAAGCTTACAAAGTCACGTGCTTAACACATGTTGACACATGGATGAACAAGTCAAGAGGCGTGGTGATTCTTTGATATCAAATGACACACCAATTTCACCATGAGCAACCTGTTCCTAACACGGAGTGGGAAGTGGGTAATAGAACTCTCTGTTGGACGTTGAATTAGAAATGAACCAAACCGCTTAGCACGCAACTCACCACTGGCACGATGCACATCATACGTGCAGCCAGTCTTAGTCCTACGTTTTCGTCCTGAATTGTATGTTTTCCTTAACTATTGTCCCACAAAAGCAACTCAAAGTGCAGGGGTGTATACATATGCATATAGATTAATGACGGAAGATGGTGGGGTGGGAGGAGCTGGGGGGGGGGGTTTCAAAAACTGTCCGTTGTTACAGAGGGGAGGAAGGGAAGGTTTGCTTTCACCCTAAAATTTAATTCCCAATTTTCATATTTACCAGCCACTTTGCCCGTAAATAATGAACACTTTCTAACTATGTTCTCAAACTAAAGCAACCCTCTAAAATTTTATTCAAAAATACACATTTATGAAGCCAAAAAAATAAATCAAAATAGGGGCTGCGACAGAAAAGGTTACAATAAATAAAACAAATTAAGGCATAAATATTACTTTATCATCCAACAGATTGTAAACCACGAATATAAGAAAATTTTACGAGCAAGCAACTTCGTTCTTGCGTCAGCATTGCTATATACCCTCTTTGGCAGCTGATGATTGGGTCTTAAAGTCACAACAAAAAAAGAATGTAAAAGAGACTTAGGCCATGGTGAAATCAAATTCACAAAGCCTTCTCTTTTACCAGAAAGAAATTATTTTCCAGCAACAAAATTCAACAATGAACAGACAGGATTAACACCGGATAATTTCACATTAAGCTTTCTTTTAAAGTCCAACTTTCTAGACAAGAAATTTATTACGTATACAGTAATTAAAAAACTATAAGCTCATCTTAGAAAAAATAGACTCAAAGCGAGCAACATTTTAAATTGTAGTTTTTCCTAGAAAAATATATTCAGCGCGCATTGGAAGCGTCGATAAAAGAATTAATTTGAATTTCCTGATGTTTTAAATTGGGCTACAACAGATTGAATGTTTGTGGTTTTGTTGGATTAATTTTTTTATTGAGCAAAACTTTACGAAATTTTCGTCATCTTTCAGTAGAAATACCCTTGGTTCTTTTAATGCACCGGATTCCTAAATTATGTGTCTTTAGAGTTGTCCTTTCAAGAGACTTTAGAGTTTCTATTTCTCTCTGTTTTTTTTTTTTTTTTTTTTCTTCCTTTTTTTAATCCAGCCTGGTTGGTACGGTCGGAATTGGCCAAGTAGTCACAAACAATGCTTGAAAGAAAAATACTTTTAAATTCTTTTTCGAATCTGGAAACAAATTGACTGTTTGACTTGACAAACGCAAGTACAACAAGCAAGTGCACATTTTAATTATTCTACATATACTAACAATCTATTTGACGGGAAGGGAAGGCCCCTCGAGATTTCTTTTCAACACTATCTCATTCTCCTTTTCTTCGATTTTGTGCATCCTTGCTGGGCTCGAGCTCTTTCGAAAGTCGTCCTTTGCTCTTTTAGCATTACCTCCTTCATCGCGGCTCAATTTTGCCCTGGGGGATGCTGATTTACACCCGCCGGGTGTTGTACTCTTGGAGCTCTTCCGCAGGGGGAATCCTTTCCTTATGTCGCTGAGTAGTCGGTCGACAATGCAGCCTTCTTGTTCCTCGTCAAGGGGCCGTGGTTTGCCTTTCTTTACTCCTGCTAAGCCTGCCTTAGCGTTTCTTGCTGCCTCCTCCTCTCGTTTTTTCTCACGTGCTTTGCGTTTCTCTTCTTGGATACGAAACTGTTCGTTTTCCTGAAATGAGGAAGATGAAGTAGTGATAAGCAATGCCTACTGCCGTTCTAATTTTGAAGGCCTGTTGTTACCAGGAGTTGCACACTTATTTCCATCACGCGCGAGTTACAGCTGAGATTAACACCAAAAAGTTCTTACAGACGATATAGAAATTACATGGATCTGAGTAGCATTTCTGTTTGACCGTTATCAAATTAAATACGTCTGCCCTGATGTTGATCATGAATTTTGTCGTAACATTGTTTTGTCATCGTCGCACGTTCTGTGATGGGGGAAAAAATCTGGTTCCCCTAAATACGAGTTCGAGTTCGAGTTCGAGTGCATCAAACCACTTTTTGCTAATAACATATAATTCTTTTAATTCAACATCTATGATTACCTTCTTTGCTTTCACCAGCTGATCACAGAAAGTCTTAAACAGCGACAGAAGCTCCTGCAGTTTTAGCTTGCCTTCGTCCTCACAGAAATACAAAGCCAGCTGTTTCGTCAGGTTGTGGATTTCGGCAATGCCTTCGTCGAGCTTCTTCGTCTTTTCCAAAGCACCCTGGCAAATAAACAAAATGTTATCAGCAAAGAAAGAATATAAATAGCCATATATCGATTTACGGGGTAGCTTTACAAACAGCACACCTGGTTGGTAATTGCGTACCGAAAGAAATCACTTAAATTTATGGTTGATTTATACCTCAATGAATTCAGAAAACTGTTTTACGATGTCCTTCGGTCCGGTTTTCATGGCTTTTTCAAGTTCATTGAGTTTGGACTTGAGTGTCTTCACTTCTTCTGTGATGTTGTCCACAGATAGCCTAAAATTAAATAAACAGCAATGTCAACGTTTCAATTTTTTTTTTCATTTCGCCTGCAAGCTTGATTACCAGCCGCTGTTACGGGAAATGAGCCCGCGTGCACTCCGCTCTTCTCAAGGAACGCGATCGGACCCGACAGAGCGGCGGACATCAAGCCTTATTAACCTGTGAAGGACAGAAATCTTACTGTGCTTCTTTTAACACTAGCTATTCTCAGTGAAATGGGAACTTTTAGTCATTTACATAAAGAAGTATGCTTGTATGTCTATAACGGCTGATGTGTAACAAGGAGAAACAGTACTCACTTTACAGCTTTGTCTAGATGTTTCATGTCATCTGGAAATTGCAATACCTTCTCTCGTTTCTCTTCGGCAACCTGAAATTTGAAGATTATTCATCAGAGGACATTTTCTTATCGTGGAGTACAGTTTCCGACTAAGCCACGAAAGAACTAACTTTTTGCGTTGGGTTTTCGTCTAGTCACTTTCAAAATGAATAAAATACTCTTAAAATACTCCTAACCAATCAGAGCAATGTACTGTTGTTTATTGATCAATCATGACTTCGCTCAGGCGTGCTTTCCCGCGCTTGCCAACCGTACTATTTCCCCATCCTTGGCTGGCACTGGTTGCAATTTTTCCCGCGCTTGACACTGGCGACATGTTTTCCCGTCCTTGGCACCGATTACACGGTTGCTTCAAGTTCTAACTGCACCTTTCTTTATTTGCATTTGCTGTTATTACTTTATTACAATGACAGTCGCTACTACTATAACTATCTCAGAAAACTGCAAACTTACGTGAACTAAGAAGTGCATGAGGTTCATGCGCGGTTTGTTAGCTCTCGTATCCACGATCTTCAGAAGCGAGTTGATCTTAAAGGCAACAGCGTTTCCTGCGTAACCACCCTGTGTCGTAAAAACAAGAAACAAGATACTAAGTACTGATTGTCATTCCTGTGGCTTTCTACTAACGCAAAGGACCGAGGGAGTCACAGATATGAAAACGATAATAGAGCAAGCATACTTACAGAGTTTAAGAAATTACCGATGATTAAAATCAACTGAAGGACTTCTGGTAGAATTTCACTTTTCAGGATATCTAGAAAATATGAGGAACAAGAAACTTTCAAAACCAATATCATAATTATGAATGCAAATTTTAAAGAGAGAGTTTACAGGGAATTTTCTCTAGAAACGGTGAGAGATAGAGGAAGGGTTTCTTCAATCTGTAGAATTAAAACTTGGTAAATATAAGTTAAAAAGGATTCAAGCCAAACTTGAAATATTTTTTAACTTCTTTTACTTCTTTGAACAAAACCACGAAGATAATTCATGACAATCGATAACTTGTTCATCTCAGCTAAGATTTCTTGATTTAAAATCATGTTCTCGGGGCCGTGGCCAAAAAAATAACGACTGAGGCAATGTGCTCGGTAAACAATGATTCTCTTCCTGGGCATTTTGCAGTGATTTACTTTTCCCTCCAAAAAAGATACAGCAGAAACGAAAAACAATGACTGAGGCAAGTGCCTCGGTTTGCCTCATACTCACTACGGACCTATTTCTCTCAATTAAATGAGAGAAAAAATATGAAAACCTTGGGAGAATTAAGCGCAGATCTCTGGGTATCTGCTAACAGTGTACACACCTTCTATCGCTCCCTTTAATGCTTCAATACTCGGTTCGATGGTTTCCAGTGTTATCTGGAATTCCTCCTTTTGTAACATGGCTTCAAGGCGAAGGCTGTAGCTGTTAGAAACGACGAGATATTAAAAACAGTCACTGCAACATTTCTAAATCCACAACAACGACCTGATACAGAACAAATATCAAGAGATTTCATTTCTTTGAAATTAACTTCTCAACTCATTAATAATTGATAAGTTTAAACAAAGGAAATCACGACCGTGACAGTGTTTAGATGTGTGATCTCGATTAGCACAGATTTTTACAATTTTATTTCTCCGTTTTCTGCTAAGTTTTAGTTTCAATTGGGACGATACATGCAGCACTTAAGACAGCCTTTGACCACATTTCCAAACATCTCAAAGTTCGACAAAAATACTCCATCGTATTTTCAGCTCTCTTCTCAGTGTTTGCAAATGTGGTGAAACACGGTTTTTCGTGTTTGATAGATTACTTCAAAATATTCTTACCCAGGGATGGAGACCAGAGCCAAAAGAAACTTCTCAGCTGATCCTAACTGCGTTTTATCTCCGGAAAATCCTTTAAGCATTTCTCTCTGAGAACACGAAGGACAGTGATTATATGCAAATTTACTGAAGGGCGTTATTTTCCAAAGGATATATCCTACCCTATGGGTTGAAATATACAATAACTCTTCCATTTCCAAGATCAAAATATCAGTTCTCTTTAGTGATTGCCATACATCGCTTTCATTGTTAGTTATGAAAATTTGGTGCTTCATCTGACCTCTCTAGAGAGTTCGGTTATTTGAGGAGAGAAAAACCGCGAATGCAAAGAAAGGAGAGGGGCTTGGGGAGAGGGGCGAAAGAGCGAAAGAAAGTGTACCCTTATTGATCGTTTTCTTTGTTCTCATCACCTATCCGTTTGACAATGCAGTGGTATTGTAGAGGGAAATAAGATCTTGATATTTGTAACTGACCTCAGTGTTATCTGGTAGAATTTTGATGAACGCTTTCAGGACATCAACGTCAAAGGCCTTACTGTCTCCTTTGAGGATGATAGCAACGATTTCTTCATTCGTCCTGGCAAAAAAAAAAGACAAAAAAAAAAACAACATTTGATAACCGTTTGAAAAACGCAGGCCCATCGCTCTCTCCATTGCTGGGAGCTTTGCTAACCCTAAATAAAAAACGTTGCGCCAAGTAATGGATAGTGTTCATCCCTTGAACAGCCAAGGCCTGGAGGCACTATGGGAGTAAAGCGTCTTAGACCCCAACCAGGAGTCGAAGTTATTTGGCCTCCGCACGCACCTGTTGCTCTTTGTTTGGACAAGGAAATTAGAGGATGCTGAAAGACTTACTTTTTAAACTGCTTCATGAAAATATTAACATTTAGGCTCCTCTTAGGGTCGAGAAGAGTAATCTGCAATAAAAAGAAATCAAGAAATTTCCTTTCATCAATAAGACCGATTTGTCTTACAACTAAACATTCTCTTGCTCAAGACATGACCCAGAACTAAATACTAGGTTTGTAGAGATACCCTTATGGCCCTAACTAATTTACAGATAGATTCCATGTTGCCGTGCGTCTGTTCAGTAATAGATCACAGATGGATCACACATGACGCCAAAATGTGGTAAGAACAAAAAAATGGCACACGAGGTGTTACGCGAGTTAACGAGTTAATGTGCGAGAGAAACTCGAGGGAAAGTCTCCGTTTGAGCATTGTTTTCATTCGCCATTTGTTAAAAGACGATCAGTAAAGAATAAGGTACCCGTCTATCCTTACCTCTGAAGGTTCCTTCTTTTTCGATTCCGTCTTCTTGGCTCCCGCTTTCTTCTGACAAAACCACTCCTCCTCCAGATGAAAATCAGGCTGGATAACTTCCAGGGCAAGGACGCGAGCCCACACACACGTCTTGCTTCTCTGTATCACGTGCGGAGGCAGTTTCTGCCACGCTAGGGATCGCATCTTACTCTTAGGCTTCACCGCGGGAGTGAGTGGACAGCTGTAACTCCGTTGCACATTCTGCTGGTAGCCTCGATTGACTCCAAACCCACCAGGCGGAGGGGGAGGGGGCACGCCTCCAGCCCCTGGAGGAGGTGGGGGTGGAGGAACCCCGCCCATACCGGGTAAAGGAGGAGGTGGAGGTGCCCCGCCCATCCCTGGAAGAGGAGGGGGCGGAGGCACTCCTCCCATCCCAGGTAAAGGAGGGGGCGGAGGTACTCCGCCCATGCCTGGAAGAGGAGGGGGTGGAGGTACCCCACCCATACCTGGGAGAGGAGGAGGTGGAGGTACGCCACCCACACCTGGAAGAGGAGGGGGCGGAGGCACTCCTCCCATCCCAGGTAAAGGAGGAGGCGGAGGTACCCCACCCATGTCTGGAAGAGGAGGAGGCGGAGGCACCCCACCCATGCCTGGAAGAGGAGGAGGCGGAGGTACCCCACCCGTACCTAGAGGAGGTGGTGGAGGCGCTGGAGGTGGAGGAACTCCACAATTTCCTGGTGTTGTTGTCTCCGTCGGAGGTGGAGGAGAGGCTGGTCTCCCGTACGGAAAACTGGTATCTTGTCCAGGTAATGGAGGGGGTGGAGGTGGTGGCGGTGGAGGCTGGGCATGGGTTGATTCTGCCTGACTCGCCACTACTTGACAATTGTCATTTAATGATTTTCCAGGGAGTTGTGTCGGTGTCGGTGCCGGTGCTGGTGCCGGGGGTGCATTGGATTCGCTAAGTTCAATAGCTACACTTTCCAGGTCTAGCATAAGATCAGGGCTGGACGACCGCTCCTCGGTTTCTTTGTTACTTTGTATAATGCCTTCAAGAATTTTAACAGACGAAGCAGGGGGTGGTGCTTCGTCAAAAAATGTCACTGGGCACGCTTCCTCTAATGCAGTGTCTGTGGCCGAGGCTTGAATTTCTTCAAACACCTCCTCTGCTACAACAGGTGTAGAATTGGGGCCGTCATCAGAGACGGAACGTACGCAAGCTGAACGCACATCTTCCGTGGACTGTTGAGCCACAGACATCCGCTGGCTCATGTTTTCATCAAAAGAATCATTTCGATCAGCACTGCGTTGTCTTGTAGAAGTCTCTCCATTTTCTAAGCCCACGAGTTCTTTCTCGCCGGCTTCCAAGAGAGCGTCTACTCGGCTGGCGCTTTCAAGGTTCACAGCTCGTTTGACGAGTTTCTCGATCACCTCCCAAACAGAGTCCGACACAGGCGAATCGTCTTCTATAAGAAGCAGGTTTTGCAGGATACTTAACAGGTTTACACCTTGAGGTTTGTTGCTGACCTAGTGCGGATGACACACAAATTTAAGCTAAGAGAAAGTCAAGGGTTACATGTTATTGTTGATACATGTTGAATGTTTCTAGTCACGGTGGTCAATGCGCTTAGCTACAACTAGGTAGTTCTCAGGCATGCCACTTAAACTGAAAGAAAGAAACATTTCAAATAAACATAATAGGCTCAAACATTCCAACTGGAGGTAGGCAAACCAGTTGGCTATTTACAAGCATGACCGAGGAGTTGAAATAGGGACTAGGGAAACAATACCAGCTAAGTGGTCAGAGCGGGACTTGAACCCGCGCCCTGCGGATTTCAAGTCCGGTGCCCGAACCACTTGGCCTCGCTGCCTCTCAAAAGGGTAAGAGAGTTAATCCTTAAATAGATCTTAATCCCGAGGTCATTCCACTAGAGTTTTTTTAGATCACCACAAAAATGCAAACGACAAAAGTGCAAAACATACCTTTCTAAAAAGGGCATGAAACACATCTAAATGAGAGGTAAGGTTAACCCCCTCCGGGGAACTCAGATCATCTTCATCTTCCAGTCTTTGTTCTTCAAACACATCAAGTTGAACCAACAACTCTTCATCGTCGTTATGCCTGTAAAGAGTCAATAAGATGAATAAAATTTCTTCACTACACAGCAGTGCTGAACCGATGTCGCAATAGTAACCGCGCGGTACGAAATTATTCGTAGGGTAAGGATTTTCATTGCTTAGGGAACGTGTGCCTAATTAAGTTTTCAAAGAGTTCTGTTTTCAAAATGTTTTTTTCCATCCACACGAAAACGAAAAGCTGGTGTTTTCAAAAAAGCTTAGTGTAAACGGTAGGCCTAATCGTCGAGAGGAAGCTCCGTTTTCAAATTTATCCGGCTAAGGGTGGACTGGGCTAGTGCTGTAGTATTTGAAAAACATTCAAAACTGGGCGCAGGGTACGGCAAAGTGCTATTAAACCAAGTCAACCAACCACATTAAAGATCGGAAAAACATTGTGCCAGATGTTCTCTCTCAAGGAATGTGAAGTCTGGGTTGCGAGTTAAATTACCCCACACAGAATATTTCAGCAACTTCAATGTGCATCACCCCCGACAGTCACGAAATAAATTACTTATCTTTGTTATCTTGCGACCGACGCAGTTGGATTCTGAGTAGAACACAAATACTTCGTTGACAGCCAACATTTCACGCAGTAAAAATCACTGTTTTAAAACTCAAACTGTAAAATTAAACTGATCACTTCTTTAATTCATTAAACTTCGCTAGTTATTCCAGAGGTCCCAAGTAATTCTCATTACTTGTTCACGTACATTGTTTTTATGCTAGAATTGAGGATTTGGAGGCACATAAAGACAATATCCGCCTATTGATCATTTTCTGTATTCTCCTCATCTTTTAGTTTGAAAATGAACTGATATTGTAATGAGACTGAAGATGTTTATCAGTCATTGGTTAACCGAACTTGTGTACGTGGTCTTATGGTTTTCATGCTTACTTTAAAACACAACAAGCGTGCCAAAAAATGTGTCAACGAATTCACTTCCTCATTGATACGCCGAAGAGTACTGCAAGTAAAACCTGAAACTAGTAGAACAGATGAATAAGATTGTCTACTGCCGGTTCGTCAGTAAAAGGTTCGCAATTTTTACCGTTGGAAACAAGCAAGTGCAAGCCACATAAATCATCTGTCACTCAAAAAAGAAATATGGGAACCGTTGTTAGCATTAATATTTTCCAACTCTAAACATTTTTAACCTGTTATCTAATTTCTTACCTTAGATTACTCAGAATGTCCAATAGTCCCAGCCCTGTAGACGAATAAATCGGGGCCATTAAATTTCAACGAAACAGGACTCCATGCTGGTCTGCTTTCCACCCACAAAATAGCCTAAAAAATGCTCTTCTCTCTCAGCATTCGGTGAGCAAACTCTATCCAAACAATTTGGCGATATCACGAACGTCCGTGGAAATAAAATACTCGCTCGTTTTCGAAAAATATGCGGTAACACCGCAAAAACGTTTTGTTGTGAAAAAACGTCCGTGTTAACAGCTCAATCGCACTTGCTCGTTTGCCAGGAATTGGATTCGTTGAGTCGAGCTTTGAATGTAAACGTTCTGTTTTTGTCCAATTACGATAAATATTTAAACCACAAACATTTTATCCCTCAATTTTTTCTCTGCTGGAAACGTGACAGAACCGAACAGTAGGAGGAGAGCTCGAACCAATTATTTTGGCAACATGCGAGCCGCGATAAGCGACAAGTGTTTAGAAAACAAAATACCGGGAGAATTGAAATAACAATTATATCTATTCAAACTCTGCGGCGATCCTCTCATTTTTCAGTCGTTAAGACTTTTAAAAATAAAATTAAAGCTTGAAGGTTTCTTAAAATCTTCACAAGAAACTGATGTGTTTCTTGATACTGTCGGGCGACTGAGAAAATTCTTCGCTCTTCAAATGGTTTCTGTTTCCTTTCCCATTCTTGCCTATTCTAGTCATTCACGGGGCATAAATGTTTTGTACAGGCTGCATCCTCACAATAGGGCAAGTCTTTGTTAAGTAATATTTTCCTAATTAGCATGAGCGATTCAATTTCTGATCAAGCAACAAAAATATCAGTTCTAAATATTGAAAGGGCATGACACGATTAGCTGTCCCACGAAATTTGAGCCCAATGCACTGAATACTTTTTGTGCTGCGCGGGTTAAACACAACTCAACCCTGATTTCACAAAGAATGTACGCATTCACTAGCGCTTTTGCCACCAAGAAATTTTTGCAGTTTTTTAAAGCTAATTTCTCCTTAAATATCATACCCAAAGAGCCAAAAATTTCGCCAATTACTATGTTTCACAAGCTCTTTAAATTTTTGAGTCAATTCGAACCTAACATGATGCTTTCTCCACGTAAAGTCATATGTTAATATAAACAATAACGTCAGCAACGACTGCTCTATGGAGCAGATTTCACTTGAGTGTCGAAAGTAATTCGCATTTCCGCTAGTTTTGGTTTATCACGCTGGTGATTGGTTTAAAAATTGCGTCACGTTCTCAACCAACCAGAAGTAAAACCAGAACGAATCGTTACTCACTCACACACGTTTTCCCGCGCTTTGCGTCCGCTACATGTAATTCCTTTGAATTTTGATTGGTTCCCTGGATTGCCTGTATCCTTTGTGATTGGCTAGAGTGATAACTTTGATTTTGGTTTTACCACACGCAGTTGAAAACTCTTCTGATGCTACTAGTTACAAATCTGAAAATTAAATGGAATCTTGTTGATTTTTGTTTGCTATTCTAAACGGTCTTCAGGTTTTTCACTCCAATATTGTGACAATTGTTCAAAATCAACACTATCTAATTTTGCATGAATTGTTCATGGCAGCGCATTATTTTACCGTCTTGCTTTTTGTTAGGTTGCAAGGGACGTCAATAATTTCATGATTTGGAAGTTAGCTATTCCAGCAAAGAAAAAATACGTAGCACAAAAACAGTGAATCAAATCCTGCTTTTTTTCTTAGGGATTTTCCCTCTCACCTGCAAACTCGTTCCGTAGTCTCACGCGCTCTTCAAAGTCTTCCGTAGCTATTAGTATGGTGTTAATGAAGGCCAGGCATGTGGTCATGTACGGCACAACTTCGGCATTTTTTAATTCGTTGATGATTAAGCTAAATCTGTATCTTTGTCCTTTGGTGAGCTGCGTTTTAAAGAGTGATAAAAACTGTGACGTTAGCACTAATGTACATTTCAGGTCCAATTAAAGCTATATTTAGCAAATAAAAATACTTACCAAAGACGAAGGATATTTAAAAAAATTCGAGCCTTACGCGAGGTTTCATCTACATTTCTTTTTTATATTTCTTTCTTTCTTAAAACGAATTGAAAGATTTCTCGCCGAACTAGAACCTAGCAATGAATTTCAGGGTCACTTTAGCGGGGTAATAACTACTTCGTCTACTTGTGGTTTTCCGGAGGAATTAATGAGGTTTTCTGGCCTCTGTTTGCAACATCTAGGAGTTAAAAGCGGCTAGGACTTACGATTTAACCCGGCAAAATCCCGTTTTGCTAGAGTTCTTCCCTGTAACTGATCAGTCCTTGGCTTTCTCAATTTCTAAGGATTCCATACAAGTGTTAATTTCGAGTATAAACCTTCTAAAATAATTGATGGGTTTCCTCATTCTCATTACCTGCCTACTTCACAGCCAGCGATACTGTAAGAGAAATTAGTTGATAATCCTTAAGCTAACACCTGTGGAGATCCAATCCGTCTTATTTCATAATTTTCCATTCTATGCCTTAAGCTCAGATATTTTGCGTCAAATTACCTTGTAATTCTCGAGAGCATCGATCGCCAGCTGATGTCCTTGGTTGGAATAAAGACACAGCGCTGAAAGGAGCTCGAAGACCTGTTTTTTAATCATAGTGTTGTTTGTGTCGAGCGCTGAAATCAAAAGAAGAGAAAAGTGAATAAGCTAGAGAGCCCTGCGTACGTTTTCACATGCTAATCTGGCGAGAAAAAATAACATAGTCAGTTAAGGAGAAAATAAATTGGGGAACCAATTACCCAACTCATTCCTTTTCTTTTGAACATGGCCTCGTCCACACTACAGCTTTATTTCTACAGTTAGGCCTACCGTCCACACTAATCCGTCAAGAAAACGGAGCTTTTCGAAAACACTCTTCAAACCGGGGGAACTTGAACACATCGACTTTGCGTTTTAGTGTGGACGAAAAACGTTTTGAAAACGGAGCTTTTCACGATAATAATGTGATTTCCCCGACCGAGCTTCCTCAAACACAAATCCAAAATGACCGGTGATTGTTGCGTTTTCAAATTCCTCAGGCATAGTGCGGACGGAAAAGATTTGATCCGTTTTCAGAGTGAAACCGTGACCTCCGTCTTCAAATTCCTCCGGCATTGTGTGGACAGGGCCCAACACTACATACAAAATTAATAAACAGAGACAAACTGGTGGAAAAACTTATTTTTGGTATCAGTGCCAAGAGTACTCTCGCAAAAATACGTATTTTGTGTATTTTTAGCGCAAACAATAGCAATTTTTTATTCGTAAGTAAAACATTTATTACTCGGCACGCGAACTGCGAAAGTAACTTGTCAGCCAGCTAGAGTATTACTGAAAACTTTCTTTAAATCGGGTTTAATTAAAAACAGAGCGAAAACCACTGAGTCCTTCGTAGGCATTCAGAAGTTTTAATGAGACTAAGCACAATCTTGAAAAAGATTTTATCACTTACGTAAAATAATTGCTACAAAGAGCTCAGTAATTATCACTAAAATAATTCTCTCGTAAATTGAATTTTCTAGCTTATAAAAATGTCATTCAATACCCCTTAAAAATTTCCAGTGATGTAGTTCTCTTTAAAAAAAATTCCACAATAAGACGTTCTTTTTAATTTCAAAGAGGGCGAGATGACATTTAGCTTGCAAATAAGAAACTTCTCGTCGACACAATAACTCTTTCAGTCATTAGCTTATTGGTTGCTTGAATGATTAAAACTCCTCTTCAACAGACACGTGTAGGACAACAAAGACCCACAATGAGACATTTGAAATTAAAGTGTCAAGACACGCGACAAAAAAGTACACACTCCTTCATATATCAACCTCACTTGGCAATGTTCAGAAAAGTAATCATTAAAGTCACTAAAATGAACACTAATGATAAACGATTTTTGCACGAGCCAAGAACGAGAAAGAATTTTATGATTTTAGTTTCCCAAAAACGTTTGAAAAAAACAGAGCCACTTTGTATCCCGCGTTTTCGCCAAGGGTTTCAATTCCTTTTACAAGTTCTCAATGATAAAACACTCGCTGAAACAAAACTTTAATTATGTGCTTCTCATTTCTTTCACTGCGTGAGAACAAATTTGAAATTTGTCAAGTGTTTTCAACCCAAAGTCAATAAAAACTGGTTAATTACCAAGCGAGGGAAAATTTCTGACATGTTTTGGAAAACGGAGACATTTATATCAAGAAAAAAAAACGTCTTTCTTCCCTCATGTTATGGAAATAATTTACGAGTTTTGTAGACGCAACAATATTACTGTAAATGAGAAAAGTTATGATGCTTCGCAGAAAGTCTGTTCTGTAAATTAATCACTCTTTACAAGATGGCCCCTCATCACGTGAGATTCACAAAGTCATGTATCCACGACACAAAAGAAACACCCTACCTAACAGAAATCGAAGATCCGCTTGCGAGTAATTTGTTGGCAAAATAACCTTGTGTTTCTTATTAAAAATATATAAACATTCTTCATTGAGGAATATAACATGAAAGCTAACCTTCAACAAGGTTCCTTACTAAAGTGCTGTTTTGTACCATTGAATCGAGCCCTTGTTTAGAATTCATGACTGCTTTGATGCAATTAACACATTCAAGTTGCAGAAACGCCTCGACAAACGCCATTCTTCCACCTCGACTTAATCTTTCCAAAGCTTGAAAGAGCACTTCCATACCACCTTCAGAGAGAAATTCCGCGATCCATTCCGGGGAGCTTGTTTGAAGTTTTGTCTTGAGTCCCGAGAAATTTCGTAGACACGAGGAACTGAGCAGTCGAACGCAAAGCTCGGCCGAGACATCGGTGGAAATGGAAAAGTTCTCGATTTGTTTTCCATCAGTGGTGTAGTTGAACTGCTGGCGAACTACAGTCCACCTCTTCGCCACTTTAACATTGGCCATCACTGATAACGGAGTTGGAACAGCGAGCAATAAAGTTGCCGCAACCAACCAAAATATATCAACAACCCGTTTGCGGTCAGCGAAAAAAACCCTTTCAAAGTCATTAACCACCTCCAAGAATGCTATAGATTTTATAAGACTTACTAGTTCCTCCGTAACAATTAACAACGTTAACAAAGTCTCTCGTGTTGATATGACATGTCATCGGCCCTTGTAGCAATAAATATACTCGGAATGATTAAAACTTGCCACGCAACCCTTGCCTCGAAACGATGTTCGATAATCTTGATGCCCGCAAAAAAAAATTCGGTTCGTTGGCGGATGAATGGACTCCGTCCAAGTTATCGAGACGCGAGACAGAATTTTTAAAATAAAGTGCAAACAATCGTTTGCAGACGTCGCAAATTGAATGGTTTGTTAATCATTTAGCCAGTGCTTTTACAGTAAAAGACCCAAATTGTAATTACAGCAGAATAGTAAATGAGCCACCCCAACTGACTTGAATGTCTCCGTTTTGTTGACTTAAAGATATGGAGATTATTTAAAAATAAAGGAAGGAATTATTCTTTTGATATACAGCGTCTTATTTTGATGAATTTCAAGTCTTTGAAACTACGAACATTTTAAAAGCATGCATTCTGTGGGGTTCCAACTTTAGACTTTTGAAATGATTTGAACACGGGTATGTCGCATAATACGTAATTATTTATTTCAAATAGAAAGCATTTATTTCGTGCAGTTGCGAAATAACGACTGTTGTCTTGTAATTTGTCGCCCTTCGCCCAACTACTGAGATTAATTTGAAGAAAAAAATTTCAATATTTTTGAAATGACATTTTAACAGCACACTATGGATGTCTTATATAGGAAACACCATTGACTAAATTAATGATTTTTAACTTCCTCCCCCTGGCGTAGACGGTAAAGTTTTGCAAATGAAGGCAACCGTAAAAAGATTCTAAAATTGTCGAAAGTAATGACTGCTTTTGACAGTAGGTTGGTGCCGGAGCGCTGGGAAGAGAGGGCCGCGAAAAAAGTAATGTTGCAATTTGCATCAGTTAATGCTTTCGTGCTATTGTCGAACCCTCGACCGGCTAACACGAATACATCGTAAATTGCAGCAACATTTCCAACGTATTTTTACCCCCAATGTTCGTCTTTTGATTAGTTGGTTTGGTACTAGACAACAAAATTTACAAGATATTGCAAGGGAAACTAAGGGATTTTGCCCATTCTGCGAAATTTTATAAAGAAAGTATACAAATGCCGTACACAATATAATTCACGCAAGAAACGGACAAAGGCGTTTCAAAACCCATTCATCATATTCATTAGAAACGTTTGTTGCACTGATCACTTGATTCTAACAGAACTCTTTAAAACAAACAAGTTAATAGTTTGAGCATTACTTTAGAGTAAAACCTTTAAAAAACAAAGGGTATGTTAGAAGCCGTATGCTAATCTCTTGTTAATGGCTCATTGAAACTCAATCCGAAAATAAGCTCTCATTCTTAAAGCGATTTTTGTAAAATTACTTTAGAAAGATCGGCACAGACCGAAAAAGAAAACGGGTTATTTTTTAAATGAAATATAAAAAATACTTTGGCTTTGTTTCTATACATGTAACAGAAACCCAGGCAGTTTCTGAACACATTGAGAATAACTCTGAACTACTGTGGAAGCAGTTGTCTACGCGAAGCCTATTTTCCACAACACGATCGTTTGGCTTTTATCCTCACGCACTCATTTTCATATCTTTCTGATGTCAAAATACAGTGCTGTTTTCTATTCAGCT
>Ga0126338_10001044_pt1 | contig 17068 bp, 5 predicted proteins | sample OrbCmetagenome_2_FD_92529 | JGI IMG/M metagenome (GOLD analysis project Ga0126338, IMG submission 92529) | Coral microbial communities from Petempiche,Puerto Morelos, Mexico - Orbicella C C metagenome | ecosystem: Host-associated > Invertebrates > Cnidaria > Coral | place: Petempiche,Puerto... | reverse complement strand
GTTTTTACGTGGTGCTTCTAATCGTTCGTAATTCACATTTCAGATGGATATGTTCAGTTCCAGCGAGAAATCTTCTGTAGATCAGACTCCATATTGAGATCTCTGACCGCGCAATGACGTCATAAATTACCATAAAGTAAACGTGGTGACGCCCAGGGGTCTTAAGGTCATTCCCCAGTATTGCATTGCGCATCCCTACTGGGCATATTTTCACGCGTGATTAGCGCGCGCGCATTAAAAAATGGCGGCTTTTTCTTTGCGGCTGGACCTCGCCATAGAGGTAAATAGTCGTTTTCTCGAAAACGAGTACGGTGACCTATCTTTTTTTTCTGTTGTTTTCAATTGAGTAATAAATTTCTCTATGTAAAATAAATATGGGCCAATTCTCAGTGTTGAGCAAGAAACAATCGTCGGAAACTATAATCACGGTGCTATTGTAAGGATTTATATGGTATAAACAAGGTGCTGTTGCTCCTAAACGAACATGGGAACCCCTCATTTTTATTTCCAAATTTAAGTTCCTACAATATAAACAGTCAATAGGCAAAGCTTGACAAAGATCTCAGTGCAGGTTCTATTTCAGTGGAATGACCTTAAACTGGAATCCAAACACTTCGAATTCGAACCACTTGCAGAGATATCACCTTGACATCCCAGGAAAGAGAACCAATAGGTAAGTTTTTGGAACTAGAAGTGCTTTTCAGCCAAGATTCCCCGTAAGGTTTTGTTCAAATGGTTTATTTTGAGGTAGAAAATTAATACCAACCTGGCAAATCGGGCGACATCCGTTTCGCTTTTTGGGGGAGTATTCACAATTGTATGCACCCAAACCCCCCTAAGAAAGTAACGACAATAACAGGGCTGCACTGAGAGATTACAGGATTCTCGCTCTTCGGGATAATATCAACTTGAGAGAGGATTGCAGGTTTTACAGGTTTTACAGGTACGTAAATGACGGCCGGCACCGTTGGAATGCTAAGTTGGATGCATGCTGCTAGCCGATGTCTTTCCCTTTTGACCCATTACTGGTACAGTTGTATTCATTTCTGACCCTTCGCGCATTACTTTTGTTTGTTTGTTAGTCGTTTTTATTGTTGTTGTTGTTGTTTTCTTTTCTTTTCTTTTTTTACCAAAGATTTCTTTCGAATGCTATCAAATATTCTAAAAGACTCTTTCCCGGGAGAAAGGTTTGCCGTCTCTGAAGCAGCCATACAGTGCATCATTTTCACATCTCTTTATTAATAACGCAGCTGTTAATTGGCAAGATGTGCGTGATTACGTTCTCTGATAGTCCACCTTTCCATAGGGGAATATATATCGCATTAAATCTATATATAAACTGGGACTTGACATTAAAGATGTAAAATCAACGACAGCGGATAGTACATATGGTGGCCTATAGACATAATTTGTTTTCTTGCTTTTGTATACCCAGATTTTATGATCTTTCAGTTCTTCATCACGTACGGTCGATCCCTAATATAAAAGATCATACAATGTTCTCATAGCGTCGATATCGCATCGTACATTGAAATCCGTTCATTACTAAAGACGCAAAGTTAGAAAATATCATCTCAAGGGTACATCTGCTGTCTGCTTCCTATTCGTCGTTCCGTCACATAACAGTGACCAGTAAAGAATATAATTACTAGTTACTTAATGCAGTTCTGAAATTTCTTCCAGATGCAATCTCTGTAGGAACTACATTTGCAGGTCTGGCTTCCCGTGTTGGGGGGAAAGTGATCGTGGTTTACAGTTTACGACGAATGTGTTTTTCCCTTAAAACTAATTTGCGAGACGACTTAACAGTGTTCGGTCTCTTTACTTTGCTTTTCTTTCCTACGTATGAAGGTAAAGTTGATCGCCTACAACATTGCAGGGAGCAGTAGGAAGGACAGAACTGTGCAGATTGCTGAAGGCATTGTAGAGAACAGGTGGCAGCAGGGGGGATAGGTGGGGCAGCCGGATAAGAAACTGGAGCCGGAGCAGGGTATGGGTACGACACAGGAATCACTGGTATTGTCGGACCAACGATGACTTGAGGAGTTGGGACAGCTGGTTTACTGGTAACAGGGGAGCCACAGGGAATCCCCGTCGAGCATGCAACACTGCATGAAGGAGGGGTGCAGGGGACTGGACATCCCACGGGTTTGCAGCCAGAGAATCCTGGTGGGAAAGTAACTCCTGCAGAAAACAAAGAGAAATTTTAGCTACCGAATGACGTTCAAGGGTGATGCGTGATTATTTTAGAAGTAGTTCATTGTAGTGTGGCTTATTAAGCTGTGTAAAGCGGTTATAACTTTGAAGTCTGTGCAGGGAGCTTGAGAGACCTTAGTGCCTTAGTGTGTAGCCATTCGATTGAAATCTATATGTTGAAAGCAATAATTTTATCCAATGCTATATAGAGGGTGGTCTTAAACTTAATTCTGCCACTGGATGAAAAACGAAGACGGAGCTTCCTTGAGTCTTCCAACCCTCCGATTCAAACAATTTAGAACTGGAATATCGGTCACATAGCATATGCCCTCCCTTAACTCACCTGTTCCATTGTATAATCTCCCCGGCAGTTTATCAACTGGAATTCCTCCGATGAACCCAGTCTTGACCAAATTCAAAAATAGCTGCACGGGGTTAGGTATGGTGCTTAGGAATCTGAGGTAGAAGTCCACCAAGAGGCTGCCAGGACTATCAGAAATACAAGAGAACAACAAATCAGCGCTCAGTAGTAATTAAATGTTTTAATTATTGACCTTTGGCAGGCTGGTTTTTAGTTTTGAGGTAATAAAAAGTAGTTAACGTGTTCGAAACGTGTTCTTAGTAAGAATGAATCTCTGATACACGTCTGGCAAGCGGTTCCGACATAGTTTGCTAAAAATGTTTCTACCGTTTGATCACCACATTGAAACACGAATTGTTAAATGACCGGCGTTGTAAAATGATGGGTGTCGTGGGTGACATTTTGATTCACGCACCCGTCTATTTGCCGCAGAGCATTCAGCGTAAGTTGCTCTCTTTCCCTCAAGTCTTTGTCGTGCAAGTGGAGATTCCCTCTGCCTTCTGCTCGAACAGGGAAAAACTTAGAAGGGCCGAAAACCGAAATGCTGGTAGTCCACAGAAAAGCTCTTAAGTTTTATCAAAGCATGCGGTTTGTTACGTAGACTTTTGTGGGAACTCTCAACACAATCAAGTTAACATGGGCGCTGCAATCGTTGTCTGACACCTACCGGAAGCTCTGAACACGGCACTCGGTTACGGCCTTGCCTCCCTTTAAAGCTGAGTTTACCTGGTATAGAAAGTGGTGCAAAAATTAAATCATTACAATCATACAACGCATGATACCCCCAACTTGCCTGGTCTCTGCAAGATCTCTTAAATAACACTTGCAGTATATAGAGTTTGTGAATCAAGGGTCGACTTTGAGCCCCATACCCAATTGCAACGAGTTTGCTGTTAATTCTGAAAGGTCTCTGAAGAGTCTCGTGGCTGAAAGGAAACGCCGCGTCAGACTTGCACGAACTATTTTCGCACAAGTATTTGACAATTCTTTATTGTATAAATTTTTATTGATCCCCGGAATTGTTAAATCTAAACTTTTAGGAAGAAGTTTACTCCGTAAACAAAGAGACGTTATACTCAAATCAACAAAAGGTCGCCTACTCACCACGTTGCAGAGTTTATTAGAAAGTGTCTTGAACGGAGTTGAATTTTTGTTGTTCAACACCGGCTTGTGTGAGGCGCTGGGCAGGCGCACCACTGCATTGAACGATTTTTGAGGAGAACCTTTCCAAATAAAAAAAGAAAAAGGAATAACGAATTAAACGGCTGAGTTTACATGGTTTTCTACATCTACATTTGTAATCTGCACGGGGATTCAACCATCACCGCATCTGTTGGCTTGACCTCGGTCCAGCACAAGTACACTAATTGGCGGAAACTTTAAGCCATATCCACTTCCTGACGAATCTGATGGTAATCTCTTATTATTTTAGTATTACACGGTAATACTTACACAGAACATCCCTCGAGCTTTTCACTATGTTTACAGCAGAGACGAGAAAGCTACCGAATAGAAAGAGATACACTTACCCGGTTTGTTCGTAAGTGAAGCTGTAGTCGCTGGTTTAGGAGTGGTAGCCACGGTTGGAGGTGTGGTAACACCTGCTCCAGGCTTCGTAGACACAGTCGGTTTTGTTGCAGTGGTCACTCCAGTTGCAGATGAAGCTGGGGGCGTCGCTGAAGATGTTGGAGCCACTGTAGGTTTACCAGCTGTTTTGGCGGCGGCAGCTGCTTTGGCTGCTTGAGCTGCTTTGACTTTAGCTGCCGCCTTGGCAGCGGCGGCCACATTCTTTGATGCAGCTGCCTTAGCGTTTGCTACAGCTGCTTTGGCTGCTGCCTGGCTTTTTGCTGCCGCAGCGTTATTTGCTGCTGACGTTGCCTTGGATGCTACCGCTGCTTTACTTTTTGCCACCGCCTTAGCAACTGCCGCAGCTTTAGCTGTGTTGGCTGCTTTAGCTGCTGCCGCTTTGGCTGCCGCCGCCGCAGCTTTTGCATCTGCTTGTGCCTTGACATTAGCAGCACTTTTTGCCGCTGCGGCTTCTTTTGCTGCTTGTGCTGCTTGTTTGGCTGCTTTGGCGTGAGCCTTTGATGCATCTGCAGCCGTTTTCGCCGCTACCTTGGCAGCCGTTGCCTTTTTAGCCGCCGTCGATGCTGCGGCTGCAGCTGCCACCTTTGCCGTTGCTTTTGCTTGAGCTGCTGCTGCAGTTTTTTTCGCAGCGGCAGCCTTGGCTACCGCTATTGCTTTGGCAGCAGCACGGGCTTTAGCTTCAGCTGCAGCCTTAGCTTTGGCAGCTGCTTTTTGTGCGGCAATTGCTTTGGCTGTTGCAACCTTTTTTGCGTTTGCAGCCGCTTGTGCTTTTGCTGCGGCATTAGCTGCTGCGACCTTTGCTGCAGCGACGGCATTTTTCGCAGCCTGCACTGCCTTAGATTTAGCTACTGCTTTGGCAGCTGCCGCGGCGTTTGCTGCAGCCACTGCTGGCTTGGCAGTGGCGGGGGTTGGCTTAGGGGTGGCAGCTGTCACTTTTGTCGTTGCGGCCGTCGTTGGTTTTGTATTTGTTACTGTTTTGACTCCAAGAAAAATTTTTACCGGGAGACCAGCTACTTTGGGACAGATAACGTCGTTAATAGGACTGGATGTGGCTGAAAATAAGAGTGGCAATAAAAACGTCAATATATGAGTTCATGGTCCATTGAAAAATAGCTAGGAAAAATGTTGTAGGTTATGGCTCAACTGATGGGTCACTGAACTCCGCTACCGCAACTTATTCCTGTTTCTTTTACAAGAAGCGACTAGGAGTATCGTCACTATGCTTGGCGCGATGCAGTCCATCGTACGGCTAACACTCCCGCGGCAACATGTAGGGGTCACTAAACAGTTTGCCAGTGATTGCCAGAGGAGTTTTAAATGTTCAGTGCTCCCGAACATGAACGACTCAACCCCTCTCATTCTACGTATACGTGACGTTTTCTTTATTTAGTCTAATGAATTGTACCGGGCAACTTACTTGGAACTGTGGAAGTTAATCCATACGTATCGTTTACAACTGGAAAATAAAGAAAAGAAGTTCAGTGCACTTGACAACTAGTGTTACATCTCTGAATTTTTTTTTTCCATAGAACTCAAGCCTTTGAATTATCGGCTTTTAGGCATATTATTTTCAGCTTCTGAAACGTGCAGAATGTCTGTAAGATGAAGCAATTTGTTGCACTTTTAAATTAAAGATATCTCAAGAAATAGTTTGACTGCGGACTACTCATGTAAGGATACTAGGACCATTTCTGGATTTGACGACTTGCTCTTCATGTTCAGTTATTCCATCTTTACGATTTAAGGTTTTTTCTCTGTTGTAAAGCTCCAAAATGTTTACAACACCCAGTTCAGTAATATGAAAACTTCCGGTAGCCCCTTACCTCCAAAATCACGTTTTGCGCCTCTTTCCATGTGATTGCGTCTCTTTAAACAAGGATCTATATAAAAACAATGTGTACATTGGAAATAAATTATATATCTGTTTAAGGTGGAATATTATTTCCGCAGTCGTTTACAATAATCGAAATAACTGTATTCAACGAGATGTGAACTTTGAACATTGTCTTTCTCACAAATGTACATAGGTCGTCTAATATCGACCGGTATTTCGGCTTTACCAGATTTATTTACAGTCGTCTTGGACTTCAGTAGAAGGCCGAAAAAGAAGGTGTGTCCTTTTTCTCCTGCAGAAGGGAGGGTTATGATCAATTGCAGGAGATTAGAGCGGCGTGCTTAAGAGTGCGGCGTGAGAGACGTGTGCTTAATCAGGCTTGGAAATAACAGATAGACAGCGAAATTACTAAATTACGATTGGTTAAAAGAAGGTGTTTTTCAATTATTTGCTTTTGATCAGGGGCAAAACTACTCGCTCTCAATAGGCGATTTGCATGATGGCATCATTTGACGACAACTACCAGAATCCTTCACTTTTTCTGTTCCTTATGCTAATTAGGACAATTGTTATTTAAAGCCCACTGGGAATTCAAAATTTAAATAATAAAGAAAAAACGAAAGGAATTCCGGTAGTTGAAGTCAAATGACGACAACGTGCAAATCTGCCATTGGACAATATTTCCCTCTTTACTAATCAGATGGATATGAATAAAACTAGTGAAAGCGAAAATTAATCGTAAATCATTAAGTTTTTGTTCTGCGATTTTCAATTGGCCCCTGATAGAGGCGAAGAAAGAACTACAGCGGGCTGGCCAGGTAAAATAGCATTTTGGTATTTGACGTTAATATGACCTTATCTGACGTGTAAACTACTCGCTTACCAGTCACGATGTCGCGTTGTTCTCTTATATTTGAATTTTGTTTCTCAGTTCGCTACTGCTTGCTCTGAACAGAGCCAATAAAGCGGGGTTTATTACAGCCTGGCCTTTGTCGTCCCGGTGAAGTTTAATGGCGTCCTCCAGTCTCTTAAGAGTAGGCTGTTTGGTTTGTTTTTTATCTGAACGAAAACAAAAAACCGCTAATTTGCCTACTAACGAAAAAAAAAACAGGACTTGAGTTCTCATTTTAATCATGAGTTTTTTGTGCATCCGGAGTCTAACAAGTACCTTGCTCATTTTTGACTAAGCGAAAAAAAAGTTAATCGATCATGCAGAATTTATTAAAAGAAAGGAATTTTACATGCAGGCTCTTGAAATTCCATGTCTTGAAAACTAACTGAATTCATGAAAAAAAGTGTCACTACAAAACTAGACTGTTCGTAGGCTACAAAAGAACCAGTCAGAATTGAAAAAACAAAATAACAGTAGTACCTCCCGGGGATTGATAGAGTCATTTGCATACCATTTTGACTCAAAAGAAGACACAGCTGCCCATTAGTGGCATTAAATTCAACGTTTTCAATTCCCAAACATCGTCGAACTTCTTCAGATTGTGGACCTCTTTTTCTGCCTAGCGCGTTTGTTTTAATTTTGAAAACTGACGTTCAAATTCGCCCATTTTGCACCGACACCAGTCACTTCGAGATTTTACATTGCAAAATTAAGGTAAGGGTTTTGCTTAATATGCATTGTCGGCAAAACGTTTTTCCGACGATATAAATTTGCACTAATTACTATCTCGTATTTGATTTTTACTTATTCCACTGTCGTTCAAGAGTTACTTTTTAGCCTCGCGTTTTCCGGCATGAGATATCGTTCGGCTATTTTTACTAGTAAATGTTTATTGTTTGTACCATTTTGGTGGCGGCTGTTCAACTAGGTTTGGCTTATATGAGAGGGAAGGAGGAAGGAAGTGCTAGTGAGGAAGGAAGGAAGGAAGGAAGGTAGGAAAGAAGGAAGTGAGGAAGGAAGGAAGGAAGGTAGGAGGGAAGGAAGAAAGGAAGGAAGGAAGGAAGGAAGGAAGGAAGGAAGGAAGGAAGGAAGGAAGGAAGGAAGGAAGGTAGGAAGGAAGGAAGGGAGGAAAGAAGGAGGGAAGGAAGGAAGGAAATAGGGAAGGCAGTAGAACGAACGAACGAACGAGTGCACGCTCGAGTGAGCGACTGCACGAACGAACGGAAGAAGGCATGAACTGACGAACGCCAGAAAAAGGGGATGCGGGGAAAGTTGAGTAAACCAGATAACATTTGACTGTTCGGAGAGCTTTTGCCATCTGATTGACAAAAAATTTTATAGACATAAATGATCATCGTACTGTTATGTACAGAGAATAACGCCTGAAAAATAATTACAACTTTCTCTGCCATACAAACTTAAGATCTTTTTCTACACATTCACTTGCTTTCTTCACTATTTGCAAGTATATGTATGAACTCAGGTTAATAGCTAGAGCAGTGCACCGGTGTCGCAACATTGGTCGAGTTCGGTTTTTGCAAGTTTATGGACCGAGCCGCAGGCAAGGTCCACAAACCTGCAACTAAGAGACCAATACGGACAGAAAAAGCTAGTTCACTTAAGTAATTATTTCAGTGGCTCTTTGCAATCTGTTGCTAAATTGATGCATTCCGTGATGTATTCTCGGTAAACGCGCGCAAAAGGTTAGCATTTATTTTCGTTTGTCATGTCGCTCTTGTAAACATTTAACTGAAATTGTCCTCCAGGCATAAAGGTCAAAAGACTTCTGCTTGCCAAAAACCTGTTTATTTTGTGTTATGAACTGAAAAGGCAATTTGCTGAAATAATTGTTGAGCGGTCCATCTTAGCAGTTCGTATCGCAAAATTCGGACCGCTAAGGGAACCAATCAGATCAGCCGTATGATAAAAGCAAGTGTAGGGCTTGGTACCGGTTGTGTCAAGTTCACCTGCAAGTTAATTTTTTAAATGGTCGGTGACACCCTCTTTTATTTTTCATAGATCACTTCTTCACTGATGTGCTCCATTTTGACAAGAAACAGAAAATATATGTTCAAAATTACAAATGTTTCGGCTTTTCTGCTCTCGTGCGATCAAAGTTTACTTCGAATGTGGACGAGTAAGATTAACATGTATTCTCTTTCTAGACCTATTCTACCTCAAGGAAAGACATCAGGTGCAAAAATGTACCTGATAGGCTTAGTTGCGTTGAATTATAGCGTCTCTTGTTGCTTATAGCTGTAAGCTAAGATCGTCTTAAAATAACGTAACTTTTAAAAACGCTTGATCTGCAATTCACCTTATCTCAAAAACGAGCACCGTGCTCCCCTACGTGTTTGGTCTTTTTTGCGAAAGTTGATCTTTACCTTATTGCAGTTTAAAAAAATCTGTACGTTGGAACATTTTGGGCGCGAAAGTCCATAGGTTGTGTACATAACTGCAATGACATCTTTCTCCGCATTTCAAATTTAAGATTTTTTATATATTCACTTGCATTCTTCACCATGTACGGGTATATTACAACCTCACGACGTGACCAGTTTCCAGTTGGCTTGATAGGTCAATCGGTAGAGCACTGCACCTGTATCGCAGAGGTCATGAGTTGGCATCCCGTTCAAGCCTGAATATTTTTTCAGGCGTTATTTTCACAGCTGCCTAAGTTGTGTACATAACTGGGATGATCTTTTATGTGATTGGCTGAAGGAAGACAGTATTTTTACTAGAGATAGCACATCAGACACATTGTAGGAATTTTTTGTCGGTGTGACAAGTGAAAAATGTAAAACCAACGCGTTTATAAAAACCTTGAATGACTATATAATGAACTGCTTTGTAAGTAGTAAATTATACATGCTGGAATCAGAGGTTGATTATTTAGACTCTAGTTGAAAACTTACCGTCTTTTCCCCATGAAATCTGTGCAATCACCAGTAAGCATGTAATGACAGGCAACCTTAAAAATGAACGGATATAATGTGATATGTTTCCTAACGCAGGAATTTCAATTTCGGTCATTTTCGCGTAAGAGGCGAGGACCATAGAGAGAAGGATACTTCGCGCGCACGACCGCTGAACCGTTGGATTGGCTTGTGGGCGGGTAGTTACCATTCCTTCACAGTCGATAACTCCAACACGAAGACCACTTGACAAAATGCTGGGCACATTTAAGTTTTGAGATTTTGCGAATGAAAATCTGGTATGTTTAACAATGTATTTCCGGCAAATCATCAACCTAGGAAAGCTGCACATTACTATAAATTTGGAATAACTTTTCTGATATTGTTAACACTCAAACCATGGGTCAATTAACAGAGAATTTTCTTGGGTGGCCTGGGTAGGAATAGACCATTTTACATGTTGTCCGCTCAGTGACCTGGCCTTTGTATGGCAACGATGCTGGAGGTGCCGTTGTTTTGATACAGACCTCACTGCTTTTGTTGTGTAAGTCAAGTTCTTCTAATACTAACTGACTCTGACTAGTTCGCATCTAAATGAGAAAAACAGAGAGGTTTGTATCAAACCAAGGTCACCTCCAGCATCACTTGCATTCATTTGCCGGGTAACTGAGCTCGCAACTGTAAAATGGCCTATAATCGCACTGTAACGTTCCTATGTTCAAGAAAAATAAATTGGTGTTGCTCTTCTTTTTTGTAACCTTGGATAAAAGATCTCTAAGTCAGGCATGTAATTTCGGCTGTAGCGAGCATGTTCGAACACTAGATTTCACTCGACTCCTTTTTGAAATAAAGACAGATTATATTTAAAGAAGCTACGTCACGGTTTGCGCATCTTAAAAAGTGTTAATCTTCTCCATCCTTAACCATCCTTTTCCCTTTATAGTTTAAAATCTCTTTGGTGTTTTTCTATTCTGTCTTGGTCAACTACTATTTCCTTCAATTTAAAGGTGATTTTGTACGTGGCCGAATTGACTCAAAATGCCGTGACTGAGTTCAAACATCTATGTCGTGCAAAAGATGGATAACAACGCGTGCTCGAAGAAACAATTATGCCATTTTTGGTACATTACAGAGGACGTCATTTCCTTAAAACTGTGGCCATAGTTTTACAAACAAAATTTTTCAATATTCAGTATTCATCAATTACTGTATTAAGTTGGTGTGAGGCATTATTACCCAACTGGAGAACTTCCACGGCACAAGGATGAAGCCTGGCGGAAAGATATTAGGTCAAATGGCACCAAAACACGAACGACACCAGTGTAAGCACGGAAAATAAATAATGTTCAATGTTGAAATATTAAGGTCATTTCTTGAGCGTATATATACTCCAATAGCTTCGATTTAACAATTGGAAACTTTCTGTACCTCTGTGTATCAAATCGAAGGTCTAATACTGGATACTGTGGTAAGATTTGGAATCGAAATCGTGTTCAACAAGAAACGCATATGGTATACATAGCAGTCAACAGGTTGGCAAAGAGAAATATTTTGATAACCCCTTGCGGAACAGCTCTGCTCTATCTCTTCCACCAACGCCTGTGTTATTTTTTAAAAATTATTTTTTTTAACGCTTGCCTATTCCACTGAAATAGCCGACAATCTCTGAATAAATTGTTGTTACTTACTTCATTCTACTGCCGTCGATCATTGGCTTTCACATAACCCGAGTAAACTTTATAGCCCTGAGATCCATGAGAGAAATTTCACATGTCACTTCACGAACTGCGCTGGAAGCACTAATTGACATTTGAGGTTTCGCGTGTGTTGTCGTTGCAAAGTAATGGTTAAGGCATTCAAAACAATAACAATAGCTTGTGGCAAGGAAAACAACACGACCTAACCTTGTAAATGCAGCCTTTTTATACAACACATTTATAACATTTTATAAATCACGGAAAGACGAAATAACCGTGAGCGAAAAAAATTTTTAAGTATCCACTTTTGTGCGGCCATTTTGCTTGGGAAACGAGTACGTACAGGTATAACAGGGCTTAAAACAGAGCATTGAGAAGAACTGAAATAAAGCGATGTGAAATAATTTTCCACCTAAGATCTGATTTCTGACAGAAGTCCAATAGAGTTCTGCTGAGTTCCCGATATATTTTACAGTCTGTAAGATTCTTGGAAGGGATAATAGATAAAAATCAGTTGAGGAATGAAGGTACTAAGACTGATAAAGTGTTTCGGTTCTATCGGCAATTCAGATATATACAGGTCATCTCAGTGTTGAAACTGAGGCACTCAGTCTATCACAACAAATTAGGTGAGTGAACTCTCTCGGCTCCCATCAGGGTTACGTGTATGAATGCAAAATGATATATCAACCGGCGTTATACTGGCTTCCGTAGTTTTAATACACACGTTATTACTGTTGCAATAATTTATCTCCTTCGCAGCTTGATTTCATTTTGTTTAAAATGATTATATTCATCTTTGATCTGAATAACCAGCAGAAAAAAAAAAAAAAAAAAGTTCATGTGATGCGTGATATATACTTGCGACGAAAGTAATATGAAAAGCTGAGCAAGCTCTTAAAAGTCATAGATGTGTCAAGTATTTTCGTAATTTTGCCATGCCTTCGAGGAAATTTGATTTTTGTCTGCTCACAGAATAGTAACTAGCTGTCAAGTATTTTCGAACAACCTGCGCGGGGTGGAGCCATATGCACTCGAGTACACATCAGGGACGTTCATTCAAAACCTGACCTGAACCCGGCGATGATATTAAATATGGATTTCGGCCAATAACCAATAAAATAAGGCAAATAAGTTTACTTTTTATACCAGTCACTAATTCAAAATCTTTTGTAACAAGTTTGTAACCCAATCAGAAAATAATTCGACCTTCGATTGTTTTTTTAATACAGTAGGGAAGAAATATACGTAAATTTCCATGGCATAAATGAAGGGAAAAAACTATGGACGGGCATAGGGCATCTGTTCCGGTGTTCCAGGGTCGCAGCTCCATTCCTGCTGTTTGATTTCAAGAGCGATACCTGATTGGTCAACTTTGTTGCAGAGCCCGCGATTTCCCGCCAAAAGAGTGTTGTCATCGCTGAAACTAAAATTTTATCTTGAATTTACATTTTCCTGTTGCAATAACATTGTAAGAGAGCAGTTTTAGCAACGGAAGTGATATGTGTTCATCTGTCCGCGTTTTTAATTTCAGTTTTTAGCGCCCATTAACGAATTGTGATGCCATGTCAAGTGCTGCTACAAGTTAAACACTGCAATAGATCAATCCGTCTGTTTACATCACGGACCAAATTAGACCCGAGCAGGCATTGTAAACTTTGGTTAATATAAATAATCCTATTCACCTTCTTGATAACAAGGAGAACAGGTAATTGCTTGGAGTAAGCATGGCAGAAGAAGGAAAAGATCAGCTGGATTTCACAGCGAAAATTGCCGAGCGGTCTGAACAGGATTTGCTGCCGTTGAAGGAAGATGTAGCAGAATGGTTGTCGAGGGTTTTACAAGAAGAAATTACAGCAGAAAATATCCTGGACTGTTTAGAAAACGGTGTTCTGGTTTGTAAACTAGCCCAGATTGTGCAAAAAGCAGCCCAAGACTGCATAAAAGCGAAGAAATCGGTTAAGCCCTTAGCCCCGTTCTCCTCGAAATTTCATCAGAATGCCAAAGCTGGGACTTTCTTTGCACGGGACAATGCGGCCCATTTCTTGCAGTGGTGTCGGCAGATCGAAGTTCAAGATTCTGTCCTATTTGAATCGGACGGAATGGTGCTTCAGAAGCAGCCGAGAGAAGTGCTTTTGTGTTTACTTGACGTGGCAAGAGTGGCTGCAGACTATGGGATCGAGCCTCCTAAACTGATCAAGCTGGAGAAAGAAATTGACGACGAAATTGCTGCTGAAGAGAAGAAACCAGGTTTAAAACCAGCCAAAAATGAAAAGAAAGTGTCGAAAGCAACCAATATTGACGCTGAGGTATGAATCAATATTTTACTTTCTATTTTATAAGTTTAGATGTCAATCAAGGAATGTAAATATTTCTTCCCTGACTACATCAGCTAGTAAATACACAAATAAAAGTTGCGTGTTACAATGTTTACAGAGATCAGTAATGGGACACCACCTGTGGTTAAAGCAGAGTTCCAACTGTCTTTTTGTGCAGCTCATATTTTCAATTATAAAGCGAGGACATTATTGCTGCATGAGTATTGTTGTTACAAATATTACAGGAATGTAGGCCACTTAAAATCTAATGGCATTTGAACACAAAGTGCCACTTTTAACTGTCAGTTTGTAACTATTGGGGACTTAAAGTTATTGATAAAGTATTTATCATACTAGCTGAGGATGATAATTTGACAATATTGCAATGCTACACCTAATGTTGTTTATGACCATAAAATTAATTTAGATCTTTAATTGGAAAATATTACTAAATTTACGCAGAACTCATGCTGTTATTGCTGTGATTCAAGGCACCATATGGTTAGGTTCCTGAAAAATTAGCAAGTCACCTACAGCATACAGCATACATGCAGGTTTTCATACAACTCAACTGAAGTAACCTGTCGTGAACTAGATCATTGCTGTAATTAGTCAACCTAATTGGCTTCCTGTCTGAAAATGAAAAAGTTAGATGACCATTTATTTGATTTTACCTGAGTTGTCTTGCCCCCCAACCCCCCACCTGAAACAACTTGGTGATGCATTTTTTTTTCTCGTCTCAGCAGATCGGGTAGCCCTGTAGGCAGGACAACTTTTCCTCATAGAAAACACCTTGCAGGGCTTGCCTATTTGGGGTGACCCATGGCATACCAAGTGTCATTCAATGTCTAGATTTTAGATTTTAAAACAGAAATATCTATTTAAATGTAAGTAAAAATTAACTTGGCAAAGCCCCCAGTGATGAAAACACCAAAGAAAGAGGGATGACTGCAAATTCAAAATAGCTAATAAGGGTCATGAATAATTATACAGGGTTAACTTTGACTTGGCCAATGGAGACAACTTTTTCTCATATAAAAAGAAAGGGTTGGAACAGGGTTGTCTCACTTACCCGCGATCATATAAATAGTCACACCTTAGACAAACATACATTTTGAAACAGGACAGAAATACATATCATGTTTGCTGGATCTTATCAAAAGTATGGTGAGTTCTCTTAGTTATTTGGAAAAGGTATAACCTCCTAACTGAAATAAATACTTGAAAAGATAGAGGCAAGACAAACATAATGATTTATAGCTATTTTCAACTCCTTTTTAGGTTGCTAGGCTTGCTGCCATGTATAATGTGAGAATTGAGAGAATTAAAGAGGGAAGGTATATTGTGGATGGAAAAATCAACATCTTTGTCAGAGTAAGTGCATTGTTGTTTGTCAGATTCGATACCCTGTTATTTCATGCCAAAAATGGCTTCACAGCCATAATTATTTACAAGGTGGCCAAATAGTTTGAAGCAGGCAGCTTTATTGCTGGTGTGAGTGGCCAAAGTTTTCATCATTTTCTGAAGAATCAGACCATTAGCAGAGTTAAGCCTGTCAAGATTATAAAGTAAATGGTGATTTTTGTGTTTTTCCCCTCATGTCAAGGTAAATACTAGAAGCAAAATGTAGAGTGGCTTTGCTTCTCAGTTCCTGCCTCTCTCACCCTCATTTCCTGCCTTCTCCTGAAAGCAAGATTCTTTTAAAAATATGCCCAAGACACATTATTCCTCTTTCTTGGTAAATATGGACTACATGTATATCACTCAAGGCATTGTTTATACGTTTTTCATGTGTTAACAGATTCTAAGGAACCATGTGATGGTGCGAGTTGGTGGAGGGTGGGATACATTAGAACACTTTATCAGCAGACATGACCCTAATAAGATTGGAAAAATCTTGACTTGTAAGTATAATATATCAAACACAAGGACTGTGTTTGACCACAGCCTGCAGTGGAAATTATTTCATCCTGTAAGAGCAGCAATTCTCCTAGTTGTTTTATGCAAGGGAAACTAATTAACAGCCTACCTAGCTGCATACCTACCTATCTACATGTTGTAGGTCAATTTGTTTTTTAGGTCAAAATGATATATTTAAATAGATTTAATCATTTTTGCAACCTAAGTTACATTTTTCAAACCAGTTTATTTTTTCCACTTTTTGGGGGCTCATTAAAAAAAAATAACTTGCACACCACCCACCCCCTTTAGCTCCAAACCCTACCCTTCCCTGCCAGATCTCATATCAGCCCCCCTAACTCCCCAGATATTTTTGTTATTATTTTGTACTCATTTAGCTAGATTTGAACACTTGATCTCTGACTTTGTAGTCCACTTTCATCTCCACTATGCCACACAAGTAATTGTAGCGAATTTGTTCATATTGTTGGTCTGATTGGTTATTGGTCCCACACTCACCTTTCCCCTTTGACATAAATTAACCTAGGTTGAAATCACTTTTATCTAAAGATCAAATATTTATTGACCTTAACTCTAACATATACCTACAGTACATGATGTAACTACCTACCTACCTACATGTGTACCTGCATGTAACTACCCTAACTCTCCTGCCTGCCTACCTACCTAGCTATCTACCTGGCATTTTCAATTACTTTCATACTTATTTTTTTAATATAATCTTTTATTTCTATAGCAACACCCCAGTCATGTGATCACCACCACCATCGTCATCAACAACAGCTAACACAACTAACAGAAATGACTTCAACATGAAAGGGTTTTTCCTTTGTCCTCGTACTTCAAGAATAACTTGCCATGAGATCCAGTGTCATAGTTTGCTGTGTACCTTCTGCGATCATGTTAATAACAAAATTGTTGAAGCACATTGGTTTTCAGTACACCTTTGAGATGTTTTATTAACTATTAACATTACTGTACATGTGGAACTGACTGCAGTATACTTACGACATAAACAAACATAACCTTTTATTATCATGTGTTTCCTTATTAATTAATACTCCAGTCAGTTCAACATTGTTTTATTACTTGGAAAGCAGGGAGAAGAAATTGGCATTTTTTGTTTTGCCCGATATATCACAGGTTCTCTGTCGTGTTAAGGTTACATAAAAAAATTAGTATTTAAGGATTCTCATCACTGGTTAAGAGACAGTCAGTAGTATTGGCTTATCTCTGAGATGTCTGAATGCTTTATAGAGGGTCACACGGGGGGGGGGGGGGGGGGGAGGGTGGGGGGGCTTCAATTGGCGTGGGAGTGGAAGAAAAAGTCAGCCGTGCATACCACAGG